>Ga0302320_10010581_pt1 | contig 19642 bp, 14 predicted proteins | sample Bog_T0_3_FD_202130 | JGI IMG/M metagenome (GOLD analysis project Ga0302320, IMG submission 202130) | Peat permafrost microbial communities from Stordalen Mire near Abisko, Sweden - Bog_T0_3 | ecosystem: Environmental > Terrestrial > Soil > Wetlands > Peat | place: Sweden: Abisko, Stordalen Mire... | reverse complement strand
GCCACACTTGGCCACAATTTCTCTCGGCTTCACCCGAAAGCCTTACGCTCAAGAAATTCCTCGCCTCCAAAATCAGCTTTGTCCGCTGCGGTTACGCCGCTATCCTCGGACTGGAGAAAGCGGCATGAACGTACCACTCTCCAGTAATCTAGTTTCGCCGGTTTGGAACACCAATTTACCGGCTCCGGTTGTCGTCAACACAAACAACACTGTAACCACCGGCGTATCTGGAGCACGGCGATTTTATAGGTTAAGCCAATAATTGCTCAAAAAACAATTCTGGCGCCAAATGATCTCCTACCACCGCCACACCGAATTGTTGAGCAAAATCATTCACACCACCTTCACCTACCTGAATCGGAAGCGGTCGTGGATTCACGGTCTTGGGCGGGCACTGAGTATTGAGCGAGGGACGGGGTTGGGACAGTTGGATGGGGCGCGATGGTGGGAAAACTGTTTATTTTGGCTGGCTTGTGCTCGTGATTTTGAACTCAAGCTCGATTCAGTTGGACTGAAAATACACATCAATGATATTCTCAAACACGATTAAACACGGCAGAACGCGTTATACCAGGACGTTATACCAGTGTTTTAATTGGCCCAAACATTTTGCTAAAAGCGCGGTGTTTATTGACAGATTAAATTTTTCCCGCCGGGCTCAAAAACGAATTGTGGATTTTACTCAGCCGTCAGGGGATCACAGCCCGGTAATATCTGGCACTGGAATTGGTCGCGGCCGGATCGAGCAGGTTGAGCGCGGAATTCGTGCCAATGAAGTTCGTGAGATCCACCCAGTGGTAAAGGTTGGTCGAAACTTGTATGCGTCCATTCAAGTTCGTTGACAGGAGCAAACTGAACGCCAGCCCATCGCCTGTCAGCGGTTGTCCCGTCGCGATTTGAAGCTTCAGTTTGAAAGTGCCGGGTGCGGCCGGACTCACGTTGTTGGCAGCCACCACGCTCACCACATACACAAAGCTTACCGTGTTTGTCTTGGAGACATTACCGCTGGTGTCCACGGCATAGGCCGCAACCGTGTTCGTTCCGGGCGTCAGCGTCACTTGAGCCGTCCAGTTGGTCCATTTGTTGGCGGTGACCGCATTGCTCCACCCGCTATTATCCAGGGAATAAAACACGTTCGACACGGCCACGTTGTCGCCGGCTTTGCCCGTGACAGTAAACACCGCGTTGCTCAGATGCTGGTTGGCCGCCGGCGCGGCGATGGCATTGGTCGGTCTGGCGATGTCGGTGAAATTGGCATTGAAAACGAGGTTTGACGCCACGATGAACGTCAACTTCGGGCTGTTGGTCGTAATGCTCCCGGTCCAGCCGCCAAAGGCAAAGCCAACATTGGTTTTGGCCGTCATCGAATTGGTCTGGCCAATCGGCAGCCACTCCCCGTTATAATTGGTGACCACCGTCCCTCCGAAGCCGACGTTCACGGTCAGCACCGCGCTTACCACGTATTCAAAGCTCGCCGTGTTGGTCTTCGAGACATTGCCACTGGTGTCCACGGCGTAGGCGGCAAGGGTGTTTGTGCCGGGTGTCAGCGTCACTTGGGCCGTCCAGTTGCTCCAATTGTTGGCGGTAACCGCGTTGCTCCACCCGCCGTCATTCAGGGAATAAAACACGTTCGACACCGCCACGTTGTCCCCGGCTTTGCCAGTGGCCGTGAACACCGGGCTGCTTAAATGCTGGTTGGCCACCGGCGCGGTGATGGCATTGGTCGGCCTGCCCACATCAGCGAAACTGGCGGTAAACACTAGATTCGACGCCACGATGAAGGTCAACTTCGGGCTGTTGGTCGTAATGCTCCCGGTCCAGCCGCTAAAGGCAAAGCCCACATTGGTCTTGGCCGTCATCGAATTGGTCTGGCCAATCGGCAGCCAATCCCCGTTGTAATTCGTGACCACCGTTCCGCCGAGGCCGACATTAACGGTCAACACCGCGCTCACCACGTACACAAGGCTCACGGTGTTGGTCTTGGAGACATTACCGCTGGCACCCACGGCATAGGCCGCCACCGTGTTCGTTCCGGGTGTCAGCGTCACTTGGGCCGTCCATGTGCTCCAATTGTTGGCGGTGACCGCGTTGCTCCACCCGCTATTATTCAGAGAATAAAACACATTCGACACGGCCACGAGGTCCTTGGCCGCGCCGGTGATGGTTGCCAGCGGCATGGGGAGGTGCTGGCCGTTGACGGGCGCGGTGATGGTGTTCGTGGGCCTGGCCACCTCCGTGAAATTCGCTTGCAGCGTCAAATTGGTGGCCATGGTGAACTGCACGGTGGCGTGGTTGGTGATGCTTCCCCCCAGCCAGTTGGTGGACACGGTCCAGTTCGTGAAGACAAATCCGGCGCCAGGGGTTGCCGTCAACGTGTAATTCGTGCCCAAGGGCAGCAGCTCGCCATTGAGGGTCGGAGTGATGCTCCCGCGGCCGTTGGTTTCCACCTGCAAAATGTCTCCCGCCAAATATTTCATGTACATGACGTTAGTCCCCGAAACATACCCGAAATCGTTGACGGCGTAGGCTTGGAACACGTTAGTGACGCCGTATTCGGGGGTGAAATTCGCGGACCAACTGGTGGTGCCGGATGCTGCCTGCCAGCCGCCCGAGTTGACCTGATACCAGACCGCGGCGACGGTGGCATTATCGGCGGCTGTGCCAATGATGGTTGCGGGCGCTGAATACAGATTCGTAACTACGTGACTCGCCGACGGCGAAGCGATCGTTAGTGTGGGCGGGGCGATCAAGGCGAAATTCGCCGTCAACATCAGACCTGGAGACATGGTAAAGGTCAAATTAGTGCCGGTACCCAAAACAAATCCCTGGGCATCGGTCCAACTCAGCAGGAACCAGCCATTCGTGGGCGTGGCGCCGATCGAATAACTGCCCCCCACCGCCAGCTGGGTATTGGTATAAAGCGGTGAAACGGTTCCCTGGCCGGCAACCAACACCGTCAGCGGACTGGTTGACGGAGCGGCTTGGTTGGTGACATTCACATAGGATAAAATCGTGGCGCTCGCGCCGATGCTACTTTGAACCTGCACATAAACCGGATAATTTCCCGGGTAGGCGTAGGTGTGCGATCCCAACACGCCCTTGATGCCTGCGGCATTCATCGTCACCGTGCCGCTGTTAGTGGTGTCGTCCCCCCAATTGATGAAGGCGGTGAAATTCGTGCCGGCGCTGCCTGGCACCCCGTTGGTAAAGGTGGCCAACAGCGCGTTGGTGAACGGAACAGCGGCCAAAGCGGCAACCTGATTGGACTGCCCGGCAATCGTCGTGTCACCAAAGACAAAGGTGTAAATCTGCTGGTCATAATTCGGCAGGGAAAATCCGTACTGCTCATAAACACTCCATTCTGAACTGTAACTGACGTTGAAATAAACTGACACCGGACCAACGTAACCCGTGGCCGGTTTCAGGAATAATTCAAAGCGGCCTTGCGGATTCGTGACATCATAGGTCAGGTTTTTGAACACGCTGGCATACAGGTTGTAAGATGAATCGGGAGCCCCGTCGGCGGAGGTCTGATTGGCAAATTGCGGGAACCAGTACAGCTCATCTCCATCCAGTTCAAGCGCACCAATATAATTGGTCAAGGTTGAATTCTTTGGCCCCACCTGTTTGGTCACGGCATTGGGATAAATAATCGGCTGGTTATTGCTATTGGTGTCGGTCACGGTGGTGACGGCAAACGTGTTGGTCGCGCGCGCGCCGGCGCTGTCGGCGGCAACAATCGTGATGGTTCCATTGACGCCGACCACCTTGGCGGCGGTCAAAGTGAGCACGGTGTCCGTCGGGTCGCTCACATAATTGGCCTGCTCAATGACGACCTCCGTCAGCGGACGATCATTCCCATCCACCGGCGTATCAACCACGTTAGTCAACACGTCGAAGCCGCGAACCAACTGCCCGAACAACGGGTAGGCCAAATCGAACGACCGCTGGGCGCCGCAGGTCACAAAAAACTGCGAGCCGTTGGCGTTCTTTTGGGAATTGGCGAGCGCAAGCTGGCCGCTGCCGCTGAAAATCGCCTGCGGATTGTACTCATCGTCAAAGGTGAACACCAAGCCACCCGAGCCGTTGGTCAGCGGGTCGCCGCCCTGAATCAGAGCATTGGTGACGACCCGATGGAAAATAGTGTTGCTGTTGAAAAACCCGGACGCGGTCAGACCTTGAAAGACATTGACGGTATGCGGCGCATACTCGGGAAACAACATGAAGGTCAGAGTGCCAATGTTCGTGACGGTGGCGGTGCCGCCCCGGAATGGGGTTTGATACGCGGCCGGCGCGCTGGGATCAGCCACTTGGGCCACGGACAACTGCCAGAACGGATCATTCGTGTGCAATATGGCGGCGATGCGGTTGGTGCTGCTGCTCACCGTGTAGCTCAGTGGTCCCGCCGTCGAAGTGGCGGTGATTGGCAGAATCAACGATTTGCCCGCAGGAATGGTGACGCTGCCAACCGGGTCAATCACCGGCGCCGCCCAGCCAGATCCCGTGATGGAAGTTGCGATGAATAAACCAACGGCAAACGCGCGCCAAGTTCTGACCGTTGCCCCCGACCGTTCGAAATGCAGATGCATCTCGGGATTGTGGCTGGAATTGCCCGCGATGGCAATGTTGATTCGGCTAAGCATGGGCTGATCGGCTGAGCTATCGCAGCCGTTTGGAGCGCCGGTTTCCAGACCTGGCTCGAGGGAGCGGATTTTGAAATGAGACGGATCGGGGAACAGGCTTTCGTCCGCGTAGTTTCCGCTGGATTGGCGGTCCAAGAGTGCGATCTGCAACCGGGCAGTCGGTGAACGTTTGCAAATCGCAAGGGGCGGGATCGGTGGACGGTCATCTTGAATTCAAAAGCGGGGATTTCTCTGGTTTTCTTGAAAGCGGCAACCCGGCGACAGGCTATTGATCGCTGACGTCACTGGCACTTTTTATGCGCACAAACGCAAACATGAACGGTCTGATTTCCTGCCGGACTTGCGGGCTCATTCAACAATTGGAGCATTTGCCTAATGGCTATCAGGCCGAATGCGCCCGTTGCGGGGAAGTCATTACGCGGGAACAGACCTTTAGCCGCGAATTGACAGCCGCGTTTTCACTGGCCGCGCTATTTCTCTATGTGCCCGCTAACATCTATCCGGTAATGTCCATGCATTACCTCGGACGTGAAACCGAAAACACCGTCTGGGGCGGCGTCCAAGGCCTGTGGCGCGATGGCTTGTGGGGAGTGGCCATGATAGTTTTTACCGCCAGCATCCTGGTCCCGCTGTTGAAGTTGATCGGGCTTTTTTTCCTGGTCGCAAGCCGCGGTGGGCGCTGGCAAAAATGTCGCACGCGGATTTATAAAGCCATTGAGCAGGCCGGCCCGTGGGCCATGCTGGATGTCTTCCTGCTGGCCCTTATGGTGGCGGTGATCCGCTTCGGCAGGTTTGCCACGGTCATTCCGGGTCCGGGCATCGTGGCGTTCACCGCGGTCGTGGTCCTCACACTTCTGGCCTCGACGAGCTTCAATCCGCGGCTGATCTGGAGAGGGGGGAGATTTGAAGGCGAAACAAACCATGCCGGCTGATTTCCCCCGCGCCATCATACGGCGCCGGGTGGGCCGGTCCTTGATTTGGCTCGTGCCCGTCGTGGCGGCCGTGGTCGCCGCCGTCCTGGTAATTCAAAATTTTCAGAGATTTGGTCCGGCCATCACCATCCAATTTGACAGCGCCACCGGCCTGGACGCCAATCAAACTGTCATTCGCTACCGGGGCGTGCGGGCCGGCGCCCTGCGCTCCATCCAACTGACGCCGGACTTGCGACATGTGGAAGTGACCGCGCGTCTCGAAAGGTTCGCGTCCAGCCTGGCCCGGGAAGGCTCGGTCTTTTGGATTGTTCGCCCCGAGGTTGGCGCGGCTGGGGTGCATGCCCTGGAAACCATCGTTTCCGGGCCATACATCGAGGCTCTTCCGGGGGACGGCCGCGGCAAAACTCAAAATCACTTTGTCGGCGACGAAGAAGCGCCGGTGATTAAACAAGGCAACGGGAAAGAATTCATTCTCCAAGCCTCCGCCATCCGGTCACTGGGCGCCAATTCCCCCGTTTATTATCGCGGCCTGCAGGCCGGCAAAGTGCAATATTTGGAGTTAGGCGAAGATTCCACTACCGTCAACGTCCACGTTTCGATCAAGGCCAGCTTCGCTCCGCTGGTGCGCTCCAACACCGTTTGGTGGAACGCCGGCGGCATTAATATAAACTGGCACCTGCTCTCAGGTCTTAATATGACTGCGGAGAACTTGAGGGCAGTCGTTACCGGCGGCATCTCCTTCGCCACGCCGGTCGCTCCGGATGCCTTGGCTGCCCCCGGAACGTCCTTCGCGCTCCACGATAAACCCGAGGTCAAGTGGCTGGACTGGTCTCCGCGCATCAGCATCACAAATGCAGTGATAGCAACGCCCGGCAACCCGGCTGCGATTGATGTGGATAACCTAAATCAGGCGCCGAAACAGTAATCCCCGTTCCCATGCTGCCGCCGGCGCGAGGAGCCTCAAAACCTTCTAAAGACCGATTTTTGTTTACACTGTGCGCCACTTAAAATGCACGGACGCTCGGCCATCGCAGGTCGCAACAGAATTCAGCGCCCTGCCTCGTTGACATCATTACCGCGGGCTAACTTTCCGATTGCGAAAGCCGCTCGTCCAGACTCCAGGCGGCGCTAATAAGCGCGAGGTGTGTCAAGGCCTGTGGAAAATTTCCCAGGTGTTCCCCACACGGCCCGAGCTGTTCAGCAAAAAGTCCAAGATGATTCGCATACCCCAGGGCCTTCTCGAAAATGAACCGCGCCCGTTTCAAATCGCCAGCGCGGGCGAGACATTCAACATACCAGAAGGAACACATGGAAAAAGTGCCTTCGGTGCCGCGCAAACCATCCGGGGCTGCCACCGGCGGCAGATAGCGATATACCAGCGAATCGGCGACGAGGTTTTTCTCGATGGCTTTTAGCGTGGATTTCCAGCGGGGATCGGTGGGGCTGATGAATTTGACCAAGGGCAGAAGCAGAGCGGCCGCATCCACGGTCTTGGCGCCACGAAATTGAACAAACGACTCCAGTTTTGGGTTCCAAAAGGACTGATAAATGTTGCCATAAATTTCATCGCGGATCCGATGCCAATGCACCAGGGGCGCCGGGAAGGAGCGTCTTCTCGCTATCCCCATGGCGCGCTCGATGGTCAGCCAGCACATTGCGCGCGAGTACAAAAAGGGCCGCTGGCCGCCGCGGACTTCCCAGATTCCGTTATCGGGCTTCCTCCAGTTTTTGCACACCCACTCGACGAGCGTGGTGATGTTGGTCCAAAAATCGTAAGAAATCGGCTCGCCGTGGCGGTCATAAATGGCCACCGAGTCGAGCAGTTCGCCATAAATATCCAGTTGGAGCTGGTTGGCCGCGCCGTTGCCGATTCTCACCGGCCGGGATCCTCGGTAGCCCTCGAAATGGGGCAAACACCTTTCCGTCAGGTCGTGTCGGCCATCGAGCCCATACATCACCTGCAATGGCCGCCCCGGCTCCAGTTCGCGGCAGCGTTGTTCCATCCACAGCATGAATGCTTGCGCCTCCTCCGTGTAACCCAGCCGCATCAGCGCATACAGCGTGAAGGAGGCGTCCCGAATCCACGTGTAACGATAGTCCCAATTCCGCTCGCCCCCAATTTGTTCCGGCAGACCGAATGTGGCCGCCGCCACGATGGAACCATGCTGCCGTGAAGTCAGCAGTTTCAAGGTCAAGGCCGAGCGGTTCACCATTTCGCGCCAACGGCCATGGTATTTGGAACGCTTCATCCAGGTGAACCAGTAATTCATCGTCTCCTTGAACGCGCCGGAAACGTATGCGTCCTGCGCCGAAGGGGATTCTTCACCCGCCTGGGCTTCTTCCATGATGAAAGATGCGGTTTGCTCTGAACGCAAACTGAATTCCGCGACCGCTTCGCCATGTTGAATGGTCAGCGGCACACTGCTGCGAAACAGCAGGACGGGCAATAGTCGTTTATCCGGAATGAACAACACCTTCCCCGACTTCTTCTCCACCGTATGGCCAGTGCGCCCGTAGTCGAACTTGGGCGCGAAAACCATTCGCAGTTTCATTTCGCCACGAACCACCTTGACCCGGCGCGCCAGATTGTGCCGGTGGCCCAAGTGTTCAATGGCCATGAAATCTGAAATCTCCACGATTCCTTGCTCCCCCAAAAAACGGGTGAGTAAAATGTTCGTGTCAGGATGATAGCGCTGGCGATGTTGAAAATTACCCGCCAGCGGTCCGACCTGGAAATGTCCCCCCTGCGCATGATCCAGCAGCGCGGCAAAAATGGTGGGTGAATCAAACCGCGGAAAGCACATGAAATCAATTGAGGCATTCAGGCTGACCAGCGCGGTGGTCGCCAGATCCCCAATCACACCGTAGTTCTCGATCGGCTGATAATTCACATCTTTGCCAACTTACCTGTGGAATTTACCGCCCGCAAATACAATCAAGGATGCGAGGAGTGATGTCAGCGGCACAGCATCCAGCCATTCATTTCAGCGGTTTGAAGAGTCCGAGCGAAGCGCCTTGGGGGTCGAGCAGAATGGCAATCCGCCCCACGGTCGGCACGTTGAACGGGGCCATCAAAATCTTGCCGCCGAGGGCGGCCGTTTGGCTGACGGCTGCGTCCACATCTTCACACGTGACATGAGCCAGCCAGTGTGCGGGCAGCCCGGGTTTGGGACATTTCATCATGCCCCCCACCATCCTACCGCCTTTTTTGAATAGAGTGTAAGTTTGGCCGCCGCCGCCAAACTGTTCGGCGGTCCACTGAAAAAGTCGGGTATAAAATGCACTCGCGGCGGCTTCATCCGTTGTAACCAGTTCATTCCAGCTGAAGTGGCCGGGCTTAAGGCAGTTGATTTCGCTGAGCATAATCGTCAAATGGTTGATATTGCGCTGATTGCATTAGGAAATTCCGGCCAGCGAGTAGGAGCGCATTGCTGAAAAAGAGTGTGTTGGTGGGCCAGTGTTGATCGCTTGATCACGTATAAATTGCATACGAGTCGTATTCAGCTATGTTCATGCCAGTGTCGGATCGCGTCAGAGTACAGCCCCTTAGTGGGTTCTTGCACTCGCGCCTCGGCAGCGTTTGCATTTTGCATTTATATCCTCCGGGCATTTTGCCCGACTAGACCATCATGCTCAGCGAATCAGAATGCCCCGCGCCAGTTGGAGCGACCCACATTTGCCCGCTTGGATTTCAATGTCACGCGCCTCTTCGCCCTGCCAATGCCAGTGGAACAAACGCGTCGCTGGATGTTTACGCGGGTGCTCCCGACCGGGTCACCTTTGCGGGCTACCAGACGATTCCCGGACGGAAGGCCACGGACACGTCCGCGCTTCCAGAGATCACGCTGCTTCCACCGGGGTTTTGCACCCGTTGACCAGAAACAACACGGCCATGCGGACGGCGAGGCCGTTGGTGACCTGTTCCAAAATCACCGAACGGCTGGAATCAGCGATGTCACTGTCAATTTCCACGCCGCGATTGATCGGTCCGGGGTGCATGATGAGCGCGTCGGGTTTCGCTTTCGCAAGCCGGGCTTTCGTCAGGCCGTAAAGATTCGTGTATTCGCCAATGCTGGGAAACATCGTCTTGCGCTGGCGCTCGTGCTGGATGCGCAGCAGGTTGATGATGTCGGCGTCGCGGATGGCCTCGTCCACGTCGTAGGTCACGCGGCAGCCCATCTGCTCAAAGGTTCTGGGCACCAGCGTGGCCGGACCGCAGAGGGTCACTTCGGCGCCGAGCTTGGTCAACGCCCAGATGTCCGAACGCGCGACGCGGCTGTACAGAATGTCGCCGAGGATCGTGACCTTCAGCCCGGCGATCCTCCCTTTTTTCTCGCGGATGGTGAAGGCGTCGAGCATGGCCTGGGTGGGATGCTCGTGCGCGCCATCGCCGGCATTGATGACGTGAGCGTCCAGCACGCGGGAAAGAAAATGAGGGGCGCCGCTCGCGCTATGGCGGATGACGATGAAATCGGCGTTGAGCGCCTCCAGATTCCTGGCCGTGTCCTTGAGCGTTTCGCCTTTTTTCAACGACGAAGCCTCGGTGGAAAAATTAATGACATCGGCGCTCAACCGGATGGCAGCCAGTTCAAAACTGGTGCGGGTGCGGGTGGACGGCTCGATAAACAGATTGACGACGGTCTTGCCGCGCAGCGCCGGAACTTTCTTGATGGCGCGCTTGCCGACCGCCTTGAAGCTGTGCGCGGTATCAAGCACGGTGATGAGTTCCTCCGCGGTGAGCGATTCGACGTCGAGCAGATGCTTTTTGGTCCAGCTCATTTGCGTTTCAATATCACCTCATCCTGCGCCGCGCCGGCCTCGGTCAGCAAAAGGGAAATTTTTTCGTCGAGCGCTGTCGGCACGTTTTTGCCGACGAAATCCGCCTTGATGGGGAGTTCCCGATGGCCGCGGTCCACCAGCACCGCGAGCTGGATTTTTTTGGGCCGGCCAAAATCATTGAGCGCATCCATCGCCGCACGCGTGGTGCGCCCGCTGAACAGCACGTCATCCACCAGCACGACCGTTTTTCCGTTGACGTCGAACGGAATGACCGTCAAGTGCAGCGTCGGCGCCACGCGTTGATCCAGATCGTCGCGATGCAGAGTGGTATCCAGAATGCCGAATGGCACCTCATGCTTCCAGATACTGGCGAGAATTTTGGCCAGCCGCGCGGCCAAATGGTCGCCGCCCACGGGAATGCCCACCAGCACAACCTCGTCGCCGTGTTCGTTGCGCTCGGCGATCTCATGGGCGATCCGCGTGAGCGAACGCCGAATAGCTAGGGCGTCGAGGATGATCGTGGGTTCAGGCATGGGATAGGCTTCGTAAATGTCCTCTCCACCATCCCATGAAGATCAAAGCACCCAAAATCGGGAGCTTGGAGTTTGAATTTTCGCTGGGACTTGGGCCTGCGGGCATGAAAATCATTTCCGCCGCGGAAAAGTGCTTAAATAACGAAAAACCGCTCCCCCCGATTGGGAGAACTACCGTTTCAGTTTTGTGATTCATGTTTCCTTAGCCGCCTCGCAGGGCCGCGTTAAAGGAGCAGGCTTGGCTGCGATGCTAATTGGGTTGGTTTATGGCGGCCACCTGCCGGTTCTTGCGCCAACTGGCACGGTGCTTGATGATCCAATCCGTCAGCGCCTGCTCGAAGCCAATGTCGCGCCCGGCCTTCTCCGACTCGATCCACTTGTGTTTGAGAATCTCTTCGCGCTCCGCCTGAAATTCGCGGTAGAGCGAGGAATTCTTCAGCAAATCGTTCGAGGACGACTCTTTTGCCGAGTTTAACATAGGAATTCTTTCTTTGTTACACTGAAGTTAATTCCAAGTGACGTTTTTAGCAACAGAAATCGGAACGCGGAAATGCTTAAGAATAAGCGGGTTGGAGGGCGGAAAGGGTTAAAGTTCGCCTGGGGTTGATTTTCATCACCTTTGCGGCGATGATGTCTGACAGGCAGTACAATTTGAGCCCGCTTATGAATTCTGAACCAAAAGTTTTGTTGCGTGACGTGGAAGCCTCGGTGGTTCCCCTCGGCACGAAGGTGACCTTGCAAAAGGGCGAGACCGCGCATATCACGCAGTCGCTCGGCGGCAGTCATACCGTGGTGGTCAACGGCAACATGTTCCGCATCGCCGAGGCAGACGCGGATGCGCTGGGCTTGGAGGTAAAAACCGCCCCGAGCCCCACCGTCGCCGCGCCCGTCGGCCCGCTTACACAAGACCAATTGGAAAAGCAGGTCTGGGAAGCGCTCAAAACGTGTTACGACCCGGAAATCCCCGTCAATGTCGTGGATCTCGGCCTGATCTATGACTGCCATCTCACGTCCATCGGCGAAAACAGTTTCAAGGCCGAAGTGAAGATGACGCTGACCGCGCCTGGCTGCGGCATGGGTCCCGTGCTGGCGCAGGACGTGCAGAACAAACTGATTTCGCTCGAACCGATTAACGAGGCGAACGTCGAGCTGGTGTGGGATCCGCCGTGGAACCAGAGCATGATGACCGAGGCGGCCAAGCTGCAACTGGGCCTGCTCTGATTCTTGAATGAATAACCCAAAGCAGATTGACTGGTCCGCGCTGCGCAAGGATTTCCCCATCCTGGACCAGCGGGTCCATGGCCACCCGCTGGTTTATCTCGACAACGCGGCCACTTCGCAAAAGCCGCGCGCCGTCATCGAGGCGCTGACCCATTACTACGGGTGCGACAACGCCAATGTGCACCGCGGCATCCATGAATTGAGCAATCGCGCCACGAGCGGGTTCGAAGCCGCGCGCGCGCGCGTGGCAAAATTCATCAATGCCGCCAGCGCCGATGAAATTATTTTCACCCGCGGCACCACGGAAGGCATCAATCTGGTGGCCGCGACTTGGGGCCCAAAAAACCTGAAAGCGGGCGATGTCATTTTGCTCACCGAACTGGAACATCATAGCAACCTGGTGCCCTGGCAAATGCTGGCGCAGCGCACGGGCGCCAAAATTGCCTACCTGCCCGTCACCGGCGACAAAGGCACATTGGATCTGTCCCGGCTCGAGGGCTTGCTCACGCCGCGGGTAAAGCTGTTCTCCATGGTGCAGATCTCGAACTCGATGGGGACGGTGAACCCGGTCGCCGAACTCTGCGCCCGGGCGCGGAAACAAGGCATCGTCACCTTGGTGGACGGCGCGCAGAGCGCCGGCCATCTGCCGGTGGACGTGCAAGCCATCGGCTGTGATTTCTTCGCCTTTTCCGGACACAAAATTTGCGGGCCAACCGGCATAGGCGTGCTTTACGGCCGGCAGGAACTGCTCAATGCCATGCCGCCGTACCAAGGCGGAGGCGAAATGATTTTGAGCGTGGGCTACGACAAAACGGAATTCAAACCCGCGCCGCACCGGTTCGAGGCTGGCACCCCGGACATTTCCGGGCCGATTGGCCTGCACGCCGCCATGGATTATCTCGATGCCATTGGTCGCCAAAACATCTGGGCGCACGATCAGGAGCTGGCGGGGTATGCCTCGGAAAAACTGGCCGCGTTGAAGGATATCCGGATTTTCGGGCCGAGGCAGAACCGCGCCGGCCTGATCAGCTTCTTGTTGAAGGACGTGCACGCGCACGACGTGGTGACGCTGGCGGACCAGGCGGGCGTGGCCTTGCGCGGCGGGCACCACTGCACCCAGCCGCTCATGCACAAGCTGGGAGTGGAATCCACCGCCCGGGCGAGTTTCTATTTCTACAACACCCGGGCGGAGGTGGACCGTTTGGTGGAAGTCATGAAAGAAATCCAGAAATTCTTCGGGCAATAGCTTCGCCTGGAATAACGGACTGCAACGCACCGGCGGCTGTCCATCCAAGCCGAAGGCGCGCCGTCGCCCATCGAGTTCAACCTGCAACACCTCATCGAAGATGTTGCCACCGTCCACCCCGAAGCCTACCAACATAACCTACCAACATAACCTTGCCTTGCTCCATCTCATCGAAGAAATTGTCAACAGCGCCAACCAGAACTGACATGCCAAAAGAACACATCACGTTCGGTTTACGCGTGACCGCGTTCGACTGCCTCATGGTCGGCCGCGTCAACATGGTCTTGTAGTTTGGTCAAAATATTGTCGCTTTCAGCCATGTCATTTTCCTGAAAAAATAATTCACCGCTGCGCGGGCTGGCAAAAGGGTTAAAACGTAAAAGAACAAAAACTAAAGCCCCCTCACACAACGGAACCCGACGTAGTTGCTGGCGAAGTCCGGGACGTTGTAGTCGCGAAAGGCGCACCGAGCGAGGCTGGCGAGGCTGCCCCAACTGCCGCCGCGCAACACACGGTCGCTCAACGGGCCGACAGGTCCAGTTGGAGTCGTGTTGCTGGGTTGGCCATACGGCGTCCCATACCAATCCCAACACCATTCAAACACATTCGCAGCCATGTCGTATAACCCGTAGCCGTTCACATCAAAGGATCCCACCGGGCTCGTCGCCGGACTCGTTCCCCCAATACTGCCAATGGCATTGTAACCGTTCGGCCCATAGTCATAGCTATAGTCATTGGTGGCACCATAATAGTTGGCCTGACCCTCGGAAATCAAATTGCCCCAGGGAAACCGACGCCCGCTCAACCCGCCCCGCCCCGCTTTCTCCCACTCCGCTTCCGTTGGCCACCGGTAGCCGCTGGCCGCCCAGTTCACATAAGGCGTCACATCCCCGGTTTTATACACTTGCGTCAAACCAGCGTCCGTGTAATAGACCGGCGTCAGCCCTGCTTCCTGCGAGCGGGCATTGCACCACTTCACGCAATCATACCAGTTCACCGTTTGTACCGGATGCGTCGCCGCCTTGCCCGTGCCGGCATCATCAAAGCCATATCCGTTGAAGGTGGTGGCGTAGGTATAAACCGCCCCCCAAACACTCAGGTCCACCAGATTCGTGTCCATGAAAAAAGCCGACACATAGACGTTCGTGGGGATGGCATCGCCCTCGCCATCCAGCGGGTCGCCCATCGTAAACCATCCCGCCGGAATCAACGCCATGCCCGCCGGCGGATTGGTGTAAATCAAACGAAAGAATTTGGCGGGGGTGGTGTTGCTGACGGTGCTGGCCGTCACCGGCACGGGATATTTTTCGGTGGTCCAATTGGGCGCGGCCAGATTGGTGGCGCTCTGCAAAATATAATTGTTGTTCGTCGGGCTGCCCGCCGGCCAGTAAAGCACGAATTGATTATGCGCCGGAGCAACGCCCAGATTCGTGACTTGCGAGGCGGCCTGCTGAACACAAGACAGCAGGGCCAGCCCGATAAACAAAGAATTCAGTTTGATTTTCATCGTTGTTTTTGGCCGTGGGATCACCGTTTAACACCGGGCGGCCAGAATTTTGAGGTTCTCGCCCTTGAAACCACAAAAACTCGAGATGTCTGATCAAAACACAATTAAACGGGGGGGCAAACCTTTTTTGCCCGGTTCCCACTGCGGGTTTTGCTTGCCGGCGAGGCTGGCTCCAGCTTTTTGACCGAACGCTGCCTACGCTTTGGTCTTGACCTGTTCTTTTTTGACCGCACTTCCAGCCCGTGAATCAACGCACCGGCCTCGAATTAAGCGACTGTCGGTTCGTATATTGAAACCGAGACTTGGCCCCGATACATCGCCAATCCTAAATTTGTCCGCCCGCCTCCCGGCGGCCTTTTCGTTTGCCGAACCGGCGACCTGCACCACAAGACCATCGCCGAGGATGCTGCCCTGAGGAAGGCCAAAGTCACTGTCTTGGATTCGCAGGAGACTTTCCTGCGCCTGTCCACCGTCAATGGCCGCAACTGCAACACAGCTTCGACATCTTCGAACCGTTCCATTGCGAGGTGTACAAACCCGGCCTCAGCGACCTGACGCCCGCCAAGAAGGCCATCGTGCGCAGCCAGATGACGCTGGTCATGTACACCCAATACGCCGCCAGCATGGGCACCAGCAAGTGGTATGCCCAGTCCCCCGGCTTGCAACGCACCGAAGGCCGCGTTGGCAAACCGGTCTTGCTTTGCGACGGGTGGATGACGATTGCGATTGAAGTCGGCGCGCAAATCGTAAATCGTAAATCCGAAATGATTGAAATCACGCCCTGGCATTGGGCCGGGTTCATCCTGTTGGTGCTGATTTGCATCGCGGCGGACATGGGGGCGTTCCACAGCCGCGCGCGGGCCGTCACGTTCCGCGAGGCGCTCGGGTGGAGCGCCCTCTGGTTTGTGCTGGCCCTGCTGTTTGCGGGGTGGCTCGGGTGGGTGCGGAGCCGCGAGGAGTCCGCCCAATTCATCGCCGGCTACCTGATTGAGCTGTCGCTTTCGCTCGACAATATCCTCGTCATCTCCCTGATCTTCGCCGCATTCCAAGTGCCGCCGGAATTTCAGCGGCGCGTGCTGGTTTGGGGCATTCTCGGCGCGCTGGCCACGCGCGGCCTGATGATTGGCGCCGGCGCCGCGCTCGTGCAGCATTTCCAGTGGGTGCTGTACCTGTTCGGCGGCTTCCTCCTCGTCACCGGCGCCAGAATGTTTTTCGCCCGGCCGGAATCCGTGCAGCCGGAAAAGAATCCGGTAATCCGGTTCGCGCGGAAACTGTTTCCCGTCGCGCCTGCGCTGGATGGACAAAAATTCCTGACGCGTGTCAACGGCACGCTCGCGCTTACGCCGCTGATGCTGGTGCTGCTGCTGGTGGAGACGTCCGACCTGATTTTTGCCGTGGACTCTGTGCCCGCCGTCTTTGCGGTTACGCAAAAAGCCTTCATTGTTTTCACTTCGAACGTGTTCGCCGTGCTGGGCCTGCGGTCGCTGTATTTTCTGCTGGCCAGCGCCATTGGGAAGTTCCGGCATCTGAAGGCCGGGCTGGCCGCCGTCCTGGTCCTGGTCGGGGTCAAAATGCTGCTGGACCCGCACGACCGCGCGCCGCAGTGGTTCCAGGTCAAAATTCCGACCACCGTATCGCTGCTCGTCATTGCGGCGGTGCTGACCGCAGCCATCGGGTTATCCCTCGCCGCCACAGAACGCGAACGGAAAATCAACCGCGGATGAAAACCTGGCTGAATGGCTTGGATTGCCGTTCCGCAACTCGACGTCACTCGGTGATGCGGCGAAGACGCCTCCGCTTACTGCAAATTTTCCGCAACGCGCCTGAGGAACGAAAACACCTCGCTGTTCAGCAGCGCGCAGCTCCAAATCGAACTCAAGCCGCACGCGGCAGTCGAAACCGCGTTCGTCCTGAACGAATCAGGGCCCAAATACCGGGCGATAAAATCTGCGCAACTCCCGGCAGTCACAAAAAAGAAATCACGAGCGCGCCAAGCAGATACAATTGGCAAAACGGTTAAAAGCGTGTCCACCCCATAGTTTGGCCCGCAGGGCCCTTAAATTAGGCCCTTATTTTCTTGGGTCCAGTGAGATTGATCGAAATCAGCCACCCACTTCGCAACGGTTGGTTCCTCCCGGCGACCCTTATCCGCCCTCCCCACTTCGCCAAGGCCATGGCGGACAAGTCGGGCACGCTCTTCCATCCCCACGGGCGAAGGAAATTTGAAAAAAGCTTGGCAAGTTTTCGTGAAGCAGATATGAATCGAAAAGAAAGCGAGGAGGTTCCAGGATGAATGCGGCCAATACACTCAATCAAACAAACCGACAAAAGAAGGAAAAGAAGCCATGAAAGCCATGACCAGCAAGAATGTGGCCGATGTGCTCGTTGACACCCTGGTGGCGGCGGGCGTGAAAAACATCTACGGCCTGGCGGGAGATTCCCTCAACGGCATCACGGATTCAATCCGCACGCGGGACAACGTCAAGTGGATCCCCGTGCGGCACGAGGAAACCGCCGCGTTTGCGGCGGGAGCCGAAGCGCATCTGACCGGCCGGCTCGCCGTGTGCGCCGGAAGCTGCGGGCCGGGCAACTTGCATTTGATCAACGGACTCTACGATTGCCATCGCAGCCGCGTCCCCGTCCTGGCGATTGCGGCGCATATTCCGAGCCAGGAAATCGGCAGCAACTATTTCCAAGAGACGCGCCCGGAAAGTCTTTTCCGCGAGTGCAGCCATTATTGTGAATTGATTTCCCAGCCGGAGCAGATGCCGCGAATCCTGGAGATCGCCATGCAAACGGCCATCTCCCGGCGCGGGGTGGCGGTGGTGGTGCTGCCCGGCAACGTGGGGTTTCGCGAGGCGGTCAATTTGCATCCCCGGCTGAAGTTTCCCGAGCCGCAACCGCTGGTTCGTCCTTCGGATGAAGAGATCACCCGTCTCGCCAGCGTGTTGAACCAATCGCGGAAAGTGACCATTCTCGGCGGCGCAGGCTGCGCGGGCGCGCACAGCGAATTAGTGGAAGCGGCCGGCCGATTGCAAGCCCCCATTGTTCACGCGCTGCGGGGCAAGGAATTCATCGAATACGACAACCCATACGACGTGGGCATGACCGGACTGCTGGGATTCGCCTCGGGATATCACGCGATGATGAACTGCGACACCCTCCTCATGCTGGGGACGGATTTTCCTTATCAGCAGTTCTATCCGGAGCAGGCCACGGTCATTCAGGTGGACATTCGCGGCGAACAAATCGGACGCCGGACGAAGGTGGACCTGGGTTTGGTGGGAGACGTGAAGGCAACCTTGCGGGCGCTGCTTCCCGTGCTCGAGACCAAGACCGAGGGCGCGCATCTGAACCAGTCCCTCGAACATTACCGAGCGGCGAGGAAGGGACTGGATGATCTGGCCGCCGGTCACACCGGAGTCAAACCCATCCATCCGCAATACGTGGCCAGGGTGCTCGACGAAGTGGCGGCGCCGGACGCCATATTTGCCTGCGATGTCGGCACGCCCGTCATTTGGGCCGCGCGTTATCTGACGATGAACGGCAAACGACGGCTGCTCGGCTCCTTCTCCCATGGGTCAATGGCCAATGCCCTGCCGCAGGCCATCGGCGCGCAAGTTTCCCATGCCAATCGGCAAGTGGTCACGCTGTCGGGCGACGGTGGCATTGCCATGCTCTTGGGCGACCTGCTGACGCTGCGTCAACTCCGGTTGCCGGTCAAGATCGTGGTTTTCAACAACGGTTCGCTCGGCTTCGTGGAACTGGAAATGAAAGCGGCGGGCATTTTGGACTTCGCCACCGAGCTGCATAATCCTGATTTTGCGAAAATCGCGGCCGCCGCCGACGTGCTGGGATTGAAGGCGGAAACGCCGGAGCAAGTGCGGCCCGTGCTGGTCGAGGCGCTCCAGCACGACGGCCCCGCGTTGGTCGAGGTTGCGGTCAATCGCCAGGAACTTTCGATGCCGCCCACAATTCAAGTGGACCAGATGATGGGTTTCAGCCTCTACCTCATCAAGGCAGTGCTGGACGGCCGTGGCACCGAGATTCTTGATCTGGCAAAAACCAATTTGCTCCGCAATTTGTAGCCGGGCCCGGGGCAATTGCAAAGCAGTCGCGGTTGTCTTGTGACGAGATTTGATTTATCAATGGACGCTTGATGAACACACATCCGACCAACGAAGCCGTCGCCACCGTTATGGGCCGCCTGTACGCCCATTTCTCCAGTCACGGATCGTCCACCGGCACGCGGCTCCTGCTGATCCTGGCGCTGGCCGTGCTGGTACACCTGACGGTGAAGGCCATCCGGAGCATCAGCGATTGGATCATCGCCAAAAGTCAGGCGCAGAAAAGTCCGCTCGACTTCGTCACGCGCCAGCCGAAATTCATCACCCTGACCCAACTCATTGCCAGCGGCGTCACCTTCGTCATGTATTTTTTTGCCATGGGACTGGTGCTGGAAGAGTTTGGAGTGAACCTGACGGCTTATCTGGCGAGCGCCTCCATCATCGCCCTGGCCATCAGCTTCGGCTCGCAGGGACTGGTGCAGGACATCGTCATCAGCCTGACGCTGATTTTTTCAGACGCGATGGACGTGGGAGACATGGTGGAGATCGCCGGCACCGTGGTCGTGGTGGGGCGCGTGGAGGAAATCGGCCTGCGGTTCACCACGCTCCGCAATTTTTACAACCAGGTGGTCTTCATCCCCAACCGCACCATCGCCAACGTCAGCCGGTTTCCCAACGGGGGAGTATTTGCGTATGCCGATATCCAGATGCCCG
>Ga0302320_10010580_pt1 | contig 19642 bp, 21 predicted proteins | sample Bog_T0_3_FD_202130 | JGI IMG/M metagenome (GOLD analysis project Ga0302320, IMG submission 202130) | Peat permafrost microbial communities from Stordalen Mire near Abisko, Sweden - Bog_T0_3 | ecosystem: Environmental > Terrestrial > Soil > Wetlands > Peat | place: Sweden: Abisko, Stordalen Mire... | reverse complement strand
AAACGCGAACAGGCTTTGCGGATCGGAGAACCCTGGCGACACCTGTACCAGCGCGCGGAAGGTGCGGATCATCAGCCCCGAGCAGATCATCAGCACCAGGGCCAGCGCCATCTGCACCACCACCAGGATCTTGCGGGCGCGGTGACGCTCGCGGCTCTGGCTCAACGCGCGTCCGCCTTCACGCAGCCCGGTACCCAGGTGCAGACCAGAATATTTCAGAACGGGGATGATGCTGATCGTCACGGCAACAAACAGCGCAAGTCCCAGAGTGAACATCAGCACCGGAACATTGAGGCCAATTTCATGCAGACGCGGCAGGCCAGTGGGCGCGACAGCCACCAGGATGCGCAGGCCGATGAATGCCAGGCCCAGTCCTGCGAGGCTTCCCATGAGGCTCAGCATCAAGCTCTCGAAGAGCAGGCCGACAGCGATGTGTTTGCGGCTAGCGCCCAGCGCGGCACGCACGGACAATTCCTGCCTTCGGCCTTCCACGCGCACGAGCAACAGATTCGCAACATTGGCGCAAGCCACCAGAAGCACCAGAATAATGGAGCCCATCAGCACCCACAACACACTTGCAACGTCGCCGATCACGACCTTCTTCAACGGCTTCAGGGCCGCCTGGAAATGTGCGGATTCAAATACCGCTTCGCTGAAACCCGGTGGCGCGGGGAAGTTGTGCAACGAGATGGGAAGCATGCGCTCCACGTCGGCACTGGCCTGTTGCAGAGTTACACCCGGCTTTAGGCGGGCGATGCCGTTCTCATTGAAGTTGCCCAGCATGGTCTTGCTGCGATCGAACTGGATGGGCAGGTAGAGCGCGGCGTCGTAGTTGTCGAGGAATTGAAAGTCGCGCGGCAGCACGCCGATGATCTCGCGCGCTGTTCCATCGATGGTTATCGTGCGGCCAATTACGCTCCTCGATCCGGCGAACCGCCGCAGCCAATAGCCGTAAGACAGGACGGCGGTCTTCGCGGCGTTCGGTTGGTCGTCCTGGCGTGTAAACAGTCGGCCGAGCACAGGGGTCACGCCGAGCATGGGCAGAACGCCATCGGTAACATCCATGCCGTCCACGTGCTCCGGCTGGCCGATACCGGTCACGCTGAGGGAGTTGCTACGGTAGCAGCCGATGTCCTGGAACGTGCTGTTCTGTTCGCGGTACGTGAAATACATGAAGGCGCCCATGCCGAGCTCTGGCAGGTTTACGGCGGGCGCGCTGTGCGAGATGCCGATGAGTTGCTCAGAGTGCGGATAATTCAACGGCTTCAGGAGCACGCCATCCACGACGCTGAACACCACAGTGTTGGCGCCGATGCCAATGGCCAGCGTGAGCAGCGTGATGGTAGTGAACAGAGGGGCGCGCGCCAGCCGGCGCAAAACCTGTTTGAATTGATGGTCGAAAATCGCCACGGCGAGACCTCCTCTTCGGCTGCCTTCGGGATAGGCCCCCAGGCACGCGCATCGCTGGGCGCACGCCTCCAGGAGCCGACTGAACAGCTATACGCAATGGGCCCCTCTCCGGTTCGCCGAAAACCGGATGGGACCCCTTAATATCGTTGCTAATTCCGCTAACGCTCTATGGGCATGGGATAATTAGGCACAGAAGCTATCCCAATCATGCCCAAAAACATAACAACCGAACTCGTAGCAACCATTAGCTTGGTGCTTGCGGCATACGGAGCTGTGCTTTCCTCGATCAATTCGATTGTTCAGGTCCTCACACACCGAAAGGATCGAGCCGACGTTCTGGTGAAGGTACAACGAAACATGGTTAGAACCGACCGAATGAATCAAAAGAACACCATCGTCACCGCGATAAATCGTGGCAAACGTCCCATCATCATTCAAGGTTTTGCCGCACGCCAGCTCGACGTGAATACAAATCTGCTATTCCTCGACATCCGACCGCAGGTGCCGCACGTACTGAATGAGGCTGAATCTATGTCCGCATGGATTCCATGGGTTGATGATTCCGATGACTTGTCGAATGTAGAAACCTTCTTCGTTTATGACAACCTCGGACGCGAATTCAAACATCATGTTGTTCCGTGGCATCGACGGATAAGGTCGACTTATCGGCGGAGGGCGGGTGGCCCACATCTCGATCACGCATAGAAAGTGGGTGCCCCAGGTCTGGATTCTCAGACCTGGGATTCCGCGAACATCCGACCGGGCGGAACTGGGAATCGAGTCTTCCGTATCTCAGAAGTGAGACATGGGGCGCCCAGTCAACAATATCAAGGCTCTAGCAGTTGGGAGTCCGGCGTCCACATGCGGAGGAAGTCCCGCTCACAAACCTGTAACGGATCTTCCAGCGCGCCGAGCTTGAAATGCTCTTTCTGAACTGTGAGCATGAAGAGAATGCAATTGTGCGCCGTCATCAAAGAGCGATCCGCGACTGCAGGTTGAGATTCAGACTTGAGACTTGATGCGCCATCCACAATCTCTAGCCGCTCGGAGAATCCTCCGAACGTGGGATGCGCATGACGTAATGGAAGGTAATAGCCGGGAATTATCAGATCGCCTAGCACACCAGTCGTCTTGGCCATTGAAGCGAAATCCAGCTTGTTCCATGTGTGATTCAGCCGCTCCTTCGCACCCAGATGGTCGCAGACTGCAATCATAAAGTCGGGCTTGACCGCAGCCGCTTTCTCACGAACCTCCGCAGCCGTCTTCGCGTCTATGATGTCCTCGCCAAAGATCTCAACGATTCGGCGTAGCAGCTTGTCTTGCTGGATTAAGTGGTAATCCAAGAAAGTATCTGCTTCTTCCGGGTGTTTGTGAAGATAATCCAGCGTGACGGTATATTCGTACATACTTCGAACGAGCTTTGAAGCGGCGACCCCGTAACCGTGCTGCGAGACGAGTGCGATCTCCATAAAGTCTTCAGAGATGACACGCCCGAAGAAGTACACAAGCCGTTCGCAGCTACTTTGCGTTGTCTGCACACGCATGAAAGCAATGTCGATGGCTTTGACGAGGTTCGCCATCATCTCCTCCCATAGAGGATGGCGCTCCCTGAACCTCGCGCACTCTTCCGGGTATCCGTATATCACGGAGCCTGCTGCTAATTCGGGCATGTACTACACCTGTTCTTTCTCGTTCGCACCAAAGTTCGCCTAGCGGAATAATATTCCAGTTCCTCAAGCCCTCCCGCAAAATAAACATCCTACCTAGCTCTCTATCAGTCGTCCCGGAACCTTTCGAAACACGACGTTGAAAACCTCGTGGGCCAGATCGACGGACTCCTCGATCGCGGTGTGCGTGGGCACCACACGCACGTTGACCTGTTTTTCCCGAGCCAACCGGATGCCCGCGATCATGCAAGCTCCCAGGTAGATCAGGATCCGATTCGGTCTCGGGATCGCAGCATCCGGGTCGAAGATTATCGCGCCCCCTCACGGTTCTGCCTGGCCACGAGCCGATCGGGTCTGCCCAGGTAAATCTCCGATGGCCGGTAACGCCGGACCTCCCCGCAAAGCGAACAATTCACCACGACCGAGGCAAACGGAAAGGCCGCGACGCCCGCCGGGATGTTGCGGCTGCACCGCTTGCATTGAACCACGAATACCTTGGAGGTCGAGAGAGAGCCGAACACAGACCCGAGTATAGGCGAATAAAAAGCGAAAGACCAATCCCGGTACAGCCCATGATCATCTCCCCACTGTCGGGCGGGTCGTTCGTAGAAGAGCATGGCCAGCCGGATATGCTCGAGATGCTGCAGCAAATCGAGCGGTGCCGGCGGCCTAGAAAACCACGACGCCAGTCGGTTGAGGCGAAAATCGCCAACCTACACACCGAAGTGGGATAGGTCCCCGACAGCCACCCTGCGTACCGAATTTGGGTTCGAGTGGGGGCCGAGAGATTTCCCGGGAGCCTTTTGATTCGCTAGGATGGGCGGATGGATGGATCAAGCGGTTACGAAGCGATAGCCAGCGAATTTCTGCGGCAGCGGTCGAACGGAATCGGCGCGCAAGAGGTACGGAACTGGGCGAGAACTTTGCCACGCGGCAGCAGCGTTCTTGATCTCGGCTGCGGTTCTGGTATTCCTCTCACCTCAGTTTTGGTCGACGAAAACCTTGATGTCTTCGGTGTAGACGGAGCTCCATCTCTCGTCGATGCCTTCAGGAAAAATCTACCTGGCACACCCATCCTGTGTGAGGCTGTGCAAACGTCAAGCCTATTTCATCGTTCTTTCGATGCCGTGCTGGCCTGGGGATTGATGTTTCTCCTTGATGCTGAAGATCAGCATTGCTTGATTCAGCGTATTGCCGAGGTTTTGGTTCCGAACGGTCGCTTGCTGTTCACCTCTCCTGCGGATGCGGTCGTTTGGCGAGATGCTATGACGGGAACGCAATCGGTTTCGCTAGGGGCTGAAATGTATCGCTCACTTCTCGGTGCCGCCGGCATTTATGTGAAGAGCGAGTGCCAGGATGAAGGCCAGAACCACTATTTCGACGCCTACAGAGGATGAATGCACAGGATTACTCAACACATATCGACCCCGCACATGGAGGCGTGCGCGCTCTGTCGTGAGGGATTCGTCGGCATAGGTTCCTCGTGACGACAATTATAGTGAAGCCCTTCCTCGCGCCGCTGCTGCTCGGTGAAACCAACGCTGTAGTCGAAATTGAAATCGGTATCGTGGGAAGACGCCCATGGGAAGGTCCAGCCCATTCTGACCTTGTACGCAAGTAACTCGGCCAGTGGTGCCCTCGAGACCGCCCAGAGCATCACGTCATGGTTCGCCAGGTGGACAAAGAACCCGTAAAAACCATCCGCGATCGCGGAGCACGATGGGCACGCGGCAGTATAATCGGGGCCGAACATGAGGTGATAAATGAGGAGTTGGGAGCGCCCTCGAAAGAGGTCAGGAAGCGAAGCGCTCCCGGTATCTGTGTCGAATCGATATTGTTTCTCGACTCGCACCCAAGGCAGCTCCTGGCGCATCAGGGCGAGTTCGTCGCCCCTCCGGGTGTATTCCTTCTCTGCCTTTAACAGCGCGAGCCGGGCATTCAGCCACTGTTCGCGGGTTCCTACCCTGTGCTCCTGTTTTGTAGAGGTGCTTTTCATCCCTTATCCTTTCTTCCCAAGATGAGAGGTGAAGGCGCATCACCGCACCTTTGGCGTATTCTCTCTGACGGACCGTGCTGCTGCTTCGATAACACTAGCGACTGCGCGAGACTGTGTGATGTGGACAGCGTGACTCGCCTTGATTTCAGTTATCTTTGCCCCTGAGCGCTCATACATCCAACGCGCAAGCTTGGGATTGAGTACGCGATCTTCTGTGGCGACAATTCCGTAGCTGGGCTTGTCGTGCCATGCGGCGATCGTCACCGACGCATCGAACGCAGCTGCCGCCACCGGCATCTGCGCGTGCGCCATGAAGTCGGCCTGCGCCTTTGGAAGATCAGCCCCAAAGTCAGCCGCGAACGCGGCCGGATTAATAAAGAGAAAGCCATCTTTAGTACGCCTCACATCGCTGCTCGGGATCTCTCCAGGAATCTTCGAAATCAGTTGGTTGGTCGTCTCACCAACGTCCGGCTGCATTGCAGCGACATAAACCAGCGCCCGCACCTTCGGATCAGCTCCGGCGATCGTGATTATCGTTCCGCCGTAGCTATGACCGACAAGAATCGTCGGTCCCTGTTGTTGATCGATAACCCGCTGCGTGGCTGCCACATCGTCGGAGAGACCCGTCAATGGTTCCTGGACGACGCTCACACGGTATCCATCTTGTTTCAGAATGTCATAAACGCCCCGCCACCCTGAACCATCGGTATCGGTCCCATGCACCAGAATTAAGTTCATCCTTGCCCTAGGAACGCCGGCTCCCTTAGCTTCCGCCTTTGGACTGTTGAAGACCACCAGCACCAGAGCAAGAGTCCGACACGCGACCATTAGGAAATCGGTCGCACGATTTCCGGAGATAGGTTTTGCCATAAGCACCCCGTCTTTTGATTGCATTTGCCCCATCGTTATGAAACATAGTCGAGAAACACGTCCTTGTGCTGTGCTATTCGTGAGCCCACACTTTGCTGAAGGCATTCAGAATCGAATTCCAACCTTTCTCGTGGGCATTTGCCATGGCTCCATTCGGCAGGCCGGAATGTACGAGAGTCAGGCGAGTTCCGTCTCCTTCTTTGTCGAATCTCACCGTGACTGTCGATTCTTCTCCAAGCGTATGTGGAGAAACCCAGGAGTGCCGGATCAAACCCGGCCGGCTGATCTCAATAAACCGGCCATAGTGAGGTGTGCCTGCTATCCGACTTCAGCGATGCGAGATTGTCCAAAGCCGAAGCGAATTGCTTCTTCATGTCTGGCAGCCTTTCTAAAACCCGAAGTGATTCTTCATAGCTGCGTCTCGCCGCGTCGTAGTTTCCGCTATTCTCGAATGCCACCCCCAACAAATTCCATTCCACTCCGATCTCGCTGTTGTTCATCGTGTCGTGACGCGGATTGAGCGAGGGTGCAAGAATAGCGACCACTTCCGCAAACCGTCCTTGCTGATCAAGCACTTCAGCCCGATGAACCCGATCCCCTGATTGAGCAATTAGCTTAGTCAATGAACCACAAATGATGAGGAGCGCTAACGAGATCAGGAGTGTCCTTAGCGAGAATATGTTGAATCGGATTGTGATTCTCACACTTTTCGAATTATCAAGGATTCGGTTTCCCAACATGCCGTAACCTCCGTCTGTTTGTGCTACACCGCGCCACCTTGGCGCTATCTAGTTTCACCAGGATGGAAGCCCGCCTCCGCGTTTCCAATTGGCAGTACAGTGTCGAGTGTGTCTAAGAAACGCTCCACGATGGGGAGCACCTTCTCTGGTTCTGAGTACAGGAGGTAATGGCCAGCATCTGGTATCACGGCGAGTTCTGCCTTGGGGATCAGACGGAATGTTTTAACGGCGTGTTCAATGCGAACAAAGTCATGATCTCCAAGCGCGATGAGTACTGGCGCTCTGAGCGAGGTTAGATCGTGGTGCGAGAATCCGTCCCATTTCATCGCGACGAGTTTGCTCCAAAACGTGGGCCAGTAATCGGGGGCAGGGGCAACTCTCTGGTAATACTCCCGTTGCACGAGGAAACTCCTGGAATCAGGAGTTAGTGGTTGGCTGGTTCGTAGCATTCCGGGATCGATTGATTCCTCCGAAGGGCCGAACGTCGCCCCATATGTTGCGACACGTCTGACAAGCTCCGGGTTCAGGACCGCGATCATGGTCGCTATTGCGCCACCGTAGCTCTCACCCAGGAAATCAGCCCTGGAGACTCCAAGGTGTTTCGATAGCGTGATCACGTCGAGCGCATGCTGTTTGATAGTGAGTGGACGGTCGAGAATATCGGCAGTGCGGCCATAACCTTGGAGATCCACTGAGATGACCGCTCGCTTCCGGGCGAGCATGGGGAACGATTTCATTCCAGTGGAGCCGAAGGCTGGTGGAATGTATACAAGCGGGTCGCCACTTCCATCAATTTCGTAATACATGTTCAGACCATTGACAGGTGCGTATCCCTGCCTATCTGTGACGACGGTTGGATTCATTTCTTCTTCTCCTTCTTTTTGTCGCGAAAATGGCGCTCAAACTGATCGAGGCGTTCATTCCAGAACCGCTCATACTCGTGCACCCAGCCTGCTACCTCCTTGAGAGGTTCGCCGCGAAAGGAGATGAGGACCTCGCGACCATGCCGTTCTCGCTCGATGAGTCCTGCTCTTTCCAGCAATTTGAGATGTTTCGTCACCGCGTTCAAAGCCGTCTCGTGTGGCTTTGCGACGTCCAAGAATCGAGCAGGTCCATTTGCCAATTGCCCAATAATCGCCCGCCGAGTCGGGTGGGAAATGGCTGTCAGAACATCAGAGAGGCGATCCATGAAGGGCATTACACCATAAGGTGTAATGTAACGCAAGAACTTTTTCAGTCGTTTTCGGAGGGGAAAAATACCTTTGAACTATTACCAATTCCACGCATCCACTCCGGAAACGGGAAATCTGTAGATATCCAGGACAGCTTTGCAGAATTCGCCAGCGCTTCAACGACTACTAAACGGATTTGACCCCTCGGAAACCGAGGATGTGATCTCCCGGAACGAGGATCGTCGAACCTGTGAGATCTGGGAGATTGCACAATCGTCAAGGCACTCAGCTAAGACGGATAGGTCCTCGCAAGTCGCCTTCCCCTCGCAAGCGATCCATGTGCCCATGAATATCGGATGGGCAGTTTGGTCCTGTGGTTGAGAACGTATTTCAAAATACAAATGCGTTCAAAAGCGAGATGTCTCAGTCCAAAAACGAAAAGTTGCATTAAGTAGATCGGAGAGAATCTAAGACTGGGCCAACATTTAGAATGGTGCATTTCAAGTAGTAGGTACGTCTTAAAAGTTGTCAAAATTGCTCTCCAATTTGTCCCGGTGCCGGAATTATTGTTCATCTCCGAACGTGACCAAAGCTAACGGGTTAGGGCCACGCATTGTGGTTTTGAGAAGCGTTCCGTTTGTGATTTGCCCGCACCGCAGGATGTCGATTCTTAAACACGGGGCGACGGAGTCAGGACGAAACCATTTATCTCATTTGCGAAACCCTTCCGCAACTCCTATCGGCACAGATACTCGGTGATGTCGATGGACTTATACGGTCCGAACGACCCAGGAGACGGTTCCTGAAGGCAGGCCTGACCGTTCGATCCGGGGAGATTGGTCTTATAGCATGCATTGGTTTCCGTAACATTGGGAACCAGGCCATACAGGATGCTCCTGGCAGTTGTGTAATATGGACAAGTTGTGACGGCATTCCCCACGTTCGGTATGTACACATTTGGGTCTGGTTTGAGTTGCCACTGCTGCGCAGGGGTCTGATTGCACTGGTAAATCTGCACCCCAAAACCAATCATCGCCTTGCCACCTTGAATGTCAAGACAAAATCCTTTCGAACCGGCAACTGACGATTGCACAGGTGCGACAAGGGAGCCCTTGGCGGGCGCTACAACCTGCCACGTTTCGTTGCTGATCGAGTTACATGGCCACTGCTGTATCGGTGTATGGTTCGCCGCGCCGCCGCGGGCGTCGAGACACATGCCGGTGAGAGCATTTTGGAAATGAAATCCGGCGGACCCCATCGCCATCGAAGTCCGCCACTATCAAGGCATTCGCATTGTCAGTCAACTTGGTGCGCAGCGATTGCCAGCTCGAAAACAGTCCCTGTCCGGAAGATGGGGCATAGCTGACTTGCCAATTCTTGCTACCGACACCGAATATGTCGGTTTTACCATCGTTGTTGAAATCGCCGAAACGGAGATCGGCTTTGGTGAAGCTCGAGGTCTGGATCTCCTTGAAGGGAGTGTTGCCCCCGTAAGATACCCACCACGTATGCCCGTCGGCCCAAAAGATATCGGAAGTCTTGTTGCCCCCAAAATGACCTGCGGTCATTGCGCTGGCGGAAACCGGGAGAAGCAGAAGCCGGCCGCCCGTCGGGTCGCCATTTAGTACTTCCCAGTCGGAGATGCCGCCCCAAGAGACCACAAAGCTCCCGGCATGAATGGCGACAACGTCGGTACGGCCGTCACCATCAAAATCGCCAAACAATAATTGGTCGATCGTATCCGTCTTGTTGCTAAGGAAACGCCATTCTGTTTTGCCGGCGGGCGAGTAATACCACGCCGCTCCGGTAGCCAGAAACAGATCATCGACGCTGTCACCGTCGAAATCGCCCACTCCCAGAGCGTTTGTCCCGTAAGTGGGGTTTGTGTGATTGAACTGGTTCGGATTGGTGGAGACCCTGAACTCATCGGGTGGGCCGGAGGGCCGCCAGCCGCACAACCCGTAGTTGCAGGTGGTCCAGGAAACCGCATCGCCCTCGCGTTGAAGAGAGATGTTGTTATGAAACTCGGCATAATGACATGGGTCGCCGCGAAGCTCGAAGTTTTTGTTTTTTAGACCGAAAAAGGTGTTCTGGAGAATATCCATGTAGTCCCCGCCGAGGCCTCCGAACCCGGAGGACAATAGTCCCCACAGAGAACTGCCCCCCATTCCATGCATGTCGAAGTCGTGAGTGTGATAAGGAATGAATCCCAGGAACTTCTGAAGTGGCGCCGTCGACAGTACCAGGTTGTACCATGCGCGATAGGCCGTATGGGATGTGCCGAAGCCCGCGGCTATCGCGTGCCGGTTGGAAACGAACGTGTTGCCGAATAGAAAGGGATAGGCACCTAAATAGCTTTCGATCCCGTAGCCAACCTCCTGCTTCTGGTCGTGATGAATAAAGTTGCGGGCGATGAAAGTACTGGTAGGCCGCGTCTGCGGATCAGTCGCCGAACATGTGCTGGGGTTGCCGTCCTGCTTGATGGTGTCGCTCCCAAGCACGCGCAGCGCCACGTCAGGCCAATCTGACACATCGTTGTGATCAATGATGTTTCGGAGATTGATTTCGGATGTGATTACACCCAAGGCCTCCGTTTGGTTCTTGTCTGTTGCTCTGCTAGGTCCGTGCAGACTGAGGCCTGTGATCCTGACATCGTTTGCCGGTGTCGCGTTCCCATCTTTGTCCGCCGGCCCATGAACCGAGATCATGGACTCTATGCCTGTGGCGCTCGCCGTGGCCGTGTCGCACTTGACGACTGAGTTCACGACGTAGCACGAAAGGAGCTGTGGTCCGATATTGGTGCCTCGGCGATCGCCACGAAGCGTCACGCCCGGGCCTAGATCCAACTCGCCACAATCCGTGAGGTCGACCGATGTGCCCAGCTTTACCACCGTTCCCGGCCCTGCGGCGGAGACTACATTGAAGAGCCGGCAGGTGCAGAGGGCAGAGTTCGCACAATTCGGGTCGCCATCATAACCTACGCGCACAAAACCGCTTGTCGGGTCCATGGGGGAATTTCCCATCGGTATGAAATTCCAGAACTCGTTGTCAGCCAGCACTCGAGTTCCCATCACGACAGGCGAACCAACGGCGCCGCGAGCGTTTTGTACCTGGGCTACCAGGCTTCGGTTCGAATCCAATATGATGCTGTCCCCATCGAGAGCGAATGAATGCTGCTCGCCGATCGGGTAAACGCCGCTGTTGCTCAAGAGCTGCAGTGGGATCGGCAGGCCGGTAGCTTTCGAAACTGCTCCATCGATTGGCAGGGGAGTCGTGGCCGGAACGCCAATCAGCTTGGAACCGGCGTGGAGAATGACCGTATGCTTGCCGTCCGCAAGCTCTTCGACAGCGATGGAATGCGCCTTCGCGCACTCGTTGATGAAAACAGGGGAGCCGGCCTTTTCCGGCGTATAGTCCAAGCACCGATCCTGTCCCTGGTAACTCTGGACGAGGTAAGTGTTCGAGCAACCAGCACAGACTGTCGCGGGCGGTGCCGGCGTTGAGGGAACCGAGGAGCAAAGATCCGTCAGGTGGTGCGCAGAGCAAGCAGTCACTTTCGGTACTGGCGTCCCCGCACATTCGCAACTGCGCTCTCCCGGCGGAGATCCCGGAGGCGTCGCGCAACGGCCGGTGTCTCCGGTTCCAGTGCTCACAGGGCTACACGTTGATCCAGGGTGCGTACATCCTATCTGGGAATTGCCAGCGCAGAGTTGCGCACTTAACGCCGGAGACAGGAGGACGATCAAATAGATCCCTGGCCAATAGCAGAAGAGCGTTCTGTATTCCATGGTCATGCAGCCTCCAACCTGGTTGGTGTCTCTCGGAAAGATCGATACTTGAGGCTAGTTTGAAGTGCAGTCCGTCCGGGTCGTGGCGGCGAGCGCGACGATCTGCCACTTGCCATTTCTCTGGTTGAGGTTGAAGAGGTCTCTGCCGCAAAGATCGAGCTTGCCGTCGATAAAGAAATTGAAGGGAGCCCAGACCATGGCCAAGTCGCGGTCGATGCGGACCTCCGGATCATGGATGCGTTCTTCGATGTGTGTGGTCCCTGATGTTGCTACGCGATTGGCCCAAAACTCTACGGTGAGCTGGCTCAAGACGCCATTTTGTACCACCACCAGAACTCCGCCTGGCAGCCAGGTAGCTTTGATTGCCGCAGCATCACGATGCGCCATCCCATCGAACATGGCTTGTACCGGAACAAGGACAGCCGCCTCGTCTTTTCTCGCCGAGCAGCCGGCAAGTAGACCAATCAGGGCGCAGACCAGCGACACAAGAAGACGAGATCGCGTTGTAAATTTCCTGCGACAGTGAAGCTCTCGTTTTCGATCCATGACTTGTAACTCCCTTGATGAATGACAGTGCGACGAATCGGACGCACTCTCAGAAATGACAGTTTCCTGGGTCTGCAACGTCAATCCGCCGCGCGTCATCTGCCGGAATGAGTTGTATAGCGATGGTCTTTGCCTCGACAGCGCCTTCGTTCCGGAGGATATGTATGTGATCGCCACCAAGATCGACAAACGCTATTCCTGCGTTGTAAACATGCGGTCTGCACGCGGGATCGTGACCCTCATAGTTTGTTACCGTTCCCACAGTGACGATGATCAGGCTGTGCCCAGGGTGCGAGTGCCATCCAGTGCTTCCACCGGGAGCCCAGACATTACTCTGCACATAGATGTCTGACCATCCCTCCGACTTTTGCATTGAGCGCCAAACCTGTTCGTTCCCTTCTTCCCTCAGGGGGTGGGAGAGGAAGCTAGAGGTATCGATTTCTCCTAGCCGGCCCCTGGCGAGTAGGGTGCTTTTGTAACCTACCAGCTTCGTCGCCAGGACGCTCGGATCGAGAGCCGTGACCGCGACCGCGGCCCCGAAGAACACTCGGCAGACTTGATTGGTTCGCATGTCGACCTCTTTCTCGCGCTCTCAGCTTGTTGGAGACTCGCGATCCTACCTGGTCCCGGCTAGTCGCTCACCGACGGTCTTCTCGATGCTCCATCTCGTCGGCATCGGGCTTACCCACGACACCGTGGATGGCCTGCGCCCCGAAATGTTCGATTGCGGGGCCGCCGAACACAAGGGTAATGTTCGAATTTGTGACCGAGTACCGGATGTCGTCCCCTCCGCTGATGCAGACCTGGAGGGTCGACGAAGGCAGATCGGTCTCGAACGGGGCGATGCTTCCATTTCCGGTCAAGAGGCTGACCGTGTCGCTCAATTGAAAGCCCATCATGGTGGCCGGAGGTAGATAGGCAGGGCAGCCAGTCATGTCCCAGGAAATTTTGGCGTTCTTCAACCGGATGTGATGAGTGTGTGGGTTCACAAGGGGCTGGGTCGGATCGACGGTGCCCATCGAAGTTTTTCCATAGCCGGACATCGTCATGTCCGCTGAGAAGTCAGCGGTTCCCCATTCCGAGTGAACGTTCATTGACCATTGACCGTGCATTTCCCAAGGGCTGCCTTTGACGGTTGCACTCAGGGGTGAGTAATCGTAGATTAGACCGCTGAAGTGTAATGGCCTGCGTGCCTGGGCGAATCCATCGACGGCTGAAACCAGCAAGAGCAGTGAGAGCCCGCGCACGGCTAAGGTGAGGGGCTTGCTTTTCATGAAAGACCTCCAATTTGAGATTGATTTGCGACCCAGAGACACAATCGGGCAAGTTGACGGATACCCTCAAGCGGTAAGGTGCAGGATGGCAGATAACCCTCGACTTGCCTTCGAATGCAGTCTTTTGCCGTTCTCTTACAGGACCGCAGTACAATTTGATTTCCCGGTTCGTGACGACAGCGGACCACCATGGAGATCACAATGAGCGAACCGACCCCAGAAACTCCGGCATCCCAGACGCCGTTTGAGGGAAGGCTGGATTCGTGGAAGGAGATCGCCGATTACCTCAAACGAGATGTGACAACTGTTCAACGCTGGGAGAAACGGGAGGGGATGCCTGTTCACCGGCACGTGCATGACCGGATGGGCTCGGTCTACGCGTCCCGGTCGGAGCTGGATGCGTGGAAGCGTACACGGAATCTTCGAGCGGTGCCGGAAACTGGGATCACTACCGCATTGGTCGATCCTCCGGCACAACAATCCCAGGTAAAGGCATCGACTCCGCAAACAAAATGGAGGTTGATCTTAACCCTGGCAGCGACAGCATCAGCGCTAGCGATATTCGCAGGTCTGTGGCTACACATAACGGATTACTTCTGGCGAAACCCTTTGGCCAAAGCGCATTTTCAGATGGTCTCGGATTTTGGTGGGCTGGAGCAATCTGCTGCGGTCTCCCGTGACGGTCATTTTGTTGCGTTTCTATCAGATCGAGACGGACCAATGGACGTCTGGGTGACACAGGTTGATTCGGGCGAGTTTCATAACCTGACTCACGGGATGGCGGCTATGGACCTGGCTAATTCATCCATCCGAACCCTCGGGTTCTCGCCGGATGGCTCCCTGGTCACCTTCTGGGCCCGTCAACAAAACAAGCCGTGAGACAGCGACATCAGCGTCTGGGCAGTGCCTACACTGGGGGGCACACCAAGACCCTACCTCGAAGGTGTGGCCGAGTTCGATCGATCTAGCGACGGCGCCAGACTTGCGTGTCACACGCCGGGACCCGGAGACCCACTTTTCGTTTCGGACGGTGGGCTGCGACCCGAGAGTCAACGCATCTTCACAGCACCAGCCGGACTCCACGCTCACTTCCCGTTATGGGCGCCCGACACCTCATTTATCTATTTTGTTCTGGGCGAGCTTCCGGATAAATTGGACGTCTGGCGCATCCGCCCCGGCGGTGGCACTCCTGAACGCATCACGTCGCACAATGCGCGGGTGACTTATCCGGTATTGTTGGATCGGCGCACTCTGGTTTATCTCGCCAGTGATCCCGACGGTTCAGGGCCGTGGCTTTATGGCCTGGAACTCGAAAACCGCATCCCGCATCGGTTGACCTCTGACCTTGAGCGATACACATCTTTGGCAGCCAGCGCTGATGGGCGACGGCTGGTTGCCACGCGAAGTGCTCCTGACAGAACACTCTGGCGGATGCGCATCGCTGATCCATCGGCGGGGATATCGGAAGCTGAGCGGATCCCTCTGACAACCAGTCCCGGGTCTTCCCCACGCTTGGGTCCCAACTATCTCCTGTATGTCTCGGCGACCGGCGCTGGAGAGGGTGTGTGGAAGCTGGCCAACGGAACAAGCACCGAGCTATGGCGAGGTGACGGAGCGAGGGTTTTTGGCGGCCCGGCTATCTCTCCCGATGGGCGATATGTTGCATTCTCTGTCCGGCAACGCGGGCAAACGCTCTTGTACGTAGTGCAGGCAGACGGTATGAATGCGCGAGTGGTGTTTCGTTCGCTGGATCTTCAAGGCAATCCGACGTGGTCGCCCGACAGCCATTCGATCACCTCGGCAGTTGCCGACCACGGCTTTCCACGTCTCTTCCGTATCCCGACCGATGGTAGCTCCCCCGCCCCACTTGTTCAGGAGTATTCGGTCGACCCCACGTGGTCCCCGGATGGCCGCTTTGTTGTTTTTTCGGGGCCCGACATCGGCACCAAGTTTTCTGTAAAGGCGGTCACGGCGGACGCTGCGCCGCATCCGCTGCCGCCTGTGATCCTCACTCGAGGCGCACGGCGTTTGGCTTTCCTGCCGGGAGGACGGGCGCTTCTGCACTTACAAGGAGAAATTCAACACAAGAATCTCTGGCTCATGGATTTGGACACGGGTGCCGAACGGCAATTGACCGACCTCCCTCCAGAATTCGACATTGCGGATTTCGACGTCTCGCCGGATGGCCGCGAAGTTGTTATCGAACGAACGCGGGAGCGCTCGAATGTGGTACTGCTGGATCTTCCCCATCGATAACCTGATGTCGCGTGGTCCTCAAACGAGGAATTGCAGAACCAGGATGGATTCCCTGGGGTTTTACGGCTGGACTCGATTTTTGATCCATGACGAGCCCACACCAACCCGCAAGTGTTTGTTCCTTCGCGTCGGCCATGGATGAATAATGAGGCGATCACTTATCCGCTATAGGACGCAGCGTGCATAGAGCTCACGTGAAATCCGTCAGATTGTCGTCAGCGTCCGCAATCCTGGGTTTTGAGCGGTCAACGCGACGGCTCGAACAGAGGCATAGCCGCAGAGTCAGGGTATTTCAGGTCTTCAGCGAGCAATGCAACGCCGACCGCGCCTTTATAGAGCGAATCGCGCAAAAAATGCCTGGAACTGTCTGCCGCCGCACGGCGCGTCGTTATGCGCGCCCGTTCTAACCACAACTCCGATCCCGTCAGTCGGTATGCTGCGAGCAGGGCGTAGCCAATTCCTCCCAAGCCGCAACAGAGCGTTCCGATGTTTGTTTCGGCTCCCCAAGCATCAATGGCGGCGCGTTCGGCGAACTCTCCATACTTCGCTGTGCCAATCACCTCATGCGCCAGCGCGTACAGAATCGAGTGCCCAGCAGTCCCGTTGCACCACCCGTCCATATAAGTCGGCGATGCTTTGGCGTTGTTATGCACCGGCCAGCGAAGGCCTGCGCCATGGGGTTCGGCGAGATCGGCCAACTCGTCCAACATTCCTACCAAGTCGGCATTCACGGTTGCACCGGTTGCTCGCGCCCAACGAAGTAGAGCGAAAACAATTCCAGCCCAACCGTGCGCGACGCCAAGCATGGTTATCTCTTTGGAAGTTGCAACGTGCTGTGTCTGAATCAGTGTCATCAGTTCATCAGCGATTTCGCTTCCACGCGACCGGGCTCGGTCGACATCGAAAAACCAAGGCGTCGGCGTTGCTTCCACCAACTCCGCACATCCGATGAGCAGGCCTGCTCTTCCGAGGGTTAGGTCGAAATTGCTGCAAGGTCCGCGAGAACTCGCGACGAAGGATCGAATGGCAAAGTTGGCGCAGGCCGGGTCGCCCATGGCGATGCTGATCAGTGCACGCACACAATAGACGCCAGGCATGGAATGAAAGAGCGATGCTTCGCCCACGGTGTCCCGACTGATCTCAAGGTCGGGCCGATAGAAAGCATCCGGCTGCGGAGAAGTCGCGAAGGCCCGCTGCGTCCAGACATCAGACAGCATTAGAAGTTTTGGATCAGCTCGCCGACTCGCCATATTGTACAGGGCGTAGGCCACGCCTGCGGCGCCGTAATTGACAGAAGAAAGCGGCACATCGGAGAGGCCATCAAGGAGGGCAGGGCCGCCTATAGCGAACCGCCGCAACGTGCGATCAAGCAACTCCTTTTCTCGCACCCGCTCCCTGTTGCGGAGCGCCGCGTTTCGGTCGCGCGCATCGGCTTCCGGAAGCAATTCGGAAAGAGCGTCGACAAATGCCCGCATGCTCGGAAACCTTCGCTCGGGACGCTTCTGGAGCGCTTTGCCCAGCACGACTTCCAACTCGGGCCACGCAGGTACATTGCGAGCCTCAAAGGGGGCCGGATCGACTTCAACAATTTGACGAAGGAGCGTGTCGCGTTCCAAGCTCCAGTCGGCATAGTAGGCACCAGTCCATAACTGGTAGAGCAGTGAAGCAACAGAGTATTGCTCGCCTGCTGGACTGAGAATGATCTGTTTTCGCGCCAGTTGACCCTTCGCGAACTCTGGGTCGAAATAGAAGGCGACACCTCCTCGAACCGCGGAAGGGACTGCGTCCTGGATAGCCTGCGCCAAGCCGAAGTCGATGAGGCGGACCGAGCTTCCTCCTTCAACAAGAACGTTTCTGGGATGTACGTCGCCGTGTAAGACTCCAGATTCATGGATCTCTGCGAAGGCTCTTGCGATGCCGACACACAACGCGAGCAACGACTGATGTTTTGAAGCGGAGCGCTGACGAAGCGATGCGGCTGCATTTGTGGCCTCTAAGCCAAAGATCCACTCGGTGATAAGGGCAACGCCGCCGGCAAGGTGAGCCAGCGAATAAAACTGTGGGACACACTGATGTTGAACACGCTTGTACATCGCGGCTTCGTGTTCCAAAGCGCGTGTCACTCGCTGGTCAGCTTTTGCGTAAAACTTGACAGCGGCATATTGGCCCGCGGCGTTGCGGCCAAGGAAGACCTCGTTATCATCCAATGATTGAATCGTCCGCAGAAGACGAAAACCCTCAACGACGCCGCCCACTGCCAGGGGCTTTTGAGGTGACGTTGCCTGTTTATCGTCGGGCGGTACCAGCACCTGCGCGTAGTAAAGCTGATGCAGCAATGGGTAAGCCTGTTCCAGCGTTGCCTCCGGATCGAGGCCGCGCGAGCCAGAATAAGAGATCACGGCGTCGACGATTCGCGACGGAGCGCGGAATATCGCTAATAAATCAGCGCTGGCTTTGTCGACAATGCGCGATGGGGCGCGCGAGCGGCGGCGGGTGACAGCATAGTCTTCATCCGCCGCCTCAATGTTAGCGCGCACGTCGGGTGCGAGTTCCCTGACGGAGAAGATTTCCACCTCCCTGGGCATAACCAACTCACCATCGATGCTCATGCCGCCCCCTCCTCTGTGCCAACTGAACCACGCCAAATACCCAGGTTTGGAGTCCAGGTTTCGGAATTCACGCCATCAAGAGTGATCCTGCGAAGAGCGAAATCCACGACATCTGCAACTCCACTCTCTTTTCCAGCCAGGGTATAAACCGCGAGTCGCTCCGTCACCCATTGCCGCCAGCTCAGATGCTCTTGCCAAGACATGACTTGTTCAAACCGGGGTGGGTCCATTCCCCAGGAGGTGAGTCCATCGGTGTCGATCGCGCCGGTAAATGGCACGCCTTGCGCCGCGATGCCACTTGTAGAGGCGCGAATCAGCTCCGCTGCTTCTTTCACTTGCTCAAGATTTTCAAAATAGGCGACGAACTTATCGGGGCGCACCAGCCCAAAGGCGGTGCGTCCTACCTTGAAATGCGAACATTTGACCCGACAAAACGCGTCGACGGCGACTTGAAATGTTTCCGGGAAGTCATCAAGCATGGGACTGACAAAGAGTTTGAATCCGAGACTCGCAGACCCGGGCCTATGCCAAATGAGCCATGCTTCCTGGCTCACATCGCGAACCCAGTGCTTCGATAATCGCTTCTGAACGTCTGTTTTACCGGTCAGGAAAGTGAGCACGTCTTCATCGTCAGCAAACCTTCGTTGTAACGCCGCAGTGCAGGGGACGCGGTTATACATGTAGAGCTTCACGGCTGCGTCATTAGCAGAGAGTCCTTCGGATGCACTCAAATGAACAATAGCCTCGGTTGAGAGGTGTGCCACGCGCGAAGGTGGTTTGCCTGGCGAGTCGCGATGGCATGCGGGCAGTGCGCCACTCCCCGATGTAAAGGCGCCTGCCTGCTCGATCTCAAAGATTCCGTCCAGTACCAGTTCCTGCAGCCGCTCCTGAGTTCTGTCTCCAAACAGACTGGTCAAAAGGTGCGGAACGCAAGCCGGTTCTCGCAGGGTCATGAACAGTAAAGCCGCGTCGCGAGACATTGATTTTGCTGGCGCAGGCGACGAGTCCGGGGGGACCAGGATTCCAAAGAAGTTTGAATCCTGGGCCAATGACTCCAACAGCATCCGCTGGCCTCCGGCACATTCGTCGAATCCCGTGAGCCGGAGGCGCGGATTGGACCGTAACCGCGTTGTATGGATGTCGATCATTGGTTGTCGTATGCTCCATGGTGCGCTGCAGTTGCCGCACTACTCAACGACCACCACCTTAAAGGTGGTGGGTTGACGTTGCGACTGAAAGTCGCCTGTTTGCGGCTGAAGCCGCTTGAAAGCTTTCCGGCTGAGAGCCGTCTTAAGGCTCGCTCGGCGCTGTGAT
>Ga0302320_10010576_pt1 | contig 19647 bp, 19 predicted proteins | sample Bog_T0_3_FD_202130 | JGI IMG/M metagenome (GOLD analysis project Ga0302320, IMG submission 202130) | Peat permafrost microbial communities from Stordalen Mire near Abisko, Sweden - Bog_T0_3 | ecosystem: Environmental > Terrestrial > Soil > Wetlands > Peat | place: Sweden: Abisko, Stordalen Mire... | reverse complement strand
AATCTCACCGTGACGAGCAGCGCCACTGTCGGCGCTGAACTCGCCGTGGGAGATAGCGCCACTATCAGCACCAATCTCACTGTGGGAGCAAGCGCCACTGTCGGCGCTGATTTCTTCGTGGGGGCAAGCGCCACGATCACCAACGATCTCACCGTGGGAACCAGCGCCACGGTCGGCGCCGAACTCGCCGTGGGAGATAGCGCCGTTGTCAACACCAACCTCACTGTGGGAGGCACCATCAGCGGGAACCTCAGCCTTGCCGCGACCGGCTTCGCCAGCGGCGCGACAACCGTCAATACGAATATCATCGCTGTCACGTGGGTCAACACCAACTCCGTCAACGGCTCCATCTGGGTCTCCGCCGCCGTCAATCTCGCTTTCTTCAACAGCGCCGGCGTCCTCGTCTTCGGCCCCATCACCGTCACCAACGCCGCCTTCCCGGTCGGCCCCGGCTGGACCGTCACCAACTCCGCCGCCACCTTCAACTTCTCCGCGTTTTGACCCGCCCCCGCCGTCATGGGATGCCTGGCGCCTGCCGTCCGCCGGTGGCGCGCAAAGGGTTAATGAAGGGCGCCAGAGTATTTCACTTGCTCTCCCCGATTTCGAGGCGGTGGAGGTCTTCGGCGAGGAATTGGGCGACGTCTTTGAAGCGTTGGGCGTTTTCGGGATTGAGCGCGATGAGAGTCTGGTGCGCTTTGAGACAAGTGCGTGCCAGTTCCACCTGGCTGGCGGGATCGCCCTGGGAAAGTGGTTCGTATTTGTCGGACAGGGGGCCGACGGAGGCGCGGATTTGGAAGAGATCGGCCACGCCCAGGTTCTCGAGCGTTTCGGCGATGCGCGGGTTGGCGTTCAGCAGTTCCAAGGGACACGGCTGAGGGCCGCCGCTGGCCAGTTGGAGGCTGATTTCCGCCAAAACGCCCATGAAGGTGCTGTCCATCATCCGGCAGTCGCACAAATCAAAAATGAAATGCGAGTAGCCGCGTTCCCACAATTCGGCGATGAGTTTCTTCAGGTCCACGGTGCAGGTGAAATCCGCCCGCCCGCTGACTTGGACGCACACCGTCCGGTCGAAGACCGCTACTTTCAATTTGGCTGATGGATGATCCATGACTGCGACGGTTTGAATGTGGAGCGCATGACGCGAGGCGTCAAGCGGCGGCTCGCAGGGGTGCGGCGCGGGTCTGGCCGGGGCGGCCGACGATTTGGATGAGGGTTTGTTGCAGGAGCAGGGACGGATCCAGATTGCGGGAAATGAGCTTCAGGTTGCATTCGAGCAGAAGGTCCATGGCCTGGATCAGTTCGGGCTGGGTGTATCTGGCCGACTGCCCCAGGGCGCGGAACAGGACAAATGGGTTGATCGCCATTGGATTGTATTTGCGGTCCTCTGGCAGCGCGCTGGAGGGTACGCGGGACAGTTGGGCTTTGAACCGGCTGAAGTCGGTTTCGGGCTTCAACCATTTTTGGGCCGCCATTTCCTTCGCCAGCAAGAGGGCGCGCACTTTGCTGATGAGACCATAGAGCAGGCCGATTTCGTTGCGTTTGTTGTCGCGCCGGATTTCCCATAGTTCCTGGTCCAGACAGCGCAGGACGGCGGCCAGATCGCGGGCGCCCAGGGCGTCGCCGAGAGCAAAGGCGCGGGCGGATTTGTTGCGGGTGACGATGGCGGCGACGTCGCCGGCTTCGATGCGCGCGCGGGCGCCGGCATACAGGACCAGCTTTTCCACCTCGCTGCTCAACAGGCGGGGCTGCGGGCCGACGAAGGTGACCAGTTGGCCAAGCGCCTCGTCGGAAATCTCTTTCTCGGACTCGCGCAAGGCGCGGCGGACGAGGCCGGCGGCTTGCTCGTGCCATTCGTCTTCTTTTTCAGACCAGCCGTTAAAGGCCTCGACGGGGCCGAGTTTTTCCAGGACTTTGAGAAAGGACTTCCGCTTGTCCACCTTGCCGGCGCTGACGAGCAGGCGGACGTTGTCCCAGCGGAAGGACTTGAGTTCCTGGGCAAGGTCCGCGAGGGCGTCCGTGACGGCGGCGACGGATGCTGTTCGTTCTTCGCCGAGGAAATTGCAGTTTTGGAGCCAGACGACTTTTGCGCCGCCGAAGAAAGGGAGGGTTTGAAGGCTTTCGCGGACCTTGGCGAGGGCCTTGAGAGCTTCGCCGCTATTATTGACAAATCCGTCAATCGTCTCGTGGTCCATACCGCCCAGCTTTTCGCTCCACTGGCGGAAGACCTCGCGGGCGCGCTGCTTGACACCATACTCGTCCTCGCCGCACACGAGGAGCACGGGGGATTCGGGCATGGCGGAAGGGGGCATGGAGACGGCGGGGATTATTCCGGATCCCCGGATTCCTCGCGGCTTTCGTTGATCTGATCGAGATACATCGTCATGTCATCCACCTGTTCGAAGAGGGCGGAGGCGACGTAGATTTTGCTTTTCTGGGAGGTGGCCAGGGCAAGGCAATCGCTGGGGCGGGCGTCAATTTCGACGATCTTTCGGCCCAGTTCGTTTTCCTGCTGGAGGATGAGGCGGGCGTAGTAGGTGGAGTTTTTGAGTTCGGTGATGACGACGCGCTCGATGGTGACGCTGAAGCCCTTGAAGATGTTGTTGATCAGGTCGTGGGTCAGCGGACGCTCATTGGGAATCTCGCGCAGGAACATGCTGATGGCATTGCCGATATTGCGCTCGACCTGGATGACAAACACCTTTTGCGGATTGCCAATGAATATGGCCCATCCGCTGTTCGCCGGCACCATCCCGCGGATTTCCACGGGCAATACGTCGCTCTTCATACATCAAGATTAAGCCGGGTTGCGAAAAAAACAAGTCGGCGATCATGGGATTGCGGATTGCGGATTGGCGATTGGGGATTGCCATGACGGCGGCAGTTGATTCATCATCGGCGCGATGGATTTCGCGAGAAAGATATTGTCCGCGGCCTCGCTGGCCGGCTGGCGCGAGGAGGTGCGGCGAAGCGGCCGCAAGTTGGTGGCGACGAACGGCTGTTTTGACCTTCTGCACCTGGGGCATGTGACTTATTTGCAGCAGGCGCGCGGCCTGGGCGATGCGCTTCTGGTCGGCCTGACCAGCGACGCACAGGTCCGCCAGCTAAAAGGCCCCGGGCGGCCAGTCAACAAGGAGACCGACCGCGCCGCAGTGATTGCGGCGCTGGAATCGGTGGATGCGGTGTTCGTCTTTCCCGAATTTGACGCGCGCAATTTTCTGGAAACTGTCCGGCCCGACATTTACGTCAAGGGCGGGGATTACACGCTGGACACCATCAACCAGGACGAGCGGCGGCTGCTGGAAAAGATGGGCGTGAGAATCGTCCTTATTCCGCCCGTTCCGGGGCAATCCACCACAGCGACGCTTCGGAGGTTAAAATGAGCAAGTATGAATTGATCATCTGTTGGAGCAAAGAAGACAGCGCGTTCATTGCCGAAGTGCCGGAGTTGCCAGGCTGCATGTCCGATGGCGCCACTTATGAAGAAGCGGTGGCTAATGCGCAAGGCGTGATTCAGGAATGGATCGAAACCGCGAAATCCATCGGGCGGCCAATCCCGGAGCCGAAAGGAAGGCTGCTCTATGCTTGAGTGATCGCAATTACTGACGCTATGCCATCCGAAATTTTCCAAGCGAGCCGATGGACCAGCGGCAACCACCTGTTCCCCACGGTCATCGAGGTGACGGACAAATCCGTCATGCGCCGGAAGCGGAGCTGGTTCAGCGTGGACGAGATGAGCATCACCATCACCAAAGTCGCCTCGATTCACATCAAGACGGGCGTTATTTGGTCCAGCATTCTGATTGAATCAAGCGGGGGGAGCGATCCGATGGAAAGCCACGGCCATACCAAGGCCGACGCGCGCCAGATCAAGGATTTGATCGAGAGCTATCAGCATGGGAGCGATGGGGAAATGTCAGATGACACGAGATGACCCTGCTGGTGTTCGCGTTTAGCGAACAGCCTGCTGCATATTACTTGTTGCCCATAATGACGATGCCCGGTGACATCCAGTCCGATGCGAGTCCCAAGCCTTGGGTGGCACATCGAGGGAATCGCACGCCTGAAAACGAGGAGCTCCTGATCGGCAATCGGCCAGGGCTGGAGTTGCTGAGGCGGAAGCTGGATGACGCGCTTGCCACTGGTGAGTGCAGAATTGATGAGGGCGGTGTGGAGTTTCGTGGCATTCGTCTTGTTGAGAGTGATCCTCGCGCCGAGACGGCGGTGAAGCCGGGTGGTGCTAAAGATGCGATGCGCCTCTTGGGATGTGGTATTGTCGGCTTCGCGACCATCTTCATCTTCCTGGCGGGTCTTCATGAGATTTGGAGCTGGATGAAGTGAGGAATGGTGGTCAAATCGGTGAAAGCCGAGCCGAGCCGGTGTCCTTTAAGCTGTTGCCCTGTCGGCGCTGTTGGGTGTCGGCTGCGGGATGCTCTACCAGCAAAGTGCCGCGCCGCTTCAAGTGGATTCGATCCTCAAAATCCCCGCTCATTTCTGCGGAGTCAGCTCGATGACACAGCCGCCTCCGGAAAGCATGGATAGCTTGACCTCATCCTTCCGAGTGACTGTTTTTTCGTCGCGCTGCCAGGCAGCGTCGCGATCCGACTCATCCACCGGTTGAATCGCGCCGCGTCTGCCACCCCCGGTGGACGGGCGAGTTGAGGGATTTGTCCGATCCGGCGCGTCTCCCAGTTGAATCATGTGAAAATTGCCGCTGCCGAGAAAATCCAGCTTGATATCCAGCTTCGTGGTTTCGCCGCCGTTGATCACCCCAACGAACCACTGCTTCCCGCTGCGGCGGGCAAACGCCGCGCATTTGCCGATTTCGCTGCCGGGCAGAACCACTGTTTCATCCCACGTCGAGGGAATCGCCTTCAGCACGTCCAGCGCCGGATTACTCAGATAATTCGTCGGGTGATCCGCATAGCAGAGGAACGGCGAAGTGAAGACAACCGCCTGGGCAAGTTCGCGCGCCCAGGTGAAACCGCGCAGTTCCCTCGGGTTAAAAACCGTCGGCGTGTAATCCCCTGGCCCGATAACGAACCGGGTGAACGGCAGGATGGTATCGTGCTGGGGCGGCATAGTGCGGCGATACCGCAGAATGTGATACTCGTGCCCGCGAATGGACTCGCGGGTCAGTTCATTGGGCCATGTGCGTTCGCGGCCGGTCGGTTTTTCGGCGCCATGAAAATCGAGCATCAGCTTTCTGGCGTCGGCGTCGCGGAGCGCTTCGTCATACCAGTTGACCGTTCGAACATTGGCCTCCGGCTCAAAGTCAATTTTCACCCCGCACACGCCCGCGGCGACCGCGTGATCCAGGAAATTGGTGAGCGTCTGGGAAGTTCTGACATCGCTGCTGTTTACCCAGGCCCAGATTTTTACTCCCTGCGTTTTGGCGTAATCGCAAACCTCGCGCAGGCAGGTCCATTTGTCCTGGCCGTTGGCGTTCCAGCCTCCCCAGCCCTCGTCAACGAGGTAATACTCAAAACCGAGTTGTTTGGTCCAATCCACCCATTGATGCTGCTGGCCGTAAACCGGGCCGCCGCTTGACCACCATTGCCACGTGGAGCGGCCGGGCCGAATCCAATCCGTCTTCGCCAGGTCCAGTGTTGCAGCGGGACAAAGGTTGCGGATAAGGTCGCTGTTCGCCAGCGCATTCAGGTCGCGCGCCAACAAGGTGACGCGCCAGGGCTGGACCACGGCCTCGTCGCTCGTCCAGCCATTTTGGTTGGCAGGGATGGAATGAAAAGTCGCGCGCAGCGAATGGTCGGTGACCACCTGCACTCCGAGACTGGCGTAATTCAGAAGATTCGCCTCCGTCGCCATCGCATAACCGCCACCCGGCAGGGTGAAGGTTATCGGCAGGGGAAACTTATTGCCCGCGGGCAAATCCTCCAGCAGGCTTTTCCGGAATACTTCCTCGTAACTCCCGAAATCCGTCTGATACCACGCCACCGGATTGCCCGGCACCCTCCATTCCGTGGACTCGCCATTAATCCTCCGACCCGCCTTCGCCGCCAGCCGCGAGCGCAGCGCCACTCCGTCGTCATACGCCCTCACGTCCAGTTCGTAAGCCCCGCCGGCGGCGCTGTCAACTCCCACCGTAGTCTCGCGGCACCGGTTGGTCCCCTGCGAATGACCTCCGAACATGGAATAAGTCTCGCGAATCGTGAGCGATGAACTCCTGCCCAGCTTGGCATCCGCGCCCAGGTCAACACCGTCCGCGATGATGCCAAAACGCGACTTGGCAACGACCTCGCGGCCATCCAGCAATACCGAGTAGCTCAACCCCCCGGCGTCCGTCAAAACGATGACCGCCTTGCCATCCGGCGAATTGACTTTCACATCCGCCGCTGGAACCCCTGCGCAAAACGAAATAAGCGTGGCAACCGCCAAAAATTTTGTCTTCATGAGCCGGGACAATGCGCCAAACCAAGTGCGGTGTAAAGTTGGTATTCTTAAGAGTTTGGAAACTTATGCTGGAATTGAATCCAAAGAAGCCGGCGCCAAAGGCCGATACAGCGCAGATGGCAAACAACCTCGAAGCGGACGGCGCGGCGAGCGGCGCTACGGTCAAGATCGCCGAACCGCGGCCTTTCACTCCCTTGTTCATTTTCAGTGGCGACCGCCAGAAACTGGTCAGCGAAACGGCGAAGGACGCCGGCTACCCCGCCAGTCAGATTGACACACTCTTGCCTCCGTTCTTTCTCCAATCCCGTTAGCGAAGGAGGAAATCCGCCTTCCTCCGCCGGGCCTTCCGCCTTCGCCGGGCCTACGGCGGACAAGACGGAGGGCAGGCAATCGGTGGAAAATCCGGCTGGGTCCGGGACAGGATGTTCAGGTAATTGGTGAAGACATTGAGGGCGATGTTCGCCACGATCTCAACCATCTCCGCGTCGGAAAAGCCGGCCTTGCGCAACGCGCACAAGTCCTCATCGCTGATCTCGCCGCGTTGCAGGACCAGGGATTGGGTGAAACGGAGCATCTGGGCGGCCTTCGCATCGCGCGCGGCGGCCCTGCGCGCGGACTCAATTTCCTCCCCGCTCAACCCGGCGTTCCTGGCCGCCGCCGCATGAGCCAGCAGGCAATACTTGGAACCGTTGATTTCCGCCACGGCCAGGGCAATCTGCTCCCGCTCCCGTTCCGAAAGACGGCCCTGGGCCAGCGCGCCTTCCGCCGCCAGACAGGCTCGCGCCGCCGCGGGGGAATTGGCCAGAATTCTCAGGAAGTTGGGGATTCCCTCAAAGCCGGGGCGGGCTTTCTCCAGCATTCCATGGAGTTCCCTGTCAATCTGATTTGGCTCGACGGGATTTGGGCGCAACATACAGAAGCCACTTATCAATCCTCGTGCCAACCGGATGCGAATCCCTAAGTCGCTGGCGCACAAGGCCATGTGCCATGGCGGGCGGTGTTCGGGGGGTTGCGAAGATTCGCAGGTTGCAACATCTCGTGACCGGATTACGGTTTCTCGTCCTGCGGCAAACCGCACGGCTGCAAGTTCATCGTTCGGGTCTTTGCAGAACCTTGCTCATGGCCGATTCAAGGGCCACCCGCTCGGCGTCCCCCTCCTCGATTTGGCCGATGGCGGTGAGGATGCCGTGGAGGAGGGCATGGGGGTTGGGAGGACAGCCGGGGATGTAAACGTCCACGGGAAGGACGGAGTCAACGGCGCCGCAGGTGGCGTAGTTTTGGCCGAAGATGCCGCCGCTGCATCCGCACGCGCCAACGGCTACAACCAGGCGCGGAGCGGGAGTGGCTTCGTATGTTTTGCGCAAGGCCAGTTCCATGTTGCGGGTTACAGGGCCGGTGACGAGCAGCATGTCGGCATGGCGCGGCGAGGCGACGAAGTGAATTCCGAAACGTTCGATGTCATAGACCGGACTGTTCAGGCCGTTGATTTCGATTTCGCAGCCGTTGCAGGAGCCGGCGTCCACTTGGCGGATGTGGAGGGAACGGCCAAAGAGCTTCGCGGCGCGCGCCTGGAGTTCGAGGCCGAGGGATTCGAGGGACTGGTCTTGAGAGGAAACGGATTGCGGATTGCGGATTGCCGCCTTCGCCGAGGCTTCGGTGGACGGAGTGGACGTTGTGGACTCGGTGGACAGAAGGTGGTCGTGGGTGCCGTCGGGCTTCAAGGTGTAGCTTGCGGCTGAGAGGAGGTTGTCGCGGCGGCGGGCGGCGCATTGGCACTGGGTGGTCATGAGGATTTGCGGGGACGCGTCGGCGCAGAGGCCGCAGAAGACGCACTTGGCGAGATCGAGCCGGGCGAGGCGCCGCCCTTCGGTGTCAACATAAGATATGGCGCCGGTGGGACAGGCGGCGGCGGCGGGGCGGGCGTCCTTCCAGTTGGCCCAGTCAATTTCGGGGCGGCCGCGAGCGCGGGGGGAAATTTGCGGCGGAACGGCGGGCCAGCGGGTGGTGACGACGCCGATCTTGAGACTTTGGCGGATGGTGTCAAACATAATCAGCGGTCGGTGCCGGAGTAAGAGAGGTTGAAGCTTTTGTTGACAACCGGGAAATCCGGGATGATGTTGCCCAAAATCGCCTCGCTCAAGGCGGGCCAGTTTTGCAGGGAGGGGTCCTTGATTTTGCAGCGGGCAAGACGGTTGCCGGGCGCGGTGTGGATCCAATGGAAGATTTCGCCGCGCCAGCCTTCGACGTAACCGAGGGCGACGCGATCGGGCGGGATTTCTTCGAGTTTGGCGGCGATGGGGCCGGGGGGCATTTTCCCTATTACCTGCCGGATGATGCCGAAGGATTGGAACACCTCTTCGCGGCGGACGATCATGCGGCGGCGGACGTCGCCTTCGGTGAACACAGGGACTTTGAATTCCGTCTGATCGTAAAAATCGTGCGGAAAATCGCGGCGCAGGTCGTGATTGAAGCAGGAGGCGCGTCCGGCGATGCCGACGATGCCGAGGTTGGCGGCGACTTCCGGTTTGAGCACGCCGGTGGTCTCGAAGCGGTCGCGGGCGCCCGCATTGGAGACGATGAGCTGGACCAGGTCCGTGAACTCCTTCTCCAACCCGTCCACCAGCGCGCCCAGGGCGCGAAGCTGGCCGGGGTCGAAGTCCAAACGGACGCCGCCCGGGCAAGCCATGCCGCGCAGGAGGCGGTTGCCGGTCAAGTCCTCGTTCAGGCGCAGGACGTCTTCCCGAAGGCGCATGGCGTGCATGTTGGCGGTGACGAAGGCGACGTCGGTGCAAATCGCGCCGAGGTCGGCGATGTGGTTGTAAAGACGCTCCAGTTCGAGGCAGAGCGTGCGGAGCGCCCGCGCGCGCGGCGGCGGCTCGACTGAGGCGGCGCGCTCGACGGCGTGGCAGAAGGCGATGGCGTGGGCGAAGCTGGAATCGCCGGAAATGCTCTCGGCCAGCCGGACGCCGTGGGCGATAGGCATGGTCTCGAACAATTTTTCAATTCCCTTGTGGACGTAGAACATCCGCAATTGCAAATAGAGCACCGGTTCGCCCGCCACGCTGAACAGGAAGTGGCCCGGTTCGATGATGCCGGCGTGGACGGGGCCGACGGGCACTTGGAAGACCCCTTCGCCTTCGACTTGGCGGAACTTGTGGCGCACGCCGGTAAAGGGCGGGAGCTTGGCGTGCGCGTCGAAGTCCTTGCGCAGGGGCCAGACTTCCGGCCAGTCGTCATGGAGGACGCAGCGGTTTGGATTGGGATGGCCGACTAATTTGATGCCGAACAAGTCCTGGATTTCCCGCTCCTGCCAGTTGACGGCATGAACGGCATTGGTCAGGGATGGCAGCTCCGGGTTGTCCGCAGGGACGGGAACGCGGACCAGGACGAAGCCATGCGCGGAGTCCAGGGCGTAGAGGTAATAGACGAAGAAGACCTTTTCCCCGGCGCGGGCGTCCTCGGCAAAGAGGCCTGCGAGGCGGGCGTCGTGCTTTTTGTAAAGGGCGGAGCAGAAGGCACCGGCCAGTTCGAGTTTGGTGTGCAGGTAAAGCTCGTTGGGCTGCGGGGCGCGCGCCTCCTCAATCTGCGCGCCGAAGCGATGCACCAATTCGTCCAGTACATCCTGGAGGCCGGGAAGCAGGGGGTCGCATTTCACTTGTGACTTTCTCCTCTCTCGAAACTGATCATAATCTTAATCTTAGTCCGACCGTGGGGGGACGGGAAGTGGAATTAGGTGGAATCAGGTGGAAAGGCTAAAGGATAAAGGCAAAAGGCTAAAAGAGGTTTGACCCGCCTTCGCAGAGCTACGGCGCGGCAAGCTGGGGTTTGAATGCAATTGCGGATTGCGGATTGGCTGCGCTCCGCAGGCCGGGGGAAGGAGGTCCTCCTTTGCCAAGATAACGGAGGACGTGGCGGATTGGAGGAATCGGTCGGATCGGTCGGATAGGACTTGATCGGTCTGGGTTGAGGTGATGGGGTGATCCGCCTTCGCCAAAGCTACGGCGGACAGGTGGGTGGCTAAATTTGACCATCTCGGCACTTCCTCACCGAACGGATGGGTTTTTCCCGGGGATGGCAATTGGCTTCATAAAAAACGCCTTTATTTACCTTTATTGGGCTTTATTGACCATTATTCACCTTTATTGGGCTGTATTTGGCAAAACTGTAACGTTGCAGATGCTTGGCGTCGGCGATTGGGGGGGGAAACGGGTGGGGAGGCGAGGGGGTGATGGACGCGCACGGATGGGCACGGACGCGGCACGGACCTGCATGGCCGCTTCCCCGATGAATTGATGTTCACGCTGACCAGGACCGGGATGTCCAATATATCACAATCTGTGACATCCTTGCGCAGCCTCAAAATCTGCCGCCGTGCCCACCCGCGATCTTCAGCGCCTGCATTCCCTAAAAACCCTGTCCCAGCTTATCGCGTTTTTGAGCGGCGTCCCGCCGAACGCTTTGCCGGCGCGACCCCATCGGGGATCGGGCGCAGGACAAAAACCTTCGACGGGGAGGCAGGCGGCACCAAGAGACCACGGGACTACGGACTACGGGACTACTGCGACCGCCGTTGCTCCGGGGGGAAACCGGTGGCACACCCGTTACACCGTTACATTACCTATGAGAAATGGCGTTTTCGGACCCGTTACATAACGGTTACATGCCGTTACACGGGATTACGGATCACGGGACCACTGGGGCCGACGTTTCACCGGGGGGAAACCGGCGGCACACCCGTTACACCGTTACATTACCTATGAGAAACGGCGCTTTTCGACCCGTTACATACCCGTTACATGCCGTTACACCGGATTACGGACTACGGGACTACGGACCACGGGACCACTGTGGCCGATGCCGTTACACGGACTCGCATGCCATTGCCCCGCCAAAGATGGCAGTAAGATTATTCTTAATATTCCTACAAATTGAGTTTGACGGAATTGCAATCTTTTGTCATACTTAGACCCATGAATATGACCGAAAGCGCCAACGCGGTTTGGTTCACCACCAAAGGCCAGGTGGTGATTCCCCGCCACCTGCGCAAACAATTTCTCATTGAAGACGGCACCAAGGCCATTGTCGAGGCCACGGCGGATGGGATACTGCTCAAACCGGTCACGGCGGTTACCATCCGGCGGCTGCGCGGCATCCTCAAACGCAAGCCGGGCGAAACGCCGCTCGCGGAGGAAATGGCCGGGCACAAACGCGCGGAAAAAGAACTCGAGGAGGCCAAATATGCCCGCCGCGCCGGTTCTCGATAGCTTCGCCCTTCTCGCCCTCTTCCAGGATGAACCGGGAGGCGAGGACGTGGCCCTTATCCTGGAACGCGCCGCCCAGCGCGACCAACCCGTCCACATGACCGAAGTCAACTACGCCGAGGTGCAATACATTGTCCGCATGAAAGACGGCGAAGCCGCCTGGTCGGCCATCGCCAGCGAACTAAGAGCCGCCCCCATTGAATTCCATCCCGCTGACCGGCGCCTGGCCGATCTGGCCGCCGGATTCAAAGCCAACTACAAGCTCAGCCTGGCCGATGCCTTCGCTGCTGCGCTGGCGAAGGACCGGAAGACCGACCTCGTCACCGGCGACCCCGAATTCAAGCCCCTCGAAAAGGAAATCAAAATCCACTGGCTGCGCCCAATTCCCGCTTGACCAAAACCGAAGTCCCTGCCATTAACAACCCCATGAATCCATACGGATCTTTGTGATCGCAAAGCGCGATCTTAATTTCGGTCGAGGGCAGTCTTGCACAAATCGTTCAGGAAACTTGATTGCGTTAAACCAAATGATAGGAGGAATTGCGTGAGTGATAAGATGGTCAATAAGTGTGTCGCGGATTTCACGGCTGCGAATTTCCGTTGTAATGAGGCATTCGTAAGACGCTTCGTAGCTGCGCTGCTTGCGAAACGGTTCCTCATCTTGACTGGCTTGTCAGGGTCAGGCAAAACCAAACTCGCTCAGGCGTTCGCAAGGTGGATTTCCCCTGGTTCTGCCGCTCTCTCCGACCCGTTTAAACCGGGATCCGAGATCCCGTCGGACCGCATCACCTATATTGTCAAGAGAGCGGATCATTTGGCTGTGGAGTTTTGGAATGACCGGGATGAATCGAGGGCGACCAAAGTGCTCTTGCCTCGATCACTTATCCAGGAGTGGGTTGACTACATTAATGTCAACAAGCTGACAGGCGAAACACCTGCCCGCCAGATTCGTGAGGGAGTTGGGGCCACGACCAAATACTCAACACAACTCAACTCTTTTGAAACTCACCTGAAAGCCGCTGCTTTTGCTTCTATTGGGAGGCCAAACGCAATGATGCCTTCTCGTTGCTACGAAGTCGTCCCCGTTGGTGCGGACTGGACGAGCAGCGAACAGGTCCTCGGTTATGCGGACGGCCTCGACAGAACACACTACATCCGTACCAAGGCGCTCGACTTGATTCTCCGCGCTCTTGCCAATCCTGATCTCCCGCACTTTCTCATTTTGGACGAAATGAATCTTTCCCATGTGGAGCGTTACTTCGCTGAACTCCTGTCGGCGATAGAGTCCGGAGAACCCCTGCATCTGCACATGGACAGGGATGCCGAAGGAGTGCCAACCATGCGTGATGGCGTGCCTGGCGAATTGCGGCTTCCATGCAATCTATTTGTTATCGGAACTGTTAATGTCGATGAGACGACTTATATGTTTTCGCCAAAGGTGCTTGACCGGGCAAATGTTTTGGAATTTCGAGTTTCGGGTGCAGAGTTGAAGGACTTCCTGCAAAATCCGTCCGCCGTGGATTTTGTGAAACTGGATGCGGCTGGGGCTGAATACGGTAAGCGATTCAATACGTTGGCGGAGGAATCTGCACGATTACCCAACGCTGAACGGGAGATGTTTGAGGCCGAACTTTGTCTTTTCTTCGAGGCTCTCCAAATAGCCAATGCAGAGTTCGGCTTTCGAGTGGCAAAGGAAGGTTCATTGTTCCTGCATTTTCACAAGATTCTCAGCGACGGAACCTGGGAATTCAAGGAGGCTATGGACGCACAGATTCTACAGAAATTGCTTCCGAAGCTTCACGGCTCGCGCAACGTCCTTGAACCCGTCCTTTGGACGCTGGCGACGCTGTGCTTTGCGAAACGAACATGGGCACTTGAGGAGGATGGCAAGGGATTCACCCACCTAAAGGGCCTCCGAACGGAGGCGGGAAAGGCGGCGCACATGGAGGATGAAAGCCTCGACCCGCTTGGGCTGACGCCGGAAGGCAACCGGAGTTATCCGACTGATCAAGCCTACTACCCGCTCAGCTTCGAGAAGATTCTGCGGATGCTTGCACGTCTCCGTGCGAACGGCTTCACGAGCTTTGCCGAGGCGTAATCATGAGCGGCTTGACAAGAGACGTACTGGTACCGTGCCGGGACATTGAAGGCCATGTCGTCGCAACTCTGCGCGTCGTCCAAGCGGACAGGAAAAAAGACAGCATCAGAATTCTCTCGCCAGAGGAGGCACGTCAGCAAGGCGAAGAAGCCATCCAGCTTCTTGAGGGCCACAGTTATGACTTCGAATTGATGAAGGATCACGGGAAACTGCGTGTGCAGGGTAGCAGGGTGGTAAAGCCCAGTTCAATCCGCCCCACCATCGGGCGAATCGAGACCGGTGCTGAGACTGGGTTGCTGCAATTAGTTTTGGAGGATGCGCAGAGCAGGGTCCGCGTGGCGCACGGAGCTGTCGAAGTCCTTTCAGCGAAGATTAACTACCGTCAGGACTATCGGGGTATGCTGCGTTTTATCGCGGACGAATGCAGCGAGTTGCTTTTCGACATTCGGGCAAGCGCACGGATGCGACTCACGCCGAAGTTCAAGCCTGACTCGCGCAACTTGCAACGGCAGATTGAGTTTCTTGCAACCGAGCTGTCCTCCAGAAGTTTTGTGGCCGCCTTGCAGCGCGTCACTGCGATGCCTCACCAGAAATTGCAAACACAGTGGGACGAACAGAGAATCTCGCGATTACGAAATGGGGGCCATGACCTGGCCCGCCAAATCGCCGGCGCAAAGTCTCGTGTGGCGCTCCCGCCCCACAGTGCTATCGCGCAAACAATGCTGGCTGCCGGTGTTTCAACACCGTCCTTGCCATCGGTCGTCTCGATTCGCCGACAGGTTGAGTCGATGGACACGCCAGAGAACCGATTCGTGAAGTATGTTTTGACACACTTCAGGGATTTCTTGAAAGGCATCGAATTGATCTTGAAAGGAAGTGCAGCAGAAGACCGGCAAAGACTTCTTCACACCGTCCACAACCTTCAGGAGGGACTCAACGCCGCTCTGTCGGCAGACTTGTTCAAAGGCGTTTCAGACCCGAGTGTCCTTCCGATCGGCAGTCCTGTGCTTCAGCGGAAGGGCGGCTATCGGGAAATCCTGCTCGCGTGGATCAAGTTCGATCTGGCTTCGGAACTCGTTTGGAAGGGCGGCGAAGATGTTTACGGTGCCGGAAAGCGCGATATGGGAGCCCTCTACGAGTACTGGCTGTTCTTCCAACTGCTCCGCTTGTTCAGAGACAAGTTTCAACTGGTATCTCCTGCGGCGAGATCCCTTTTCGAGCACACGGAAAGCGGGCTAAATTTGCGCCTTAAAATAAACGAACCACTGGGCATCGAGGGCAAGTGCCTGCGCCATGGCCGGCGGCTGAATGTTCGTTTTCACTACAACCTCACCCAAGGACGAAGCGAAACCCGAAGCCAATCTGGGTCCTGGACACGTAGGATGCGCCCCGACTTCACTCTGAGCTTCTGGCCGGACAGTTATGCTCTCGAAGAGGCAGAGTCGCAGGAACTGGTCGTCCATATTCACTTCGACGCGAAATATCGCGTCGAGAACATCACGGAGCTCTTCGGGGATGCAGACGAGGATCTCAGCGAAGAGAAAGCGCAAGAGAAACGGGGCACTTACAAGCGAGTTGACCTGTTGAAGATGCATGCCTATCGCGATGCAATCCGCCGATCTGAAGGTGCCTACATCCTATACCCGGGTGAGCCGGATGGCGGGACTCGCTTCCAAGGATTTCATGAGATTCTTCCCGGCCTTGGTGCTTTTGGCCTGAAGCCCGGCGCAAGCGGAGAAGCGGTCGGTGCTCAACACCTATCCCATTTCGTGGATGAAGTGATCGCACATGTGTGCAATAGGGCTACGGCGCGTGAGCAGAGTAGCTATCACCACTTCCACGTTTACCGAGCCGATGAGACTGGTACGGGCGCGAAAATCGAAAGCCCGCTTCCTGAGCGAGACGCCGAGGAACAGGAGCGGCCGGTTCCGCCCGCAGAGCATTCGGTGTTGGTGGGGTGGTGCGAAAGCGAACAGCAATTGGACTGGATTCGACGAACTGGGCTTTACAACTTTCGCGCAGGGCTTCGGCGTGGTTCTATCCGGCTGGAGCCGGCAATAGCCGATGCGAGACATCTTTTGCTTCATGGTCACGGAAACAAGGCCTGGCCCGGCCTGTGGCGAATCAAGAAACGTGGACCACGAATTTTGACGGCAGAAGAACTCCTTCGCAACGGCTATCCATCTGTCCCTGACCCGGATGTGATTTATGCAGTGTTCGATGTCGAGCCGGATGCGTTCTACAAAGGTTGGAAATGGGATTACACAAAGTTGCCTGGCAAAAAAGCTGCCTTCGCTTCCGCTGAGCCTTTTGCCGTGAGTCTCGTTAATCTGCTCGCGGTAAATCGTGTTTGAAAAGCCGAAGAAATAAATGTCCGACATATTCACCAAAGCGAAGCGCTCCGAAGTGATGGCCCGAATCCGCTCTTCCGGCAACAAGGAGACGGAACTGGCCCTTGCAAAGATTCTCCGGCGGCATCGCATCTCCGGCTGGCGGCGTCATGGGGACTTGTTTGGCAAACCGGATTTCACCTTTCGCGCCCAGCGGCTGGCGGTTTTCGTGGACGGCTGTTTCTGGCACGGCTGCCCAAAGCACGGCACCCAACCACGCCATAATCGCGTGTTTTGGCAACGGAAACTGAACGGCAATCGGGCAAGGGATCGAAAGGTCAGCCGCGTCCTGCGCGCCCAGGGTTGGCGCGTGCTGCGGATTTGGGAGCACGCCCTGGGCAAGCCGAACGAAGCCCGCCTCGTGGAGCGCGTCCGCCGCGCCCTCGCCTGAAGGAAGTGGCATTGACCCCGCTCAACGCCATGATGGAGCGCAGCAGCCTGCAAGGCATGTTTGAAACGTTCCTCCCCCGCGCCGAAGCCCGGCGGATGGCGGAATTGACGACCGCCATAAAATTCAATCTCCCCCTGCCGAAAAAGGGCCGAAAAGACCCGTTCCGTTACACCCGGCCAAACCCCGTCAAACCCAGTCAAACGATTGCGGATCGCGGATTGCGGATTGCGGATTGCCCCCAAAAGGAGGCTTCAGGTCAAACCGGGTCAAACCCGGTCAAACCCGGCTTGCCGCGCCGCAGCATCGCGGAGGCGGGTCCAAGTGAAACCACGGGCTTGCCGGGAGAACCCCAGTCTGCGGATGGAGGATTGCAAACTGCCCCATAAATTTGGCAAACTTTAATGGTGATTTTTACAACGGGCTGTGACAGTATGGTGTCGAATTAACCTGAAATGTCATTGATGGATACATTTTTCGGTGGAGAAGTGTCGCCCCTGACGGCCCTGTGTGTGGTGGCGGGCAGTTATGTTCTGGGCTGTTTTTCGACGGGGTATTATCTGGTGCGCAAACGCACGGGAGAGGACATCCGGGAATTGGGGAGCGGCAGCACAGGCGCGCGCAATGCCGGGCGGCTGCTGGGCCGCCAGGGTTTCTTCCTGACCATGGCGGGGGATATGGTCAAGGGCGGCCTGACGGTGTGTTTAACGCTCGCGTTGACGGGCAGCCACCGGCTGGCATTGCTGGCGTTGCTGGCGGTGACGGCAGGGCATGTCTGGCCGGCCCAATTGGGTTTCCGCGGCGGCAAGGGGGTTTCCACTTCCTTGATGGGTGTGTTGATTTACGACTGGCGGCTGGCCCTGATTTATTGCCTAGTTTTCGCGGCGGCGCTGGCGGTGATGCGGAAGTCGGTCGCGGCGAGTTTGGCGGGGTTTGCCTTGTTGCCGGCGGCCAGTTGCTGGCTGGGCGGGGACACGGCGCAAACTTGGGCAATTTCCGTCCTTGCGGGGTTGATTTTGATAGCGCATCATCGAAACGTGATCGAAGGAATGGCTGAGCTATGGTCCCGGCGGAGCGTCGGGCCTCGGTCCCATCAGTCTGTCAAAGAACTATGAGCACGAACGTTTTGCAGTTCAAGATTGCCACCGAAGACTGGGAATTTGAGCAGGTTCACGAGCTGAACTACCGGACTTTTGTTGAGGAGATTCCACAGCATCAACCTGCCGAACAGCCGCGCCTGGTGGATAAGTTCCACGAGGAGAACACGTACCTGATCTGCCTGGCCGGCCGCCGGGTGGTGGGGATGCTCGCGGCCCGCGGGCGCCGGCCCTTCTCGCTGGATCAGAAGCTGCCGAATTTGGATTCGTTTTTGCCGCCTGGCCGCCGGCCTTGCGAGGTGCGGTTGCTGGCGGTGGAGAAGGAATACCGGAACAGCCAGGTCTTCCGCGGCATTATTGCCCTGATGTGGCAGTATGGAACGGAGCGGGGATACAATATGGCAATCATCTCGGGCACAACCCGCCAGCAGAAGCTTTACCGGCACATGGGTTTTGTTCCTTTTGGCCCGCTGGTGGGCAAGGGCGAGGCAATGTTTCAACCCATGTACTTAACCCTCGAGGGCTTTGAGAAGAAGGCGGAGGAGTTTTTCAGCATGCCCGCCAGTTCGCCGGGGCCGGCCAGTTTCTTGCCCGGCCCGGTGAGCATCCACCGCGAGGTGCGGAAGGCATTTGAGCGCCAGGCCGAATCGCATCGTTCGGAGCGGTTTGTGGCCGAGTTTCAACGAACCCGCGAGCGCCTGTGCCAGTTGACGGGCGCGCGTCATGTGCAAGTCCTGGTTGGCTCCGGCACGCTGGGCAATGACACCGTGGCGGCGCAGTTGTCATTGCAGACCAAACCGGGGCTGGTCCTGAGCAACGGGGAGTTTGGCGACCGGTTGGTGGACCACGCCCGGCGGTTTGGGCTGACCTTCGACGCGTTGCAGTTTCCTTGGGGGGAGCCTTTTGACATGCCGGCGGTCCAGCAGTTCCTGTCCCGTTCGCCGGCGGTGGGCTGGTTGTGGTTTGCGCACGGTGAAACCTCCACCGGGATGTTGAATCCGCTTTCCCCGCTGCAATCCCTGTGTGCCAAGCGGAAAATCAAACTCTGCGCCGATTGCATCAGCTCGGTGGGCGTGGTGCCGGTGAATCTGGACGGGGTTTATCTGGCTTCCTCGGCGAGCGGAAAGGGATTGGCGGCGTATCCGGGCCTGTGCATGGTCTATTACAACCACGTCATCAGTCATTCGACCCGGCTGCCGCGCTACCTGGATTTGGGCTGGTACGCCGAGCACCAGGGGATCGCGTTCACCCATTCGTCCAACTTGTTGCAGGCGCTGGCAGCGGCGTTGCGGCGGGTGGATTGGCCGAAGAAGTATGCCCAATTGGCGGAAGATTCCGCCTGGCTGCGCGGACGGTTGCGCACCCTCGGCTTGACCCTTATCACGCCGGACACGGACGCGATGCCGGGCGTCGTAACGATTTCGCCGGCGCCCGGTCAAAGCGGACTTGAGATGGCGCAACGCCTGGAACAGGCTGGTTTCCTGCTCAGTTCCAACAGCGACTATCTGCGGCAGCGCAACTGGATTCAGATTTGCCTGATGGGGGAATACTCGCGCGAGAAGCTGGACGGGTTGCTGGCGTGCCTGGCCCGGAATGCCACCGCGGCAACGGCGCCGGGTCGCCCGGCGGCAACTCAGCCAATGGTGACGGCATGATTGCGCGGACGGTTTGAGCGGTGATGCCGATCGGACCGATCCGACGGATCGGACGGATTTGAAAATGGACGGAATTACTTCAATTTGGTGTTGTAATTGATTTCGGGGCGGGTTAAAAGTGGTGCGATGCCATAGGAGGTAGCGCTCCACATTTGTATGGGGTCGTGGCTTTGATTGGCCTATACCATGAAATACACGGCAATTTGTAGTCAAGAGAGAATATGAATCCCCGAAAATTGGCGGTTGGAATTGCGGCGTTACTGGCCTTCTGCTTCGCCATCCCGGCCCGCGCGCAAATTACCGGGTTCGGCGGCACCGGTGTCAACTGGTCGCTTAATAACGATCCCAAC
>Ga0302320_10010575_pt1 | contig 19648 bp, 19 predicted proteins | sample Bog_T0_3_FD_202130 | JGI IMG/M metagenome (GOLD analysis project Ga0302320, IMG submission 202130) | Peat permafrost microbial communities from Stordalen Mire near Abisko, Sweden - Bog_T0_3 | ecosystem: Environmental > Terrestrial > Soil > Wetlands > Peat | place: Sweden: Abisko, Stordalen Mire... | reverse complement strand
AGAAATCTCCCAGCTCCCGACGGCCCGTCATTTCGAATCCCGCTTCAGCGTCTCACGAGATGATGCATGATGCGCGGGATGAGAAATCTCCCAGCTCCCGACGTCGCCGTCATTTCGAATCCCGCTTCAGCGTCTCACGAGATCACGCATGATGCGCGGGATGAGAAATCTCCCAGCTCCCTACGGCCCGTCATTTCGAATCCCGCTTCAGCGTCTCACGAGATGATGCATGCCAACCAATTCATACTGGATGCCTGCCGTGCAGCATTCGCTATTATTCTTCCCAATACTATTACAAATAGCTCAGCCACCATTTCTCTTTGTGTTTGAGCTTATAGTTGTCAAACTTTTTGCATAGCGGATACAGGAATGCAATTACGCCAATCCACACCACATAAACTGCCCAAAGCGGATAGCCATATCCTTTGATACCGGGATCAAAATTTATCCAGGTAGACAAAATCAGTTTATGCCAGCCAAAACCCGAAAGCCGGGCGGCGATCATAGCTGCAATATGGATCACATACAAATGAAGGATATAATAGAAAAAAGGTACCCTGCCGAAAGTAGAAAAGAAATTCACGATCCTTCCTTTCAGGTTTTCTGAGTTCGCCAAAAACAGAAACGCGCCACCCAATGTCATCAACAGATAGGATAGTGATGGCGGATATTTATTGGGATTTAAAAATGAGATCAGGTCTTTTGATAAAGTATCGTAAGGAATAAATTTTGCAGGGTTGCCATAGACGTTGGTCAGCCTTAATACAACAAATAGCACAAGTGCTGAAACCCCGATGATATTGAAAATCTTTTTTCGTTTGGCACTATCGTAATTCTTGTCATAGAACGAACCGAAATAATATCCAAGCGACATCACCGCAATCCACGGAACAATTGGATAGGCCACCCACAATGTGGAGCTGTCTGAAATCTTATAAAAAGAAATAGAATTCTGGTGTATGAGTGACCACAGGAAATTTCCATCCAACTGAACATGATCAAGCAGGTTGTGACCAAAGATCAGCAGGCAGCTAAAAAGCAAAATGAACTTTCGTGGAAGATGAACCAACCCCGCTAACACAATCATGCTGATGCCTAATGACCAGATGACAAGCAATCCCACCGTCCTGAAATGAATATCGAAATACCATGCAAAATTCACAATGGTCAGCTCAATAAAAATCAACCACAGGCCCCGCTTCAATAAAAAAGCAGACAGCTCGCCCCGTGTTTTTCGCTTGCCTGCCATGAAAGCTGAAACGCCTGCCAGAAAACTAAATGTCGGCGCGCAGAAATGAGTGATCCATCGGGTAAAAAAAATAGCCAACGATGATCGGGTCGGATCTGCCGGGTCAAAAATATATGCAGAAGCATGAAAATAATCCCTTGTGTGGTCAAGTGCCATGATCACCATTACCAGACCTTTCAATAAATCAATAGATCCTATTCGGTTTTTTATTAAGGGGTTCATGTCGGGTTTCAAATGATCAGTGAATATATCAAAAATACAGTCATGTGCTGTTTAATAAAGCATGTTGCCGTTCAGGAAACCATCAGAGAACCGCCGCTGTTCACCATAGTGCACATAGCTCAATCAATGCTAGCTCCCGAAAACGGGATGTACATTGCTTTCGGGTTGCATTTTTGGCTCAATGATGAGATATCGCTGCATTATCAAAGCTAAAAAGAACAACTATCTGACCGCTATCAGGAAATGCACAAACGATTTTCCCATGATACATATACTAATAATCCGCCGGCGGGCATTCACCTATGAGGCTTAACGCTTGCTCTATATAAATTTCTCCGGTCTGTTCCCCGAGACTTGTGCGGCTCACGTACTCATATCTTTTGAAGCTTGTAAAATCAACCTTGGTCAGCATGTAGCCAAATGCGTCATTGGTGAGGCCGAAGAGAAATGGCTGGCTGCTGCGCATGTGCCGCTTTACATAATAACCAATATTTGGGAGCGCTTCGCCTGGAATGGTAAGCACCTGGGCTGTGCCGATATTCAGGAGGTTCAGCCTTGTCTGTATGGAATCGCCAGCGGTATTCACATAAGGGCTTTTCAATGGCGTGTGGATGAGAATAAATTTCATCACCGGCGAGGCAATGGGGAAGCTGATGAATTTGTAAGCACAAAACAGCGATGCATTATGCTGCTCGGGCGCATCTGCAATGATGCGCAAAGCTTCATCCGCCAGCAGGTTGCCGATGCGGGCACACTCTTTATAGTCGTTGGCTTCCTTTCCGTCGGGCAGGCGGTTGTCGGCAGTCACCATGCCACCCTGTGCGCTGTTCATGAACAATGCCATGCCGCCTGCTTTTGACTCAATGCGGTCGCAGAGAGGCCCGCAAAGATCCGGGCTCAGGATGCCCCGGTCAGGCCCAATCACTTCCGGGTGAATGGCATAGTTTACCAGCGTGGCGATGGGTTTTCCTTTATTGGCTCCTCCCGTGGCAATGGCCTGGATCACGCCGCAACGCGGGTCATACAGATCGGGCGCATAATAATTATAAGCAATCTTTCCTTTGGCCTCCCCCACTGCCGTTTTGATGACAGCAGGCTGCAGTTTTGCAATAGCCTCATTCACTGCATCGGCAATCTGGCGAGTGCACCAATCAAGGTATTTCAGGTCGGCTCCGGTCTTTCCGTTTTCATCAGGAAAGGCGTATGCATCGGGCGCGCTGTGCGTGTGCGTGGCGCCGATGAGTATATTCTCCGGAGGTATGCCTTTAATCAGTTTGCGCGAACGATCGCCAAGTATGGAAGTCCATCCCAGGTTGTCAACGCTCACAATGGCTATACGCGTGTTCCCTTTTTCCAATACAAGTGCCCTGGCAAAAAGATCACCCTTTTTTTCGTGCGATGGCTTTGGCATGCCGATGCCACCGGACACAGGCAGCAATGGATCGGGCGTAAGCATCCTGCTTGCCGCGCCTGCTTTGATCACGGATGTGTCGTTACTGTTATGACGGTGGTTTGGCTTATGCGAGACGCCGGTTAGGGCGATGCTTTTCACAAATATGCCAGAGAAGAAAAAAAGAGATAGAAGAATAATCTGCTTCATGATTTATCAGTTGATGATTGCATGCGGTGGAAGAAATATTTTTGGTAAAAGATATTGCAATAAAGGTATTTGAAAAAAAATTTGCAATCACCGCGAACCGATGAAAAACAGAAATGCAACCGAGATAAAAAATGAAACGCAGCAACTATTAAATATTCCGCATATTGCAAGCGATCAGCACACAATAGAATTACAGAAGTTGAATTCACCGCAGCAGCTAAGTTTAATCCAACCACTTCTCCGAAAATACGCTGTATATCATTTTGTCAATTCCCGCAACCAGATATTTCGATAACTGATTGGCTCGCTCTTATCGCCATGTGCCTGCAATTTAATCGGTGCCGCACCGTGTTTTTTATACGCAGGCTGACCGATATACGGAGTGTCTCCTCTTAATTCAAAATTATTTTGCACCAGTACGCCATTATGAAAAACAGTTACACGTGCCGCTGATTTTAAAGACCCGTCTTCATTAAACCGGGGTGCAGTCCATACCACATCGTAAGCCTGCCATTCACCTGGTTTGCGGCATGCATTCACCAGCGGAGGGGATTGTTTATAAATACTGCCGGCCTGCCCGTTTACATATGTGCTGTTATTGTAATTATCGAGTACCTGCAATTCATATCCGCCGGCGCCCCAGGGAAATGCTGCCAGAAAGATTCCACTATTACCACGAGCCTGACCTGAACCCGTGATATCAGAAGGAATCCTGTATTCAACGTGCAATTGAAAATCCAGGAACTTCCTTTTTGTTTGAAGGTCTCCCCTTTCTTTATTTACAGTCATCACATTATCCTTCAGGTCCCATTTCGCAGTGGCATTGCTGTCATCAGCAAGCACCCATTCGTCAAGGTTTTTGCCATTGAACAAAATAATGGCATCAGAAGGAGCATCTCCCAAAGATTTTCCCGGAGTAACTACTTTGGGAACCGGAGTATAATATTCAGTATCCTCCGGCTTTGCATTTTGTCCATATAAACCCATAAAGCTAAAAGCAATCGTTGCTGTCAAAAAGAATTTCTGTTTCATTTTAGAAAATTGAATGGATGTATAATATTTCATGTTTTCCAGTTTTGTAAAATACCAGTATTTATAAAAATGGATCCGTGTTTTGAATCCGGTCCGTTTGCTATAAGCTAATGAAACCTGTGGAACACGATGTCCCCTGTTATATCATTCACTCCCTTTCCGCAATTTACTATTCCTCTTCTCCCGGATTGTCATTCGTGATTTTTACAGATTATAAATCTTAAAGACGGATGTAAGAATAGATAAGGCGTTCATTATTTCGGGCATAGATAACGGGGCAAAATTCAACGCTTTGTAGCACCTGCTTCATATTGAATCATTTCATTCTCTCATTTGCGGTTATTTTTTAACAGCCGTGGCTTTGCTTATCGAATCAAGCTCTTCCATTTTCCATGGTTCTTTGCGGTCGCCAGTTGCATCGCGGATTGCTTTCACGTCTTCAGGAAAAACAAGCCCATCATGGCCACCTTTGTTGCCCAGGCCCACCCGTATAAAGCTTAGTACAGATGCTATATATTCATTAGTATGCGCAGCTTGCGGCTGCATAATATCTGGATATTTATTATTATCAACTGGCCCTTTCAGGCCATGGAGCAGCACGCGGATAAGCAGGTTTTTATCTCCCCGCACAAGCGATGCGCCAGACAGCGGCGGTGCCAGATTAGAGGCTACTCCTTTTCCGTCCGTTCCGTGGCAGGTAGCGCAAAGCTGGCTGAAATTATTTGCCCCTAAAAATATCAGGCGCTGGTCATCTTCATCCATATGGGCAGTAAGCGAACGAAGCTCAGCCTGGCTGTCATCACCCTCGTGCAGGCTTTTGGTAGCTGCTCTTACAATAAGCTGGTTGGCACTGTTGTCTGCCAGCAGTTGCGTAAGGCAACGACGTGCATCGGCATCTTTAATGTAGCGAAGTGATAAAGCCAACTGTATCCTTACTATCGGACTGGGGTCTGTTTTAAATTCTTCCAGCAAAGTCAATATTTGTTTATCTCCCGTAAGCAAATAATGTTCGCTGATTCGCATAGCAGCTTTGCGCACTTGCGGGTCATCGTCTTTGTATGCAGCCTGCAGGGTTTCTTTGTCAATGGCCTTAAGGCCATCCAGTGTCCACAATGCATGTACTCTCGCAACAGCCGGTGCAGGCTTGTTCCAGAAGGCAAGCTTCTGTAAAAAAGATCTTTCATCAAGTGCCATCTTCTTCAAGGCAGGCACTACCGAAAGGTCTGCATGCAACACCAGCAATTCTTGTGCATTATCGCGCCACCATCCATTGGGGTGAGCAAGCGCAGCCACAAGCTCATCACCGGAAGCACTTAATAAATGCGGCTGTGGTCCCGGGGTATAGCCATCATGCACCAGCCGGTAAATGCGGCCACGGTTAATATTTTTATCCAAACCCTTGCGCCGTATCTGGGGATTTATATAACTATCCGGTTTGGTCCAGGCACTTTCCTGTATAATGCCATGGTACATATCAACAACATAAAAACATCCGTCGGGGCCTGTTGCTGTATTTACCGGCCGGAAATTCATGTCTGTGGATGCCAGAAATTCCCTTTTATCATAAGCATTCTTTAGTATGGTTTCACCGAGACTATCTGTCACTTTAGCACGCCGAATCAAACGGCCTACCGGTTCACAAATAAACAGATCGCCTTCCATTGTTGCAGGCAACCGGTCGCCACGATAAACGCTCTGCCCGCAAGATGCCGTGAAATGGTTAAGCGTGCTATCCGGGCGCAGTCTTTCCTGCCCTCCCTGCACATCCGGCGTGGCGATGATTGGCCACACCGAATCGAAGTCACCATAACGTTGGTTATCAAAATCAATCCGGCCATAGACAGGATTCTGTTGAAAATTGAGCGCGGGAGTTTCGCCACCGGCAGAAGAAAAATAAAGCCTGCCATAGTCGTCATGGGTAAGGCCCCATTGCCCTCCCGGCGAAGTGGCCATGGTATCGGCTTCAAGCATGCCGTTATTGTATCTGTACCGAACGGGATTTGACGTTACATATATCCAGTTGTCAATGTCCCAAATAAGACCGCTTTTCTGGTGTTCAAGATTTGCAACATCGGGTGTATCGTTATGATAAAGCAGTTCTCTTTTATCAGCCCTGCCATCATTATTGGTATCACTGTATGCGTAAAGGTTATAACTGTAGGTTTCATTAACCACCAGCCTGTTGCCAAGCGCCATGATCATGCGGGGCAGCACCAGGCTGTCAATAAACACAGTGCTCTTGTCCATGATGCCATCGCCACTGGTATCTTCCAACCGGGTGATGCGGCAGATAGGCAACCTTTCACCAGTGCCGTTCAGGTCCTGCATATAACTGCGCATTTCAGCAACATACATCCTGCCATCGCCATCCCAGCAAATAGCCACAGGTTCCTGAACCAGCGGTTCGCTTGCCACCAGTTGCAGGTGGTAGCCGGGAGGCAGCTTCATTGTTTTCATGCTCTCCTCCGGAGTAAGGTATGCAGGGGAAGGATTGGGATCAATAACCGCAGGCCTCGGCGGCGCAGGTTCCTCCTGATCACTATTATTGCTGCATGCAGAGAAGCACATAATAATGCAAGTAACAAATATCAACAGGAGAGTTGCTTGTTTGCTTTTTACAACTCCGGCGGAGTGGGTCATACAATCGTCTTTACAGATAAAAAAATATTGGAAAAGAGGTTTAATTAAAACCCAGACATTTTTGGCTGGCTGCATTGCAAGGGATGAAGGTATAATTTACCGGGAGAATTTAACTCATTCATGCATTTTAGCCTTTACAGTTTTGCAAGCGCACAGTCCTTATAAATGAGAAGCCCTTAATCACAAACATACGTTTTTTTGATGCACAACAGCTTTGTTTTTATTTTAAAACTGTCTGCGAAATTTGCCAATAACTTCAACTCTCTCTGACAAGAAAGCCCGGATAGCCTTACCCGCTTTTTCCTAAATGGTATTCTTTATTGAGCAAAGCAAGTAAATTATTGGCATAGTCAAATTATTCTTGCATAAGCTGTACATATACTTTTAAACTTATTGACATTTGAGAACCATTGTTGAAAACTGTTTTTAATTTTTCTTTATCGTTGCTGATTGAAACACTATTAATATTTTTATAGGCGAAAGAAATAAAATCAGAAGTTGTATTTGTATTCATGCTCACTACGCTGCTATCCTGAAGATTGGTGATGTCCGTCACTTTTTAAAGTCCGTGAAGGATTCTTTGAAACCGAAATAACAGTCAGATTCTCATTCAGTAGTAATCTTGTTTTTCAATTCATGCCCAAAAATAGCATCCGCAATCTTCTGGTTATGTATCAAGCCCAACATGCCTGAGGATTTCAATTGTAACTCGCAGCATCATTTGTTCTGAAATACCAATTCTGAAGGAAGCCGGTGGTGCCGTGTTCATAAAAATTCTTCTTATTTTCTTTTGCTGTTAAATCAGCATTCTTCAAAAGAAGAAAACTGTCCAGGTTCTGTGCAAGAAGTTTATTGAAATTGATCATCAATTTTAATTGAGAAGTATCGCTTGCCAGACAATTTATAAGGCTTTCTGCAAAAAAACCCCATCGTTACAGCAAGAAATATCATTAAAAATTCTAATAAATATTCCCTGAAATTCTTTTTTTCATGGTGCAGATCCGGATGATGGTGTACTTCAATATTTTTTGTTTGTTGTCTTGGGTTAATCGTTTCGGTGTCTTGAGCAGGAACAATTTCTTTTGGAAGGCTTTCCGGCTGGGCATCTGCCGGATTATTCAAGTGTTCCTCACCTGTATTGTCTGCCATTTACTATTTCATTAATTAATTAAAGTATCAGCATAAAAGCTAACATGACTCATAGCATATCGGTATGCAGTAAAAAAATGATGATAATGAAGTTAACACCAAATGTTGAAAAGAATTTTGGCAGCCAGATATTAGCTGAAAGATATTCAAATGCTGATTGCTCTCACATCTGCCAGCATAGAGGCAAACCGCTTCATGTTGCAGCCAGTGTCGTTTAATTTCTTGACCTAAGCCATTTTATGGCTTCCAACACTTTTTTGTCGTTGCTAATATTGTTAAAGTTGTCAGGAGCTTTATTATAGATGTCAGGCTTAATCGAAGCTTTATAAGTCTGGCCTGCCCGGTCTCGTCCATAGCCAGTTGATAAAAGTAAAAACGAAGCATCATTTATTTGAAATCCTTGTGTTGTTGTTATATAGCCTGCAGTGTTTGTCCCTATGAAAATTGTGTTTTCTCTTTTCTTAAAAGCCATTGTAAGAAATTCCCCGGAACTGCCAGTGCCATTGCCAATCAAAACCACAACAGGGATATTTTTATTTGTAAACTTACATTTAGGAGTTATCTCATTTAAAAGCAATGTGTCCAGGTAAAAGCCATTATCTTTAAGTATCCAGTTTGTCGCATTTTTCGATTCAAATGATCCTAATTTTCCACTGTAGAGAATTTGCTCAAGTCCGAGTATCATTGGATACATTGCGCCGCCATTATCTAGTCTTAAGTCAAGGATTATTCCACGTACATTCTTGTCTAGTATAGAACACAGGCTGTCATTTAATCTTTGCGCTTTTTTGTCTAATTCGTTTCTTTCTGCGAATGACATAGACGGCACTCTTAAGTATCCGATGTTGTCGCCGAGAATTCGTGTTTGTATATGGACGCCTTTTTTCCATTCATTTATCAGTGGGTCAATGCCTGTCGGTTCGGGTCGATGCCATCTATAAATGCTGTCCCCACACTGAAAATATCCGTGAAAGTCATTAAGCGATTGAAAAAGTGTTTTAAAAACAGGTCCAAGTTGGTAAGCATTTTTGTTGGCCGCCTCTGCATAAATATTATTTTGAATTTTTTCCCAGTTCACTTTGTCGCGGTTAACAGCATTGCTTTTCATAATTGCGATCGTTGTGTCGAGAAGTAATTTAATTTCTTTGGATTGTCCAAACGAAGAGTAAATACTAAGACATATTATAGCCAGACATGTCGTAATGAATTTTATCATTAGTGAGGTTTTTGTCAGGTTGCCTGCAACTTCAGGTCTTGTCATTTCCGGGAAATCTTCTTCCGCCCAGCCCATGAACTAAGATAAAAAAATTACTGATGCCCGGAACTTCTCCACTCCCGATAAAGCCAAGGCTACTCCTAGCGTCAGTTCTATTCTATACAATATTTACGTTCTAATTCTTTCAAACGTCCTTTTTTAATTGCTCTCTTTGCAACGTAACTAAAAAAAGGTTTTGCAATTTTTTGAAGCCCAACCATTCGTGAATTGTTCAGATAAATGAACAATGCAAGGTCAGATAATTTTTCAGGTATTCCCGATGCACTTACCAAGCCATCGTTCGCAAGCCCTTTTAAAATAAAAAGTGCAGCCTCAAAGTTTTTATTCCCTGGATTAAGAGTTGCAGTTATAATACATTCCTCTTCAGAAACATTGTGGTAATAATGTTTTTCATTGGGTTCTATGGTCGCAATATCTCCCTGCTTTAAATGATGGATGTCTTTGCCTTTCCCTACTTCCAGTGTACCTTTTAATATCTCAAATGTTTCTGAAAACAAAGTATGGTAATGCCAGGGAGTTTTTTCTCCCGGAAGAATATTCAATTCCATTTTACTGTTTTTACTTTTGTCTGCCGAACTAATCAGCTTAATGAATCCCCGTGTTTTCATAGCGCTTTTTTTTGAGGTTTGGTTGCCAATAAAATGATCCCGAATACAGAGCAAATGACGATAGCAGTGATGTGTGGCATAGCTTGAAGAACACCGTTATAGCTTTTGCCAAGAACAATAAGCATATCGGTAACCGGGATCATCGTCCCCGCCAATAAGGTCACTCCCAAGGCCCGCCTTTCATTCATAAGAACAAAAGTGCACAAAAGCAGCCCGGAAAATATATCCCTGATACCTTTTATATAGTGAAAGGAATAATCTCCATCTGCGTTAAAATGAATGCCGTATCCGGCAGTTGCCACTTCAGGAGATAAAAAAAAGCGGGCTCCGAGAAAAACCATTCCGAGTCCGGTTAAAAATGCAATTGCATAAGAAATTTTTGTTGTCATGATCTTTAGTTTTGATTTTTAAATAATGACACAAAATTCTTCTGCCTAACCTCAAAATTTATGCACCTGGGTTAATAAATCAAAATTGAGTTGAAATTCTTTTGCGGATACGGCTAAGTGATTGCGGTTTCACGCCCACATAAGATGCGATATGATACTGGGAAATTCTTTGCTGCAGGTCAGGGTGCTTTTTTATGAATTGCCAATACCGGTTTTCAGGCGTATCCGTGTAGAAAGAGCTAAGGTCTTGTAATGTCTGTATAAAAACCTGTTCGATGACAAGCCTGCCAAACCGTTCTCCTTGTCTGATAGATTTATAGAATATCTTTAAGTCTTCATAAGATATCTGCAAGATCTCGCAGTCCTCCAATGCCTGAATGATTTTTGTTGAGGGAGTTTGCGGTATAAAACTTTCATTGTTGCATACAAAATTATTTTCTTGAGCAAAAGCGTATGTTTTGTCTTCTCCGTCGTGATTGATGTAATATCGCATTAACCCTTTTACAATAAAGCCCACGTGCTTACAAACTTGCCCCTCTGCTAAAAAGAAATTTCCTTTTTTTGTGGATTTTTCTTTAAAAAGCAGCTTTATGATATCTACCTCTTTTGGGTCTAACTCTATAGCAGATTGTATGCTGTTAATTAATTCGTATTTCATAGTTGGAGAGTTTCCAAAAAATGCCAAGTCTATAGCGTTGCGGTGTAAATCGAAGCCCGTCCCAGCCCATTAACTGAAGATAACGAGAATTAATGATGCCCGGAACTTGTTCATCTGTCCCCTGCAACGCTCATTGTTAGCTGTAGGTTTTATTTATCAATATGGGCTTTTAGCTGTCTTTGCGTCGGCCGGTAATGCAAATAATTTATCGTCAAGCTGCATTGGCTTAATTTCTGTGGCAATTGATTCCATTGTGAATTGAGCATTTTCGATTATTGACTTTAAAGGCAATGCATTTGCTTTTGATAAATAGTCATACCAATTCCCATATTTATGATTTGAATAAAGCTTCGTGTCAACAGAAAGCTTCGAATTGAAATAATATTTTTGTGTCCCGCTTTTACAAGTCAAAATTAGTTCGTCACATTTATAACCTAAAATTTCAGTGACGCCTTTATTGAGCACGGTGCTCAGAACTTCATCAGCATTTACGCTTCCGTCATTCCACAGAATTGTTTCTGAGTTTGACATTTTGTTATATAATTTATTGTCAGCATTAACATAAAGTTGCCACTGCGTAAAAGTTCCGTTTGTGATAGATTTATAGTTGCCCTTCTTAATATAATACTCTTGCTTAGAGCCAATCATTGACAACAATTGTTGGTCAGTCAGATTAGCGGCTTTGCTTTTAAATGTGTTTTGATAAACAATTTCTCCTTCAAACGTTTGTCCAAAAATTGTCAGGGAAGCGAAAAGAGTCAATAAGAAAGTCAGTGTTTTTTTCATTTGATTTGTTTGTGTTGGGAATAAAACTTAGAGCAAACGTAAGGACATTACCGGTATAATTTCCTTTCAACTGCCCAGCCCATGAACTAAAGATAAAATAATTACTGATGCCCCGAACTTGTTCGCCCCCGATAACGCAAAGCCACTGTGCCTGCTGGCGCTAAATGTTAATGCTTGTCTTTTTATTGCGTTCCTTAGCATCATCAATTAGTATGTCTCGCATGATGCTGTTATAGTTGCCTATGTCGAAAATGTTTAGAATTTTAAATCCGGACGAGAGGCGGGTTATCATAATATAGAAAATCATATAACTAGAGTCCTTATAGGTAAAGATAATGTTACCTATTGAAAAAAGTTTACCCGGTGAACTGGCAGAGTCCTGAATAACAAGTTTTACATCGTGTATTTTATCCCAGTCAATTTGATAATGCTTCCCTTTGTCCACGAGTTTTGCAAACACTTGTTTGTAAAATAATTTTGAAGAGTCAGACGAAAGAAAACTTTTGAATTGAGGCAAGGCAACATTTCTCATATTGTCATTTTCATCGAAGCCAGAGAAAAACTCCCGACAATCGCTTGTATCTAACAAAAGTTGCTGAAAACTGTCAAATCTTTCTGTTTTCAAAGAAATGAGAATCTTGTTCTTTAAATCTTCCAACCGTGTTATTTGCCCATAAGAATGAGCAAAAAAAATAAAAGTAAATAGGGATAAGCATGGAGCTTTTTTCATGCCGTCTTTTAAGCTGGAAGGAAACGTTTCTGGCTTGACTGCTGGTCCGGCATTTTTTAACCGTCTGCAAACAACCGAACATGGATAAAATTAATGATGATAAAGTTAGCTACAAATTCTCAAAAGAATTATGTACGCCGGATATTACCAAAAAGCATTTGTTCAAAATTCTTTGCCTGTCTGCCTTGGAAGGCGATAAATATCATCATGCTATTCAACTTTATCTCCTTTAAACTTCCATGAAACACCATATTTATCTCTGAATTGGCCAAAGATTCCAAATGGCATATTTTGCAGCTCGACGTAAACTATATTCTCCCTGACTGCTCCTTCTGCAAGTTTGTCAAAAATGGCTTTCAATTCAGCATATGTTTCTCCGATAACATAAATGCTAAAAGTATTCCCCTCTTTTGGTTCAAGTGCAGGGGATGCCATCCAATCAGTAGCCGAAAAATCAATAGCACCGCTTTTTAATTGGGCATAGATAATTTTGTCATGCTTTTCTGCCGGGAACTGGGCTTTCATGGGAGTATCGCCAAGTTTTGTCATGATCAACTCGCCGCCCAGGCAATTTTGGTAAAAGGTCATTGCCTCGGCACAATTTCCGTCAAATAAAAGAAATGGTGTACAGCGTAACATTTTTTTGTTTTTAAATTATTTGAATTTTCCAATTTGCTTATCAATCAACTGTAATGCAATACCCGATGATAAGTTTATGGTTAAATTTATCACTATTATTGCTTCTTCTTTTTGGGGTTTCACGGATATAGCTGAAAGTTGTTCAAATGCAGACTAACCTTCCTCCGGCATAACAAAACCACATGTTAATGGTAGTTTTTTATTTGTCAAGGAATTTCAGTCTGCTGAGTATGCGTATTGCTCTGGTTTTAGTACAGCACAGAAATTACAGGTTCCAAATAGATATCCATGTTTGTTGTGATGTACTTCCTTTTCAGTTTTACTTTCTTTTCCTTGTAACCGACACATGAAAAACTAATAACTGTCTTACCATCGAAGTAATACTTTGGTATCTCAAATTCAAATTTTCCATTAGCATCGCTCTGAGTTATAATTTTTTTGTCATTAGTAAAAATGGATACAAAAGGAACCAATTCCTTTTTTCCCGATGCATAGATTATCCCTTTGATTACATATTCACTACTGCCTGTGCATAAATATATTGACTTATCAATTGTGAAATGAGAAAAGTTGTGATTAGGAAATTTGTCAATTTTTTTATAGTAATAGTCGTTAAATATTTGTGCGCCAAATAATATAATAGACTCTTTTAAAAGTAATACACTAAAAAGTAAAACGTATTTCGTCATAGCAATAAAATCTGTATGTCAAAGAAATTATAACGGAGAGTGACAAAATTACCGCTTACATTGATGGCTTGCTGCTGCATTGGAATTTAATAATGGTCAAATGGGACTGGAGCTCAATGGTTCTTTGATCTGCTTTCTCTGTCCGTTTACGCATTGATAAGTTGCTGAAACGAAAAGTTTGGATCGCGCATTTTTATTTCGTTCTTGCCTGATTCTTCCTGTGCTTCTGTTGCATAAACAAGCATTTTTTGTTCATAGTCCTCGATAGCGCTTTGTATTGTTTCAAATTTTCCGTTTGTAAAATTGTCGGACAAAATCAATGCGTCCATAAGCCCGATGTTTACACCCTGTCCTGCAAAAGGTGGCATTAAATGAGCCGTATCGCCAATTAAGGTTATGGGCAACGGGCGATTCCTTTTCCAGGGTTTGTCTAACGGGAACTTTCTTATGGGCAACCCAACAAAAAAAGCAGTTGAGCGAATGAGCTGTTTGAATTCTTCGCTCCAGTTTGAAAACCTGTTTAAAAGAAATTCAATAACGCTGCCGGTATTTTGAAAGTCTAATCCTTTTCCGCTATTCCATTCTTTTGGTTTTTCAAAAATGACACCATAAGACAACGCACCATTGTTGAAAGGATTTGCAACCAATAGGTTTCCCTGATATGCGGACATAAGCCTGTTGCCGTTGCACAAGTTAAAAAATTCAGGGCAGTTAATTGCTGGTTGATAAATATCGCCTTGAATAATAAAAGTGCCGGTTTCTTCCACTTCGGTGTCAGAAACAAATTGTCTTGCTTTTGACATTCCGCCATTGGCTATAATTACAATGTCTGCGGTTGCACCTGGTTTATTTTCAAAGTCCAAAAACCATTTTCCGTTTTGCTCTTCAAGGTCAATCAATTTGCTGTCCCAAACAACGGTGTTGTTTTTTAAACTCTCAAACAGCATTTTTCTTAAAGCGTTCCTGTTGATTTCCGGATTGTCAAATTGATTTTCGGGTGTAGGTTTTCTCGTAGATAAAATATTGCCTTGTTCGTTAGCAAAATTTATTCCCATAGGTAATGACAACTCATAATACGTTTGCAACAAGCCGGCTTTTTTCATTGCTTCTTGTCCCGAACCTTTGTGAAGGTCAAGTGTTCCTCCCCAAATTCTTGCTTCCGGATCTATATCCCTCTCATAAACGGTCAGGTCAATTTCGTTTTGTTGTAACAGTTTTGCCATGGTAAGCCCAATTGGCCCGGCCCCGATAATGGCAACTTTTTTATTGCTTAGTAAATTCATATGCTGTCTGTTGACTGATGTTTGCAGGCGCGTCTGTAACATGACGCACAGCTCATAAATATACAAAGGTTTTTGCCGCCCGCTGGTTTAGTATATATGTTCAGGTTGATTAGTAAAGCCGGTTATAAAAAATCGCGATAACATCATTGCGCGGGGTCTCTGCGATGATCTCTGCTATTTTAAATTCATGATGCCGAACATCTCAGATAGCCCTCGTCAAATATCCAATAGCTCAGACATGTGATTTTGAAAATGAGAACTAGTGTGGGTTGTGCAAGTGCCGATTGCTTTCCGTCAGCCAGCATGGCAGCAAGCCGAATCCTGCTGTTGTTCGTCCAGCAATACTCTATTGAATCAAAAAATTATGAACACATGTCATTTATATTCGCAGCTTTCCAAAATTTCTATTGGAGATACTTAATAAGGGCATCCCAATAATGCTGTTGCCATCCAATAGATAAATGTTCTTTTAAACCTTCTGGAAATCCTATATGGTCAAATATTAATTTTGCACCAATACCTTGTTGCTTAAATTCAAACCTTGCAATCGAATATACTCCTTCAGGCCAATCAACCACACGCCATGCTTCTACAATTCGTAGATTAGGGACTAACTCTAAAATTCTGCCAATTATGTGACCGTCAAATACAGAAAAAGTGCCGCCAACTGCAGAATCAATGTTGGCAGAATTAGCCGTGAACATATCAAATGATTTTTTGGTACAGTCGCTAAATTTTTTTGAGTTTAACAAAGCTTGATATACGCTCTGCGGGCTTACCTTAAAGTAAATTTCCTGATGAATGGTTATACCCCTAACTGAATCCGCAGTATTTATGTGCTCGCTCATGGCATTTTTGTTCACCTGTGCAATAGCAGGTTGAATGACAAAAAAGATAATGATAAATGTTAAGCAAACAAGGAATTTATTGCGCCTGCAATAATTTTTATTTTCGAACATTAAAATCAGCTTTTTCATATTTTAAATTTTGCCATTATTAGTTTTTATTTAATTAAAACCAAATATCGTCATACAATGCATTTCATTTTTCTTGTTGAGCCATTGTATTACTAAAGGTATTTAAATTTTGGTCAACCTATTTCAGGACGTGACATCGTCAAAGCTTGCAGTCAACGGCACGGGCGTTTTGTGGCGGCATTAGGATTATGCCCGCATTTTGCCAAGCCTTATCCTGTTAGCTGCGTTTTTTTTCCTAAAAATCTCGGAGGGCCACATTTATTTCATGTGTTTCAAGAAGATATTCCTTAAATGAACGATAGCGTTTTGTCCCTGGATACCATGTTGCATAAACTAAAACTTCCCATTCTTCCCCATCTTTTATCATAGGGTTAAGAAAAACGCACATTCCGTCATACCGCTCAGACACTTTTAAACTATGCTTTAAGTATTTGTCGCTGTACATGGCAGGTGCTTGTTCTTGTCCATATACAAAATATATTTCGTCAGGAACTTCAAAATCATTCTGCTCTAATAGATCAAACCACCATTGTTGTTCCGTGTTCTTTGCCCAGTCAACTTTGTCGATAGGGAATAAATTGTCTTGAAAGATACTGACTTGTTTAAAACCGTTTGAAGTCAATAAGAATTCTTTGAAAGATGGCGGAAGTAAAGTCCCTAGTAATCTTTCTTTATTTTGAATTTCTTGCTCTGTCGCAGGAGGATAACCAAGCCACTTATTTGCTATTGCTTCTTTGTCGATGACGCCATTTATAATCATTTCTTCAATGATAGCGGGTTCATGTGATAAAAAGAAGTCCTCGTTTATGTCATTAAGGATTTTTTGCATAGTCAAGAAAAATCGCAGCTACCGATCGGGCTAAGCATGTTGTGGCGGCATTTGGAAAAACGTCCCGCCCGGGCTGGTGCTTGCTTAAAGGTACTAAAGTTGAGAACATGAACTAAAGCTTGAACCTATTCGTCACCCGAGACCGATGCTCCGGATAGATGAAGTCGGGTTATGTGTTCCGCCGACATAACACCAAACCCCTTTTTGGCCGTAGTTATTTATTTTATTAACGTTTTGTCCGGCAAAGAACAATACTCTTTGTTTTTTACATTTCTCGGAATATTGGTTGCAATTTTGTCTGAAGATTTAAATAAGTCTTTTGTCCATAATGGATAGCCAAATTTCTTAGAATTATTTTCAAGTCTGCCATTTAAAAAATTAAAAGTATTATAAACCCAGTAACTATGTCCGCCATAGAAAACATGATTGCGGCTCAATATTTCAAAAACTCCATCATTGTTTAAATCATATTCTTTTTCATGCGAAAAATCAAAAAAAGCTAATAGTTTGAACTTGTTTCCATAATTGAAAAGGTATATTTTATATGCAAGTTCTCCTGCTAGCCCGGCTCCGCCACCTTGGATAGTAAATTTGATATCAGATTTCTTATTATTATCAAAATCTGGGACATAGCAATCATTTTCAAAAAGCCAAAGCCAAAACGGAATGCCAATAGTTTGAATGAGTTTATTTTTTTTATATATTAAAATAATCGAAGAGTCTCCTTTAACATGTCGCAAATATATTTTTATATCTCGCAAGTTTTTGATTTTGCTAAAGTCTATAATGTCAAACTTTGTCGAATCATCTGATAGAGACCCAGCTTGAATTGGAACTACATTATATTTTATAGATTTGAATTTCGAGAAATGAATTTGACTATTAGTTACTAAGGTTGCAAATAAGAAGATTAAACTTGCGGAGAGATTTTTCATAAATAATTACCGCCAACGTGCATGGCTTTATGCAGGTTGGGAATTAGATTCCGTCTGCCCACAACCGCTGCTGATTAAAAATTAAAGTTGAATTTAAGAACTAAAGCTAAGCTTTTTCGTCGTGCCCCGAACCACAGTACAACTTAATTACTGCTGCTGATTGTTTCAATGCCAAGCCACACTATTGGCAACCAATGTTAGCGGTAGTTTATTTTTGTCCACGATAGGAATGGTTCAAATAAGTCATTACATTTTCCTCTTCATTTGAGTTGTACTGAAAATTTAATTTGGCAGCCACTGTTATTGCAAACTCCCTAAATAATTCTGTCATAATAAATAAAGCTTTCCAATTGTTTTCTACTTGTTGGTCTGAATACGTAGCAAGTATTTTGTCATATTGTTTACTTGATAAATGTTGGTTCATAAATTTCCCGCACTTTCCAAACGAAACTGAAAAATTTGTTTCAGTCCCAATAAACCATTCTATGAGTTTCATAAACATTGGTCGAACAACTGTTTCAAGCATTTCTTTTGAGTAAGTTATTTCATTTCTCAAAAGCCCTTTTGCAACATAGGTACTTACCCACCAAAACTCATTACAAGCATCTGCAAATTCTTTTTCGGTTGGTCTTTTAATTAAATAATCGAAATCAGTTGGCTTATCAATGTTTGAGAATATATCGTCTTTGTCAAGCCACACAATTGTTAAACTGTCAAGCTTGAATTTTTTTTCAATTTTGTCTATTGGAAATAATGTTATATCAATTCTATTATCGTCCTTGAACAACATTAAATAATGAAAGTCTACAAGTTCTTTATCTTCTTGTTCTCCAAAAGTCGTCCCGTCTGGCAACTGCAAAATAATTCTGTCACCAAAAATATTTGTCCAACTGTGGTCAGAGATAAAACTGGTAAGATTATTTACAATATAAACGATGTCAAAGTCTTGGTATTTGTCAGCCAATATTTTACTGTTAGCCCTTGAACCATTTAGTAAAACTGCTCTGATTCTGTCATCAGATATTGCTTTGTCAATTATGAGTTTTTTTAGTTCGTCTCCACTTCTCATTTTGTGTCTGATGATGGTCTGTTTAAATTACCGCCAACGGCCAGGGCTAAGCATGTTGTGGCGGCATTTGGAAAACTTCCCGCCCGGCCCGGGGCCCGGCTAAAGTTACAAAAGTTGAGAATATAATTTATCGCTTGGACCTATCCGTCAGGACCGAAGCTGATAGATAGGTGAAGCCGATTGGTGTTGTCCTTCCGCCGACATAACACCAAGCTCCATGTTAGCGGCAGGCATTAGCAAATCCAAAAATTGTAACTTTTTTCAACGTTTTTTTCAAAGTCATCTTCCGCTCTTATGTCTATTTTGGTTAAGCAGGACTTTGTAACCAACTTTTGAAGTTGGACTTGCTCGCCAACAAAATATTGATGAATCTCTTTAATGTCTTTTCCAAATTTAGTTGCATAGCCTGTTATAAATTGTTCATTAATTCTAGGCATTATGCCTCTGTCCCAAATCGTTTGAGGTTCAGCACTTATAAAAATAAGTTTGCATTCGATAGCTTTGAGTTTGGTATCATATTCCACAATATCATTCCAATCAATAACACCTGGACGGACACAATGAGTGAAGTGAAGTGTGTCAAGTAGGCCGAATAATTTTACTTTACGTTCATCTTTAAGCGATGAAATTGACCAATCAAGCAAATTGTAAATATTACCAAGATGCGCTTTATTAATTTCTTTGGTAAGTGTACCATTGTCTTCATCAATTGCTAACGGGCCATATGTGTTAGCCTGCGTAAGATGTAACAAACTTCTTATTTTCTTGTTTTCGGAGATGTATTTCCTCAGTAAGGCATCAATCAATGTTGATTTTCCTATTCCAGAAGTGCCTTCTATGAGTAAGATTCTTGCATTCATTATTTGTAGATTCTTATACTGCTGTCAA
>Ga0302320_10010574_pt1 | contig 19648 bp, 19 predicted proteins | sample Bog_T0_3_FD_202130 | JGI IMG/M metagenome (GOLD analysis project Ga0302320, IMG submission 202130) | Peat permafrost microbial communities from Stordalen Mire near Abisko, Sweden - Bog_T0_3 | ecosystem: Environmental > Terrestrial > Soil > Wetlands > Peat | place: Sweden: Abisko, Stordalen Mire... | reverse complement strand
CGATCTGCCCTACATTGTGGCACTGCCAACCTATGCCGCGACCGCCTGGTATCACCACAAGCTGCCGAACCAGCCCGCGGCGCTCGAGCCGCTGCTGCGTGAAGTCGAAAATTTTGCGCTCGGCGAATACTCGCAGGCGTTGGCCGCCGGCTCGACCCTGAGCGCCGAGAGCAAAGCGGCGATCGCCGCCAAACTGCATGAGTACACCGGATTGCCGGCCGACTACATCGAGCGTGCGAATTTGCGCGTCAACGGCGGTGAATTCGAGAAGACGCTGCTCGGCAGCGAGACCACGACCGGGCGGTTCGACACCCGATTTTCGGGCCCGACGCTCGATCCGATGAGCAAGGAAGCGGAGTATGATCCTCAATCCGCCGCGATCTCCTCGGCTTACGTGTCGGCGTTCAACGATTACGTGCGCACGACGCTGAAATTCGGCGAACGGATGATTTACAAGCCGGACACCGACGTTGAGAAGATCTGGGATTATCTGCACCAGCCGCCGGGCGCATCGATGAAAATTCCCGGGAACACCAACGTCATGCCGGATCTCGCGGTGGCGATGAAGCAGAATCCGAAGCTCAAGATCCAGCTGAACGGCGGGTACTACGACCTCGCCACGCCGTACTTCGCCGCCACCTTCGAGCTGCGCCAATTGCCGATCGAGGCTTCACTGCAGGACAACATCGAGATGCACTTCTACACCTCGGGCCACATGGTCTATGCGCACGAGCCGGACCTGAAGGCCTTGCATGCGAACGTCGCCGCGTTCATCGAAAAGACCAAGGGCGGCATGGCGGCGCAATGACGGCAACCGACCTCAGATCCGCCATTGTCGAAGTGCCTGATTTCCCGCAGCCGGGAATCCTGTTCCGCGACATCGCGCCGCTGCTCAAATCCCACTTTGCCGCCACGATCGAGGCGCTCGATGCGCTGTTGACCGATGCGGAGTGGTCGCGCATCGACGTGGTCGCGGGAATCGAATCGCGCGGCTTCATCCTGGGAGCGGCGCTGGCCCTGCGCCGCGGTAAGGGATTCGTGCCGGTGCGCAAGCAAGGCAAATTACCGCCGCCGGTGGTCGATGTGGCCTACGACCTCGAGTACGGGTCCGGCGTCCTCGAGATGCAGCGCGGCCGCGGACAGCTGCTGTTGATCGACGATGTCCTGGCGACCGGCGGCACGCTCACGGCCTCGGCGGAGCTGTGCCTGACCGCGGGCTACCAGGTCGCGGCGCTCGCCGCCTTGATCGATCTGCACATCGTGGCCGATTACCGCTGGCGGGACATGCGCTTGCGCGCAGTGATCCATTACTGAATCGCCGCTAATACCCAGCGCGATGCAATAGGAACACGGCGGCGGCGGCGAGCAAGCAGTAGATGCCGAACAAATGCCAGCGACCGCTTTCGAGCCAGCGGCTCAGCCACTTCAGTGCAACGAGGCCGGCGAGAAACGCCAGGAATGCGCCAAGCACGCTCAACAGCGCCACGGACACCAGTGCGTCGTGCGCGATCGGTGTCCGCATCAGGCGCATCACTTCCCGCGCCACGACCGGCGGCGTCAGCACCACCGCCAGGGCGAAACTGAATCTTTCCGCCTGCGGCTTCGGTACGCCGAGCAGCATCCCGGTGGATATGGTGGCGCCGGAGCGGGAGAATCCGCGAAACGGCAGGCACAGTCCCTGGACCATACCGATCAATCCGGCGTGTTTGACGCTCAGTTCACCGCCATCCGCCGTCGTCGCGCGCCGGACGCCGCGCTCGCGCAGGCCGGCGGCCAAAATGAGGATTCCCGCGGCCGCCAGGGCCGGCGCGATGAATTCCAGATGACTGAAAAGGTCTTCGATCTCGGAATGGGGAACGTCGGCGAGCAGGGTTTTTTCGATGATCTTGATCAGGATCTCGCCGACGATCCCGGTGATGAGGGTGGCGACGATGATCCGGCCCGCAATCGACTTGAACGCGGCGCTGTTCTGAAAGTAGGCGCCGCGCCATTGGCGCCAAAAGTACACGATCACGGCAAACATCGTCCCGGTGTGCAGCATCACCAGCAGCAGCGTCATCGGCGGCGAGGACGGGTCGAGACCGAGCAGCTTTTCCGCGACGACCACATGCGCTGAGCTCGATACCGGGAGCAGTTCGGCGAGGCCTTGCACGATGGCGAGAATGACGACATTGATGAATGACATCGTGGAATTCTAACGTAATGAATGCGGCGGTGCTTTTGGGTTTGCTGTCCGCGCTGGGCTACGGCGTGACGGATTACCTCTCCCGAATCGCGGGACGCGCGGTCGGCGTATGGCGGAGCCTGTTCTGGGGCGATTTGCCGCCGCTGCTGCTCTTGTCCCTGTGGTTCCTGCACGACCCTGCCGCGTCGCGCTTCTCCTTCGCCGGGCATCCCGCCGCGTGGGTTGCGGCCATCGTCTCGGGCGTGATCTTTCTGGGATCAGCGGCGGCACTGACGCGCGGTCTCATGGGCGGGACGCTCGCAGTGGTCGCGCCGGTTGCCGCGAGCTACGGCGCCATCACCGCGCTCTTGTCCGCGGCCGCCGGAGAGCGCCTCTCGGGCAAGGCGGCGCTCGGGATCGCGGTGACCGTGGTCGGCGTGTGCGTGGTGTCCATACCCGCGGCGGGCGATGCCGTGGCCGGCCGCACGCCGGGCTTCCGGGAACATGCCCGCGCCAGCGGTTTGGGGTGGGGGATCGCCGCGGCCCTGGGGTATGGCGTCGGCTTCTGGCTGCAGGGCGCGTACGTGGTGCCGACGCTCGGCCCGTTTCTACCCGCATGGCTCAGCTATGCCATCGCGGTGGGGCTGCTCGCGCTGCTGCATCGGCCTCTCGGCATCAGCATGAGGTTCCCGCTGCGCAACCAACTCGCGCCGGTGATGGCGACGGGATTCTTCAGCGTCGCCGCGTTCGTGGCGCTGACCTTGGGTCTGGTGACCGGCCGCGTCGCTGTGGTGGTGGTGCTGAGCAGTCTCGCCAGCGCCGTGACCGTGATCATGGCCAGGGTGATCGACAAGGCATCGGTCGCGAGGCATCAATGGCTGGCAATCGCCACTATTATCTGGGGGCTGATTCTGATCAAGGGTTAGATTGGCGCTGCCAGTTTTGCGTCCGGCCGAGGATCGACAGGCCGATGAAGCCCCGCACCACCAAGCGGGAACCGCTGTCCTCCAAGTGAAACTTGCAGCGGTACACGGAGCCGTTGTCCGGATCGAGGATGTCGCCACCGCTGAATTCGCCGTCGGCGGCCCTGACATTGCGGATGATGATCAGGCCGATGATCGGCTTGTCCTTGCGTTCGTCGGTGCACTCGACGCAAACCCGGTTGTCCGCTCCCTGCGTGAAGCTTTGTTCGATGCGCCCGAACAGCTTCCCGTCTTGCTCGTAGATTCGAACGAGCGCACGCGCGGCGCCGGTCTTGTCGTCGAAAGTCTTCCAAAGGCCGATCGGCGACCCCGCGGCGGGCGCCCCCGCGTCCGCGGCCCGCGAGTTCGTCTCTGCGAGCGCCGCGGTCAACACAACGGCGAGCGCCGCGGCTCGAAACAATGATTTCATGGCGCGCGACCTCCGCGGCTGAGAGAATTCACCCGGTGCATCCTATCACCCTACGACGGGCGACGATCGCGGACCTCGAGACGCTGCTGCGCTTCGAGCAGGGTGTGCTGAGCGCCGAACGGCCTTACGATGCCAACCTCAAATCGGGGCTCGTCCACTATTACGACATTGGAAGTCTGCTGGAGAGCGATGACGCGATGTTTTTGGTCGCGGAGTCGGGCCGGGATGCCGTCGGATGCGGCTTTGCGCGCGTGGACGCGGCAAAGCCTTATATGAAACACTCGCATGAAGCCTATCTCGGCCTCATGTACGTGGATCCTGCCTACCGCCGGCTCGGCATCAATGGAAAGATCATGGACTCCCTGAAAAGCTGGTGCCGATCCAGACACATCACCGAGATTCGCCTGGAGGTCTACGGCCGGAATGTCGGCGCCGTCAAGGCGTACGAAAAAGCCGGCTTTTCGGGCAGCATCGTTGAAATGCGCATGTCCCTGCGCGATGAGTAAGCAGGCGATGGACGAACAGGCGATGCTCGCGCTCAATCAGGCGCACAGCGTCGAAACCTCCCCGCTCACTCTGGTGGAAATGCAGGCGCTGCTCGCCCAGTCGTTTCATGTCGGACTGCGAGCGGGCGGCCGGGACGCCTTTCTCATTGCCCTGGATCAGGATTCATTATCCGCGAGCCCGAACTTTCAATGGTTCAAGACCCGCTATCGCCGCTTCGTGTATGTCGATCGCGTGATCGTGGCGCCGGCTCAACGCGGTCGAGGCATGGCCCGCGGACTGTATGAGGAGCTCTTCTCGATGGCTTCTCACACGGGGCACGTGTTCATCGGTTGCGAGGTGAACGTCGAGCCCCCCAATCCCGGTTCCGACGCGTTTCACGAGGCGCTCGGTTTCGCGGAGGTTGGGCGCGGCGCGCTGCTGGAATCGCAGAAGTTCGTTCGCTACCTGCTCAAGGCGCTCTGAGCAGGGGGCGGCGAACCCAAGCTTCAGCGGCGCGCATTATAGAAATAGTAGTCCGCGGAGTAGGCCACTCGCGTCCGTTGGCCGGCGGATTTGGCGTCACAGCCGGTGTCGGGCGGCTGGCCGCCGATGGTGTGCAAGCGCTGAATGGTCTGCGTCTTGGCGAAGATTCCCTTGCCGGAGTTCGATTTCGCCTTCAACAGCAGCCAGGGAATGGCGCCGGCGGTCGGCCCGGGGTCTTTGGCGACCATCTCCGCAACCACCTTGCTCCCGTCGTTGCCCTCGAAAGTGGGTCCGGCGTAGTGCCGTCCGACATCCTTGCCCGAACGATCGGATAGATCCGCCGCCGGCGACTGGAATGCCCAGGCGAACCGCTTGGGGTTCTGCGGATCGGCCAGGCACTGGTAAATCTGCACCCCGGAACCATGCAGCATGCGGGTCAGTACCTGCGTGTCCGACACCGTCACCGCGGCGGGTACGCCCTTCGGGGGGACGGCCTTGTCGTGGGCGCAGCCGGCGAGACTCGCGGCGAGCAGCAGGCAACACAGGACGGTGAACCGGCTCATTCCGCACTCCCGTCGAGACGCGCCCTTTGCCGCAAGTTCGCGCTGCGCCACAGGTACATCGCCAGTAAAGGTTCCTCGCGGGTTTGCATCGCGTGGGGCTCCTCGCTCAAATGGTGAATCAGCGTGCCCGGCGCATGTTCGCGCCAGACGGCATCGCCCTTCAGCCAGGCAGCGGTACCGCTCAACGGCACATACATCTCCTCGGCTTCATGGCGATGATGAGGATAAAACAGGTTCGGGCCAAGCACTATCACACCGCAGGAAATCTTCGACGAAGGTATCATTCCATCCGGCCCCACGAGCTCGCTCCAAGCGTAATTTTGCAGGAACGCCTCGCCAACCTCGCGGCGGCCGTACGTTTGCCGCCACTCCAGATGCGGCGCCGCGCGGCACATCGCGTCCACGAACCCGGGGTCGCAGCTGCGGCCGCATGCGGCGATTTGCGGCAGCCAGCGCAGCACCGGCAGTGCGTCCGCGTTGCCCCTGGGACTGATCGCGGCCCGCTCCGAGGAGGCCGGCCAGTCATCGAGAAACGGCTCGAGCGCCGGCGCCTGCATCGATTCCCACAACCGCCGCGCCAGCGCGGGCAGCGCCTCGACGGGTTCGCGGCCGTTCATTTCACAATCCCTGGGGTCATTTTCGATGAATTATACTCGCCGCCCGTGTTGTCAAATCCCTCGCTGACGGAAGGCTCCATCCCGCGTGCGCTGCTGGCGTTTTCGCTGCCGATCCTGCTCGGCAACCTGCTGCAATCGGTCAATGGCTCGGTGAATGCCATCTGGGTGGGCAGATATCTGGGCGAGGCCGCGTTTGCGGCGGCGGGAAACTCGAACGTGGTGATGTTTCTCCTGTTCGGCGTCATGTTCGGCTTTTCGATGGCCTCCACCATCATGGTCGCGCAGTGCATCGGGGCGAAAAATGCCGCCGAGGCGAAGCGCGTGGTCGGCACCAGCGCCGTGTTCTTCCTCGGCGTGTCGCTGCTCATGAGTGTGTGCGGAGCGCTGCTCGCGACTCGTTTGTTGTCATGGCTGGGGACGCCGGCCGATTCGCTGCCCCTGGCACTCGCCTACATGCGCATCATTTTTCTGGCGCTCCCGTTCATGAGCGGGCTGTTCTTCGTCATGGCGGTGCTGCGCGGCGCCGGAGACTCGAAGACGCCGTTCCTGTATCTGTCGATGGCGGTGTGTCTCGATATCGCCCTGAACCCGCTGCTCATCTTCGGCTGGGGACCCGTTCCCAAGATGGGCATTGCCGGGTCCGCGTTGGCGACTTTGATTGCCCAGGGCCTGAGCTTTGCGGGGCTGGTGGCGCATCTGTACCGCATCCGGCATCCCCTGTGCATTCACCGCGGCGAGTTGCGCCTGTTCCTCATCGAGTGGCGCTTGGTGCGGTTGCTGGTCACCAAGGGCATTCCCATGGGGCTGCAAATGTTCGTCGTCTCGACCAGCATGATAGCGGTGATGTCTCTGGTCAATCGCTTCGGCTCGGTCGAGACGGCGGCGTACAGTTCGGGAATGCAGTTGTGGAATTACGTGCAGATGCCCGCGCTGGCGATCGCCGCGGCCGTCTCGTCAATGGCGGCTCAGAACGTCGGAGCAGGTCGATGGGACCGGGTGCAAGTCGTCGCGGCCACCGGCGTCACCTTCAATTTCTTGAGCGCCGGCGTGTTGATCGGACTGATCTATGTGTTCAACCGCGCCGCCCTGGGTCTGTTCCTGCCTCCTGAAGGCGCGGCGATCGGCATCGCGGTGCATCTGAACTCGATCGTCTTGTGGTCGTACGCGTTTTTCGGAATGTCGATGGTGCTGTACGGCGTCGTGCGTGCGACCGGCGCCGTGATGCCTCCGCTCATCATGCTCACGATCGCGCTTTGGGGGATACGCCTGCCCTTCGCTTATGCGCTGTTGGGCCGCTGGCGTGCGGATGCGATTTGGTGGAGTTTCCCGCTCGCCTCCCTCGCCTCGCTGCTGATGTCCTTCGCCTATTTCCGTTTCGGCGGATGGCGCAACGTCCGCCTGGGGCTGGCCGCCGTGCGCGGCGCCCCGGCGCCCGGTGTTTGAATGCGGCCGCTGATCGTGCGCTGTGGCGCGTTCGGGGACATGGTGCTGTTGACCGCGCTCATACGGCCGTTGCATGTCCGCTTCGGATCTCCGGTCGACATCGTGACCTCCGGTCCTTGGAGCGAGCCGCTGCTCGCCGGCCAACCCGGTGTCGGTGAGATCATGAGCGTGCGCAGCCGCAAGACTCCTTATTGGCTGGCGCCGGACCAGCGCCGCGTGGTCCGGCATTTGCGTGCGCGGGCCCCGGGCCCCACCTGGTTTTGCGACGGCAACGATGCCGCCCGGCGGATGCTCGAGCGCGCAGACATCCCGGCGGATTACATCGTCGATGTCACGGACCACCCGCTCTTGCCGGGCGAGCATGCGACCGAGCAGTGGCGGCGCCTGGCGCAGATCATGCCCGCGGCGATTCACGCGGCGGCGATCGACCCATCCCCCGGCGTGGCGCCCGGCTGCTACCTGCGAGTCGGTGAGCCGCAACAGCGGGATCTCGATGCATGGCTCTCCGCGCGCGGCCTTCGCTCGCAGCCGCTGCTGCTGCTGCAGGCCGGCAACAAGCGCACCATGCGGCGCGGTCTGCGCCGGCTCGCGGTGAATCACAAGCATTGGCCGCCGGAACGTTGGGCCGCGGTGATCCGCCATCTGCATGCGCAGCATCCGCATCACCGCATCGTGCTTCTCGGCACCGGCCCCGAGTACGGGCTCAATCAGGAATTGATCGCAGCGGCGCGCGTCGAGGGCGTCCACAACGCGGCGGATGCCCTGCCGATCCCGCGCCTGGTGGCGCTGCTCTCGCGGGCGGCGGGGCTCGTCACGGTCGATTCCGGCCCGGCCCACGCGGCGGCCGCGGTGGGCTGTCCGCAAGTGGTGCTGTTCGGAAAGGCGCTGCCCTCGCTCTACCGTCCCTGGGGAACGGCGGGCGCCGACGTCAAGGTGCTGCGCGGCATGGTCGACGGCGAACCCGACATGCTCGGTATCAATGTCGAGGATGTGATCGACGCCTGGGCCGCCCTCAGGCTGCGAGAACCGAACTCCTAAGACAGGCCGCGCAGCATGTCGCGGGTCACCAGCACCACGCCGCGCTTGGTGACGAAAAAATGCTCCTTGTCCTGCTCCGCATCGTGGCCGATCTGCAAGCCATCGGGGACCACGCAATCCTCGTCGAGGATGCAGCGCTGGATCTTGCAGCGGCGTCCGACGCTGACGCCCGGCAGCAGGACCGAGCTGTCGATGATGCTGCTGTCCTCGATGCGCACGTCGCTCGAGAGCAGTGACTGCTTCACGTAGGCTCCCGAGATGATGCAGCCGCCGGCGACCATGGAATTGATGGCCATGCCGCGCCGGCCCTCTTCGTCCAGCACGAATTTTGCGGGCGGGTGCTGGGCCTGGTAAGTCCAAATCGGCCATTGATTGTCGTAGATGTTGAGCTCGGGGTTGAGTGCGACCAGCTCCATGTTCGCCTCGTACAACGCATCGACGTTGCCGACGTCGCGCCAATAATTCTGCGCGCGGGTTTCCACGTCGTGGAACGGGTACGCGAACACGCGCATGCGGTCGAGCGCCGGCGGAATGATGTTGCGGCCGAAGTCGTGGTTGCTGGTTTTGTTCGAGGCATCCTCGGCGAGCAATTTTTCGAGTCGATCGAAGGCGATGACGTAGATGCCCATGGACGCCCGCGCGAGATGCGGCAGGCCGATGATGGGATCCGGGTTGTTCGGTTTCTCGGAGAATTTCAACACCCGATTCGTGTCATCGGTGGTCATGATGCCGAATTCATTCGCGCGGTCGATCGGCACGTCGACGACGCCGACGGTGATGTCCGACTCGCATTGCTCGTGGTACGCGATCATCGGACCGTAGTCCATCTTGTAGATGTGATCGCCCGCCAGGATCAGCACATGCGTCGGATTGTGAGAACGGATGAATTCGAGATTTTGAAACACCGAGTCGGCGGTTCCCCGATACCAATGCTCGCCGATCTGCTGTTGCGCGGGGATCAACTCCACGAATTCGCCGAGCTCGCCGCGCAGGTAGCTCCATCCGCGCTGGATGTGCTGAATCAGCGGCTGGGCCTTGTATTGCGTGAGTACCGCGATCTGCCGGATTCCGGAATTCACGCAATTCGACAACACGAAGTCGATGATGCGGAACTTGCCGCCGAACGGCGTGGCCGGCTTGCAGCGATGCAAGGTCAGCGCCTTGAGGCGCTCGCCGCGGCCCCCCGCCATGACCACCGCCAACGTGCCGCTGGTCAATCGACTGACATAGCGTCCGGTGTTGTTCCGAGAAGCGTGTCTCATACCGGTCCTTGCCAACTCGCTGCATAGAGCCTGCCACACTCGGGCATGCGCGCATAGCCTTTTCGGTTTGTTAAACTCGCGCCATGGCTCCGCTCAAGGCATGCATCCTCAGCGCTGAAATCATGCCGTTCGCGAAAACCGGCGGTTTGGCCGATGTGGTCGGCGCCTTGGTTCGGAACCTGTCGCAGCTCGGCCACGACATTCGCGCCTTCATGCCGCTGTACGCGTCCGTACGTCGGGCGCATGCAGGCATGCAGTCGGTGCTCGGCCTGCAAAACATCGGCGTCACCTTGGGCAGCCGCGTGTACGCGTTCTCGGTTTGCACCACGAATGTGCCGGATACCGGCATCGCGATGTATTTCATCGATTGCCCGGAGCTTTTCGACCGCCCATCGGTGTATACGTTTGACCCGGACGAGCATCGGCGCTTTTTGTTGTTCACGCGCGCGGTCATCGAAAGCTGTCTGCGCATGGGGTTTGCGCCCGATGTGTTCCATTGCCACGACTGGCACACGGGTTTGCTGCCGCTGTTCCTGAAGACCATCTACGCCCCGGTGCCGCTGTTCGCGCGTTCCCGCTCGGTATTGACCATACATAATATTGGATATCAGGGCGTCATCCCGCGCGCCTTCGTGGGCGATCTGGGGCTGGGCGGCTCCGAGACTCTGCTCGACGCGCAGGACCTCGCGCTCGGGGTGATCAACTCCTTGAAAACGGGCATAAAATTCGCCGACACCGTGACGACGGTCAGCCCGACCTATGCGCGTGAGATCACCGAGACCGCGCTGGGCATGGGAATGGAGGCAACGCTGCGGGCGCGCAGGGACCGGGTCATCGGTATCCTCAACGGCGTCGATTATCGGGAATGGGACCCCCGGCACGACGTGCACTTGACGGCGCACTATTCATTCCAGGAATTGAGCGGCAAGGCCGCCAACAAGCAGCAATTGCTCGCGGCCAGCCGGCTGGGCCCGGCCGCAGCGGTGCCGTTGATCGGGATGGTGACCCGCCTCGCCTCGCAGAAGGGCATCGATCTGTTGTTCGACGCGCTCCCACAATCCCTCGCTGCACGCAACTTCGCCGTCGTGGTGCTCGGCAGCGGCGATGAGCGCTACGCGTCCTTCTTCGAATCGCTGACGCGGCGTTATCCGGGCCGCGTCGCGTTTCACACCGGTCACGACGAGTCGCTGGCGCATTTGATCGAAGCCGGCAGCGACATGTTTCTCATGCCTTCGCAATACGAGCCGTGCGGACTGAATCAGATGTACAGCCTGCGGTACGGGACCATACCCGTGGTTCGGCGCACCGGGGGTCTGGCGGATTCCGTACGCCATTTCGATCCGGCCACGGGGGTGGGTACCGGATGCGTATTCAACGACTATGACAGTCCTGCCGTCGTGTGGGCGCTCAATACCGTTCTCGACTGGTTCGATCGCCCCCACACTTGGCGGCGCTTGATCGAGAACGCCATGCTCGAAGATTTTTCATGGGGACGACAGATCAACAAATATGTCGAGCTCTTCCGCGATACGAGCGCGCTGCCGCAGCCTTAAAGGATCGGCGCCAGCAGCGCGTATCGCCGGCCATTGGGCAACGAATAGCGGTTCGCGACTCTGAAGCCCGCCGCGGAGGCCCAAGCCGGCGCTTGTTCGAGCGAGGCCACGGCGATACCGAAGTCGGCGGCGATTCGCCGGTAGGGGTCGGTGATCTCTCGGCCCGACAATTGCACGACCACCAGGGCTCGGGGTTCCTCGGCGAGCTTTTGTTGCAGTTGCGTGACGGATGAAGCGTCCATCGGCGCGGGCACCAGTCCGACGTCCTGGCGCGCATACATATCGATCATCGCACGCGTGGTCTCGTCCGGCGTCATCAGAACCAGCGGCCGCCCCGCGGCGTCGGCGCCGATGGCGCGTCCGATGGAGGCGAGATCCTGCCAGTCGTCGACTCGACCGTAGAGCACGACCGCCGGAACCGTGAGCACCATGCAATACGACAATAGGAGCGCCGCCGCCCCGCGTTGCATGCGCCCGTGCCGCGCCGCCGACTCGGCCCGCAAGGCCAGGACCCCCGAACCGATGAGTGCGAGGAACGCGATCGCGGCCAGCGCATGCCGGGAGCCCGAATCGGTGATCACCAGCGCGGCGGCGAATCCGGCCGCCGCCATCAGCAGCAACACCGCCGTGGCGCGGACTGCGCGCCGATCCCAGGCATCGTGCACCTTGCGCAGTTCGCGGCACCACCAGCCCAGCAGCAGCGCGCAGCCCGGCAGCGCCGGTGCGAGGTAAATATTGCGCGCGGTCGCCGCGACCGACAGGAGCAGCAGCGGCGGCAGCGTGCTCGCGAGCGCGAACCGCACGGGGCGCATTTCGTCCCGCGGCGCGCGGCGCTCGAGCCAGGCGCGCCGCGCCGCCGCGATGACCAGGAGCGTCCACGGCCAGAGGTACACGGGCAGCTCGAGAAAATATTTGCCCGGCGAATTTCGATGCGCCGCGGCGTACTGCAACCCCTGCGGCGCCTCGACGTGCACGAAGCGTCCGGCCAAGTTGTTCCAGAAGAACACTTTCAAGTGTTCGGCCCCCTCCGGTCCTGCGTAAACCGACCCCACCCAGGCGAGAATGACGAGTGCCTGGATCAAAATGCCGACCCACAACTCCCAGCGCAGCAATTCCTTCCAGCGGCGTTCCCAGACGACGAGCGCCGCGAGGGTGAGCGCCGGCACCATCCAGGCGACTGCACTTTTGCTCAAGAATCCCAAGGCGAGGGCCAAGTGCATCACGCAGTAGCCGCGCAATCGGCCTGCCCGGTCCGCGGCATAAAAGCCTTGATAGGCACCGAACAGCGCCACGGACACCGCTGCAAGCAGCGGCGCGTCGGTCGCCAGCCAGATGAGCACTTGATACGAGAGTAAAAAGGTGCCGATGGACGCCGCCGCGGCGATTCCCGCCGCGGGTCCCGCGGCCCGAAGCGCCAACAATCCCACGCCCAGCGAGGTGATCAGCGCATACAAAAGATTCGGCAGCCGCGCCGCCCACGCGCCGGCGCCCAACAGACGAATCGCCCCCCCCGCCGCCCAATAGGTGAGGGGCGGCTTTTCGCAAAACGCCTCACCGGCGAGCAGCGGCACGGACTTCTCGGATTGAAAACTCATCCGCCACGCAATGTCCGCCTCGCGCGGTTCGTCGGGCGTCCAGTACCCGCGGCCCAAGATCCCCGCGCTCCATGCCGCGATCAGGGCGCAGGTCAACAGCACAATCGAGGAGCGAGAGGAACTCAACAAAGCATTATACTTATCGGCCTGACAAGGAGAGCGCATGGCATCCGCTGACTATACTGCACACGGCACCGTTGCCGTGATCACCCTCAACAATCCTCCGGTCCACGCCCTCGGCCTCGCGCTGCGCAAGGCGATTGCAGAGGGATTGGAGCGCGCGGCGAACGATGAGTCGATCACGGGCGTCATCGTCACCGGATCGGGCACGACCTTTTGCGGCGGCGCCGATGTGAGCGAATTCAATTCGCCGGAGGTGAACGTCGCGCCGAACCTGTGGGATCTGTGCACCATGCTCGAGACCTTCCCGAAACCGGTCGTCGCCGCCGTCAACGGCACCACGCTCGGCGGCGGGTTGGAGCTCGCGATGTGCTGCCATTACCGGGTGGCGCTCGCCACCGCCCAACTCGGGCTTCCCGAAGTGAAGCTTGGGCTGCTGCCCGGGGCCGGGGGCACTCAGCGCCTGCCGCGGCTCGTCGGGCCGGAACTCGCGCTCAACATGGTCGTCAGCGGCACCCCGGCCTCTGCCCGCGATCTCGCCAAGACCCCGCTGTTCGATTCGGTCGTCGAAGCCGACGTGGTGGCCGCCGCGATCGCCTTCCTCGAGCAAGGCGCGGGGAAACTCCCGCTCAAGAAGGCGCGCGATGTGAGAATCAAGTTCCCGAACGCCGAGGCGTTCTTCGACTTCGCCCGCGGTGCGGTGGCGCCGATCACCAAGAATTATCCGGCGCCCGCGAAGTGCATCGATGCGGTGGAGGCGGCCGTCATCAAGCCGTTCGACGAGGGCCTGAAAGTGGAACGCGCCGCGTTCGCCGAGCTCATGGGTACGACCGTGTCTCAAGCGCTGAGGCATGTGTTCTTCGCAACCCGTGCGGCCTCGAAGCTGGCCGACGTGCCGTCGAGCACGCCGCCGCGCACGCTCAAATCCGTCGCCGTCATCGGCGCAGGCACCATGGGCGGCGGCATCGCCATGAATTTTGCGAACGCGGGACTGCCGGTGACGGTGCTGGAGACCGCACAGGCGGCGCTCGACAAGGGGCTCGGCGTCGTCAAGAAGAACTACGAGAGCACGCTCAAGAAGGGGCGGCTCACACAGGAACAATTCGACAAGCGGCTGGGACTCATCAAGGGCACCCTGTCCTACGACGACATCGCCAACGCCGATCTCATCATCGAGGCGGTGTTCGAGGACATGGAGGTGAAGAAACAGGTGTTCGAGACCCTCGACCGCAAGGCGAAGGTCGGGGCGATTCTCGCATCCAACACCTCGACGTTGGATCTGAACAAGATTGCCGCGGTCACCCATCGTCCCCAGGACGTGGTGGGGCTGCATTTTTTCAGTCCCGCCAATGTGACCAAGCTGCTGGAAATCGTGCGCGGCGCGAAGACCGCGAAAGACGTGCTGGCAACCAGCCTGGCCGTCGCCAAGCAGATCAGGAAAATCGGCGTGGTGGCCGGAGTATGCGACGGCTTCATCGGCAACCGGATGCTGAACGCCTATTTCCGGCAGATGGATTTTCTATTGGACGACGGCGCGCTGCCGCAGCAGATCGACAAGGCCCTCGAGAACTTCGGCTTCGCGATGGGACCGTTCAAGGTCGCCGACCTCGCGGGCAACGACATCGGCTGGTCCATCCGCAAGCGGCTGTACGTCGAGTACCCGGACCGCGCCTACTCGAAGGTGCCGGACCGGATTTGCGAACTCGGGCGCTTCGGGCAAAAAACCGGTGCCGGCTGGTACGACTACAAGCCGGGCGACCGGAATGCCATTCCTTCAGACCTCGTGACCAAGATCATCCTCGAGGAATCGGCCCGTCTGGGACTCAAGCGCCGCAAGATCAGCGACGAGGAGATCGTCGAACGCGCGCTGTATTCCCTGATCAATGAAGGGGCGCGGCTGCTCGAGGAGGGCGTGGCGCAGCGATCCTCGGACATCGATGTGGTTTATATCGCGGGATATGGTTTTCCGGATTACCGGGGCGGCCCGATGTTCTATGCGGACACGATCGGACTCGCCAATATACTTCGTGCCATGCGCCGCTTCGCGCACGGCTATCAGCCGGACGGCTGGGAGGCCGCGCCTTTGTTGCAACGATTGGCCGCCGAGAATCGCAGCTTCGCGAGTTGGGGAAACAAGACATGACCGATGCCGTAGTCGTTTCGACCGCCCGGACGGGCCTCGCCAAGTCCTGGCGGGGATCGCTCAACATGACGCATCCGGTGACATTTACCGGCCACGCCCTCAAGCACGCAATCGAGCGCGCCCGGATCGATCCGAAGGAGGTCGAGGACGTGATCGTGGGCGCGACGTTCCTCGAGGGGGCATCCGGTGCGAACGTCGCAAGGCAGGTGGGATTGCGAGCCGGCTGCCCGGTGACGACGGCGGGAGTTTCCGTCAACCGCTTCTGCTCCTCCGGGCTGCAGACCATCGCGCTGGCGGCGCAACGCATCATCTCGGGCGAGGGCGAGATCTACGCGGCCGGCGGCCTCGAATCGATCTCCTGCGTTCAGAACGAGGCCAATACGCGGATGCTCAAGGAAGAGTGGGTGCTCGAGCACAAACCGGAAGTCTATTGGAACATGCTGCAAACCGCGGAGACCGTGGCGAAGCGCTACGGCATCGCGCGCCAGGCTCAGGATGAATACGGCGTGCAGAGCCAGTTGCGCGCCGCGGCCGCTGCGGCGGCAGGGCGCTTCAACGATGAGATCGTGCCGCTCACCACGACCATGGCCGTGGCGGACAAGGACAAAGGCACGGTGGGGACCCGTGAGGTGACGCTGTCCTCGGACGAGGGCATCCGCGCCGACACGACCTACGAGGGTGTGGCGAAGATCCGCCCCGCCATTCCGGGAGGCGTGATCGCGGCCGGCAATGCCAGCCAGTTCTCCGATGGCGGCTCCATGTGCATCTTGATGGAAGCCAAGCGAGCGGAGAAAAAAGGCCTGTCGCCGCTCGGGATTTTCCGCGGCTTCCAGGTGGCGGGCTGCGAGCCGGACGAGATGGGCATCGGCCCGGTCTTCGCCGTGCCCAAGCTCCTGGCCAAGGCGGGGCTCAAAGTCGAGGACATCGGCCTGTGGGAATTGAACGAGGCCTTCGCCGTTCAGGTCATCTACTGCCGCGACAAGCTCGGCATCCCGAACGATCGTCTGAACGTCGACGGCGGAGCGATCGCAGTCGGCCACCCTTACGGGGTCAGCGGTTCAAGGCTGGTCGGACACGCGCTGATCGAAGGCAGGCGGCGCGGCGTCAAGTACGTCGTGGTCACCATGTGTATCGGCGGCGGGATGGGGGCGGCGGGGCTGTTCGAGGTGGCATAGGTTCCGTGATGCGCAAATTCCTGGTGGCCTTGTTCCCGGTCTTGGCGTGCGCAGCAGCGCAGTCCCCGCAGCAGCACTTCGATGGACAGACCTGGTGGAATACGGTCAAAGTCCTCGCGGACGACAAGTTCGAGGGCCGTGAGACCGGAAGCACCGGCGAGCGCCAGGCGCAGGCCTACATCGTTGCGCAGCTGCAGGCCCTCGGTCTCGAGCCGGCCGGCTCCGACGGCTTCTACCAGCGGGTCGAACTGCAAACGCTGGAGGTCGTCGAGGCCCAATCGAGCCTCGCCCTGGTCTCCGGCGCCCATTCCCGGCCGCTCACTCTCGGCGAGCAGGCGTACTTCAGCACCCGCTATTCGCTGGCGCCGAAGATCGATGCGCCCCTGGTGTTCGTCGGCTATGGACTCGACATCCCGGAGCAGCGCTATAACGATCTCGATGGCGTCGATCTCAAAGGCAAGATCGCCGTCATGTTGACCGGCTCGCCGGAAGAGATTCCTTCGGCAGTGAGCGCCCACTACCAGTCGCGGGCGGAACGATGGAAGGTCCTCAAGAGCGCCGGGGCGGTCGGTGTCATCAGCATCCCCAATCCGGCGTCCATGGAAATGTCCTGGGCGCGCATGGCGCTCAACCGCAATATTCCCAGCATGCATCTGCTGAGCCCCGAGTTCGACGAGACCGCGGGCGCGCAGATCAGTCTCGTATTCAATCCCGCGTACGCCGATCTGCTGCTCGAAGGCACCGGCCACACGTTCGCGGAGATCGCCGCGCTCGGCAAGGACCGCAAGCCGCTGCCGCGGTTTCCGCTCCAGGTCTCGCTCAAGGCCGCCGCGAAGACCGCCACGCGCGATGTGACATCGGCGAACGTCGTCGCGCGCCTGCCCGGGAAAGACCCGAAACTCAAGGGCGAGTACGTCGTGCTATCCGCGCACATCGATCATCTGGGAGTGGGCGAGCCGATCAACGGCGATCGAATTTACAACGGCGCCATGGACAATGGATCGGGGAGCGCTCTGCTGCTCGATATGGCGCGCTCGCTCAAACATGCGCATACGCCGCTCAAGCGGTCCGTGCTGTTCGTCTGGGTTACGGGCGAGGAGAAAGGACTGCTGGGTTCCAAGTATTTTGCGGCTCATCCGACGGTCGCAGCCGCATCGATGGTGGCCGACATCAATACCGACATGTTTCTGCCCATCATTCCGCTCAAGGTCCTCACCGTCTACGGCCTCGCGGAATCGGACCTCGGCGACCTCGTCGCGAAGGTCGCCGCCGACAGGGGCCTTCGCGTGCAACCCGATCCCGCGCCTCTGCACAACGTCTTCATCCGCAGCGACCAGTACAACTTCATCCGCCATGGAATCCCGTCGGTGATGATCGATGTCGGTGCCGGCGATGCGGCCGAAGAAAAAGCCCTCAAGGACTGGCGGACCGAACGCTATCACGCGCCTTCGGACGATACCCATCAGCCGGTGGACCTTGCGACCGCAGCCGGTTACGAAGAGGTCATCCGGGCGCTGACAGTGGCGGTCGCCAATGACCCGGCTCGGCCCGCGTGGAAGCCCGAGAGCTTTTTTCGGCGCTATGCGGCGGGCGGCACCGGCTGAGAATTCTCCTCCAGCTCCGCCAGCACGTCGTCGAGCGTCGCATATAAGCGCTCGCAGACCTCGGCGCCGAGCAGACTCTCCACCCGCGCGTACACCGCCTCGATTTGCGGAGCCATGCGCGACGCGAGCGTTCGGCTGCGCGCCGTAAGCGATACCTCCACCCGCCGCTGATCGTGCTTGAGCCGCTTGCGGTTGACGAGCCCGATCTGCTCCATCCGCGCCAGCACTCCCGCGAGGCTCGGGCTCGAGAGGGAGCATAATCCGCTGATTTCGCGCGGCTCGAGGGGGCCGGCATCGAGCAGCAGTCTCACGATGCGCCATTGCTGCTCGGTGATTCCATGTGCGTTGAGCACCGGACGGAAATGGCCGATGACGCGCTCGCGCGCCCGCAGCAGGAGCAGCGGCAGGTTGCGGTGTTTGAACTTGGAGGTCATTTCTTGACACGCAGCCGGGTTGATGAAACGATCACTAATATATTAGTGAGATTTTTTGGGAAGCGATAGGGCCGATGTCCCCAAGCTGCAAAATCCCCTTCGACAGCTGGCCCTTTGCGCTGAGCGGCAGGGTCTATGGAGCGCTGCTGAACCAGCGCAGCGCGTTCCAGTCGATGGCTGGGCAGTTCGAGAAGGCACCCTACAACGCGCCCCCGCGCGCTCCCGTGCTCTTCGTGAAACCGCGCAACACGCTGGCCGCCGACGGCGATGCCGTCGAGGTGCCGGCCGGCGAAGCCGAGCTCGAGGTGGCCGCGTGCCTGGGAATCGTGATCGGACGGACGGCGTGCCGGATCTCGGAAGCCGGGGCGCTCGATCACGTTGCGGGCTTCCTGCTGGTCAACGACGTGAGCGTGCCGCATCCGAACTATTACCGGCCGTCGGTGCGCTTCAAGGCCCGCGACGGATTCTGTCCGCTCGGCCCGCGGGTCACGCCGCGCGAGTCAGCGGGCGATCCAGATGCGCTCATCATCCGCACATTCATCGACGGCGCCTTGGTGCAAACCGCGAGCAGCGCGGATCTCGTGCGCTCGGTGTCGAGATTGCTGGCCGATGTCACCGACTTCATGACGCTCGCGCCCGGCGATGTGCTCGCGGCCGGGGCCGCGGCGCCGGCGCCCCGGGCTCGTGCCGGGCAGACCGTCACCCTCGAGTCGCCCGCGCTCGGTAGCCTGACCAACCGAATCGTGGCAGGTGCGGGCTGATGCGCGCGCGAGTTGCTTACGCGGGTGCCATTCATGAGGCGAGACCGACGCCGGGCGCCGACGGCGCAGCGGACCGAGTGCGGCTGGCGGACGGCCGGGTGCTCGCGGAGGAAGACGTCGTGTGGCTGCCGCCCTTCGAGGCGGGCACCGTGCTTGCACTCGGATTGAACTACGCCGATCACGCCAAGGAGCTCGCCTTCAATTCGCAGGAGGAGCCACTGGTGTTCCTCAAGGGGCCGGGCACACTCATCGGTCATCGCGGCGTGACGCGCCGTCCCGCGGAGGTGAAGTTCATGCACTATGAGTGCGAACTGGCCGTGATCATCGGACGGCCCGCCAAGCGCGTCGCCCGCGGGCAAGCCATGCGGCACGTGGCGGGCTATTGCATCGCGAACGACTATGCCATCCGCGACTATCTCGAAAACTGGTACCGGCCCAACTTGCGGGTGAAGAATCGGGACGGGGCAACCGCGCTCGGTCCGTGGTTCGTTGATGCGGCGGAAATCGAGGATCCGTCGAGCCTCAATTTGCGGACTTTCGTCAACGGCAGGCAGACGCAGTCGGGCAATACCCGGGACTTGATCTTCGACATTCCCCATCTGATCGAGTATTTGAGTTCCTTCATGACCTTGGGGCCGGGCGATGTCATTCTTACCGGGACGCCGGAGGGCGTGCACAACGTGGTGCCCGGCGACGAGGTCGTGTGCGAGATCGACGGGCTGGGACGGCTCAAGAACACCATCGCCGCGGACGCGGCGTTCGGCCGCTGAAGGAAAGCAGTGCGAATCCAACATATGATCGATGGTCTTGCGGTG
>Ga0302320_10010573_pt1 | contig 19649 bp, 10 predicted proteins | sample Bog_T0_3_FD_202130 | JGI IMG/M metagenome (GOLD analysis project Ga0302320, IMG submission 202130) | Peat permafrost microbial communities from Stordalen Mire near Abisko, Sweden - Bog_T0_3 | ecosystem: Environmental > Terrestrial > Soil > Wetlands > Peat | place: Sweden: Abisko, Stordalen Mire... | reverse complement strand
TATAGCGCCCGTACGCTGGCAGCGATGAAGGATGGACAGAAGTTCCCGCTCAAGATGCCAGCGTACGGGCGCTATATAAAGCTCACGGTGCTCAGCAACTATGGCGACAACCAGTTCATGGAGATCATGAATATCTATGCCTACGGCAAGCCTGTGGGCAAACGGCCGCTGCCTGACAACTCCGGCACGTTTTCCTCGGACTACGGAGACTTCCATATTCAACAAACTGGCGTAACCGTGACTGGCTGCTATATGCGGGCCGATGGACTCATCGAAAATGGCGGGTTTGACGGCAGAGTGCTGCGCTTCACCTGGAGTTCGGGGCCAGCGGGATCGCGCGATGGCGGTCCGGCGATTATCATTTTCGCCGACGACGGCAAATCGTTCGTCGGGCACTTTTGGCATGGACGCGAAAACAATCCGCACGATTGGAATGGCACGCGCACCTCAAAAGATGTGGGCTCGTGTCCGCACTGGAAGCCGGGAACAGGCAACCAGGTTGAGCAGCAGCTCAGGAGTGAAGGGCGCGCCCGCCTTTATGGCATCCTGTTCGACACCGATTCCGACCATATCAAGGACGAATCGAAGACCGCGCTCGATTCGCTGCTGGCCGCGGCCAGGAACCAGCCTGCCTGGAACTTCTCCATCGAGGGATATACCGACAATGTCGGCGGCGATGCGCACAATCAGACGCTTTCAGAAAAGCGCGCGGCGGCCGTCAAAACCTACCTGATGAAGGCCGGCGTAGATGAGAAGCGGCTCACGGCGAAAGGATTCGGCACGAGCAAACCGGTGGCCAGCAACGACACCAGTCTGGGCCGCTCAGAGAACCGGCGCGTGGAGATCGTGAAGCAATAAAGGGTCTGCAGGTAGGTCGGTGCGCCGCGTAGATGCTGGGTTCTGCTTTATGCCAATGTTCCGGCTGATGAAGCGCCTGCCAGCGGCAGGCATCTGCCGGGTTTAGAACAGCCGCCCGATGGTGATGAAGACCTTTCTGTGTCCGGCGTCGCCTACGGAGCCGCCTACGGAGATGGCGCCGAATGGCGTGGCGGCGACCAGGCCGGCGGTTCCATCCTGGCGAAGGATGGCGCGAGCCTCAGGCGACCAGATCTCGCCGGCTTCATAGCCAACGATTGCGTAGAGGCCTTGTCCGTAGCCGGTGGGAAGTGAAGCGATTTGGCGCAGATAGCCGGCGCGGGCCAGGGCTGTGTCAGTGCCGCGAAACTCGTCGAAGGATGCGGCCGAAAGCTGCCGCGGACCGCCAAGCGTGAAGCGGAACGGCTCGGCGACATTAGCGCGCAGATACGAGTTCACATCGGCGGTGAGGCCGAAGACGTTGCTGCCTCTCCACGACCAGGTGCGGGCCGAGGAGAGCATGACGAGTGGGGCGTTTGCGCTGTCGACGGCGTGGTAAAGTGCGCCGGCAGAGGCCGCAAGGCGAAAGCCCTGCGGCGAGATGGTGCCCGAGGTTTCCTTGTCGATGATGACGTGGAACAGCCCGGTTTGCGCGGTGCCGGAGATGTAGGGGCCGCCTCCCGATCCCGTGGTAAGGCTCCAGCGTGTGTCTTCGGCGCGCCACTCGGCGGAGACCTGAACAGAGTTGCCGATTGTTCGGCCAGCTTCAACGCCAGCGCCCAGATTCTGCTGCAGGCGCTCGGCTACTCGCTTTTGATTTGCCCAGATATAGACAGGCTCGCGGACGATGCCTGTGCGCGGCTCGATGAAGAATCCAGATGGGGTGATAAGCCGGTAGTATTCAGCGGATAGATCGGTCAAAAAGCCAACACGCGCGGTGGCGCGGAGCTCTGAGCCGAAGCCGCCAAGGTTCTGGTCGACGAGGCGCAGGCTCAGCTCTGTATGCGTGATGTTGGAGGTTTCCGCAGCGACATCCGCGCCGACGAACAGGTACGGGGGACCGATGGGGTCTTTGCTGAGACGAACCAGAATGCCGGTGTAGGGGCTGGTGTCGCCTGAGTTGCCGGCGGTGGGGGCGCCTGGTCCGGGGCCAAAGGTCTCATAGGTTGCGCCGTATCCACCGTTGGACTGGATGGGCTTCAAGGCGTCGAGGGTGGCGGAGGATGTGATGGGCCGGCCGTCGAGGGGTTTGAGGTCGGCGAGCACCTCATGTTGCGCGCCGGGTTCACCGCCCTGCACGCGCGCCTGGCGCAGCAGGCCAGGCTGGCCGAGGCGGCGGGCATCGCGCGCGGCGAGATAAGCCTTCCAGCCCTGATCGTCGAGGGCGTAACGCATAAGGGCGGCGCGGCTGGCCTCGGCCGCCACGTAGCCGACATGGATGAGATCGCCGGCTTTGGAGTAGTCCTCCGAAGAGAAGGTGCCGACGGGAACGCGGATTACGACATCGGCGAGATGCTCTGCCTTGTCGACGTTGCTGACGATGCCGGCGGAGAAGGCGCGGTTGATCACTCCGGCAATCGAGCCCGTATCCACGCCGCTAAGGTCGGAGTCTTGCAGGCGGACGGCAATGACGATATCGGCCTGGAGATCGTGTTTCAAGACGTCGGTGGGCAGGTTGTCAACAATGCCGCCGTCCACGAGATAGTGGCCGTTTGCGGCTTGAACGGGCGGGAAGACGCCTGGAATGGAGATGGAGGCGCGGACAGCCGTGGGAAGCGGGCCGCTGGAAAAGGTGACGGGTTGGAAGGTGTTGAGGTCGGCCGCAACGCAGCGAAACGGAATGGGCGTCTGGTTGAAGTCGAGGTCCTGGCGGTTATAGCCAATGAGGTAATTGGTGAGGAACTCGTCCACTCCGCGATCGGTGAGCAGGGCGTTGCGCAGAGCAGGCTGCCCGTTCTTGAGTCCGAGTACGGCGATCGAGGGGGTCTGGCGGCGGTCCTGGCGGCGGCGGAAGCTGGAGTCAACGTAGGAAGTCTGTAGCGTGAAGACCCCTTCGAAAACGTCGCTTGAGGCGAGAGCGCGCATCTGGGCGGGGGTCTGCCCGGAGATGTAGAGCGCGCCCACCAGAGAGCCCATGCTGGTGCCGGCAAGGCGGTCGACCGGAATGTGATTGTCTTCAAGCCATTCAATGACGCCGATGTGCGCGATGCCAAGCGCGCCGCCGCCCTCGAGAGCGAGGCCGATGGCGGGGCGGTTTGGCGGTGTGACGGCAGGCAGCGGCGAAGTGGACGCTGATAGTTGTTGGCTCGATTGAGAGGCCGGTTGCTGGGCTGAGGCGGAACCAAGGACCAAGAGGGAAGTAAGAAGAATTGAAGCGGTATTCCAACGCACAGGTATACCCCCAGGGTGAAGTGGCTACTTTCAAGCTAACGCTTTGCAGTGAGGCGCAGTTCAACTTGCAGCGGGATCGATGCGGCCGGCGTTCAATCCAGGAGCCCGCTGGAACCATCGGATCAACTCGCGCAACTGGATCAAGAGGCGGAAAGGCCCCCGCGGTCCGGAGTAGCGGGGACCGGGAGGGCCATGCTGCGTTTAGATTGTGGCCCGCCAGCGGGGGGATGCAGTGGCCCTACTTTGGCGGGGCTGGGGTGAACCCTTCGCGTTTGCGGCCGGGCTCAGGTTTTGGCTTTGGCTTCGGCGCCTTCTTGACTTCCTTCTTGCCTTTATCTTTGCTTCCCATGGGTGCAAGTGTGACACAAAAGGGGCGAGGTGGAAAAGGACAAAAGCTGAACCGGTCAGCCAGGGTGGCAGGGTGGTCAACTGCGATGCCAGCTTCGACATGGAAATGCAGAACCACTCGCGGCGTTGCGATGCAAGTAACGCAAATCAGCCAAAGTCTCGCTGGTCAGAAGCTCCGCGAGCCTCGGCATCATCGGCCTTATCGCCGGTGTGGCGCGGGCCGCTAGCTCCTGCAAGCCTTCAGGAACCTCACCCGGTCCGCCTCTGCTTCGATCTCCCGCGAGACCATGCCGCAAAGGTCGAGCTCCGAGGCGCACTGCTTTGCGGCGCGCCTCACAACCACGTCCGCTATGGGGCCGATATAGCCCGCCAAGACCTTGCTGACGCGCTCGATCATCTGCGCGCTGACTCCTGAAGCCGGGACTGCAGGTTCCTGTCCGCCTCCCGCCGCATGCCTTCCCGCAACCCCTTCTCCTGGTCCGGCGGACTCTTTCTCCTTGTTGGTTGCCAACGCTTGAGGGGCTTCCACGGCTGCGTCGCCGATGTAGGGCCGAAGCGCGGCCGCCAGAACCTGCATGTCCGACTTCCAACGGGCGTGGGTCAATTCCACGGCGTTTCTGTATGCCAGATCCTTCAAGTCGTCGGGTAGCTGGTCTGCGCGTGGCATCCTGGCTCCCCGGACCAGCACAGGAACCACCAGGATGTCGCGCCGGAGCCCTGAAGCTAACTCGATCCGCACAAAGTCTTCCGGATCGTCCAGACGCCTGACCCCAGCGACATTCTCGGCATCGAGCCACTCCGGGCCAATCACTGCCAGCAAGACATTGCATGCCGCCACGCTCAAATCCATGGCTTTCCTGAAGTCTTGCCCCGGCTCGATGGCCGCCACATCCATAAAGACCGAAGCATCGCTGAAGCGCGAGGTCAGGTCGTCAAACAGGCGGCCAGCTTCACCCTCCGAATCGTTCCTTCGGTAGTTGACAAAGATGGAGCGCAGAACAGACCTCCCCTGACTGGACGAATGATTTCAGAGGACAGAATATATGAATTGCGGAGACTTGGGATGTGACCACTCACCCTGTGCCTGAATCTCTCTAGGTTGTTGAGTTTCGGAATCGATGAGAACTGCGGGTTCGCCCTGGTCAGGTCGCGGTTGCGGTTCAGGTTTGCATTTCGATGCCCATTTCGATATGATTCAAAGATGCGTCCGAGGGAAACCTCCGGGCAGTCATAGGCACCACGGCTTTTGGACCCGTTCGAACAAAGCTGGCTACAGCACGCAAGACGCGTTGGCTGTTCGCCCAGCAATCGGGTTCCCTGCAAAGCGGGGCTGGCAAGAGCGGTGGGAGACGAGGAAAAACGTGGCAAGAAAAGTCAGCAAAAACATTGTGAAGGCGCGCGCGGCTGTGTCCAAGCCGGCGTATGCACTTGGTGAGGCTGTTGGGCTTCTCAAGCAGGTGAAGTATGCCAAGTTCGACGAGACCGTCGACTTGACCATGCGTTTGGGTGTAGATACGCGCCATGCGGACCAGATGGTGCGTGGAACGGTTGTGTTGCCGCACGGGCTGGGCAAGACCAAGATTGTTGCCGTGATTGCGAGCGGCGACCGCCAGAAGGAAGCGACCGCGGCCGGCGCCGACTTTGTGGGCGGCGAAGAGATGGTGGAGAAGATCCAGAAAGAAAACTGGACCGCCTTCGACGCGCTCATCGCCACGCCCGACATGATGAAAGTGGTTGGCCGCCTCGGCAAGGTGCTTGGTCCGAAGGGCCTGATGCCCAATCCCAAGACCGGCACGGTCACGCTGGACGTGGCCTCGGCTGTGAAAGAGATCAAAGCCGGCAAGGTGGAGTTTCGCGCCGACAAGACCAGCCTGGTGCATGTGCCCGTGGGCAAGCTGAGCTTTGATCCGCAAAAGCTGATTGACAATGCGACCACGGTGATTGGCGCGATTGTGCGCAGCAAGCCTTCGGCGGCCAAGGGCAAATACATCAAGAGCGTCACGCTGAGCTCGACGATGGGGCCTGGAGTTCCGCTGGATTCGGCGGTTGCGGACGCGGCGGGCAAGCACTAAGAAGCGGTGGACAGTGAACAGTGGTCAGTGGACAGTGATCCAGCGTTCAGTTTTGGTCCCAAACGGAAGGTTTTTTGAGAAAGATTTAGAAGCAGGAACATTGATCGAGAGTGGTTTTTAACTGTCCACTGATCACTGTTCACTGTGCGGAGCACCAGATGGCGATTTCAAGGGCGAAGAAGACCGAGAAGGTCCAGTTGCTGGCATCAGAGCTGGAGACCTCGACGACGGCAATTATCGGCACATTTGCAAAGCTGACAGTGGCCAAGGATTTTGAACTGCGCAAGGTGATCCGCGAGGCGGGTGGCAAGTATCGCGTAGTCAAGAACAAGCTGGCGGCGATCTCTGGCACGGGCACCCAGGTTGAGGCCGCGTTGAAGGGCCTCAAGGGCGTGAACTCGGTGGCGTTTACCGCGGGCGACCCGGTGGCGCTGGCCAAGGTTTTTGCCAAGTGGGCCGGTGAAAACGCGGCCGAGTTTCAGTTCAAGCTGGGCATTGTCGACGGCAAGTTGCTGAACGTGGAAGAAGTGAAGGCGCTGGCGACCATGCCGGGCAAGGAAGAGCTGTTTTCGAAGCTGCTGTTCCTTATCAACGCGCCCGCACAGCGTTTGGTTACGGTGCTCAATGCCACGGGCCGCGATCTGGCAGTGGTTATCAGCCAGGGCGTGGAAAAGGAAAAGTTTGCCGGAGCGGCATAATGCAGCGAGCCTTTAGCTCCCAGCTTTTCTAATGGAGCCTGAGGTTGGTGGGTCGATCACGGTAGAGCTGAAAGCTGAAGGCTAAGAGCTGACATCTGACGTTTAAGGGATTTGGTCGTGGAACGGGCAGGAAGTGCGCGGGTCTGGCGCATCGGAAACTTCCTGATTTGGGCTGGCGGCCTAGGCAACATTGAGTAACAGGCAATTTCAATCGATTTTTGAATGGAGAAGAAAATGGCGGATCAAGCGCAGTTAGTTGAGCAGATTGTAAGCCTGAGCCTGCTGGAAGCAGCGGCCCTGGTGAAGGTACTGGAAGAGCGGCTTGGCGTTTCGGCGGCAGCGGCAGCTCCAGTAGCGGTTGCAGCAGGCGGCGGCACGGCAGCAACTCCCGAGCCGGAGCAGACTGAGTTCCAGGTTATCCTGAAGGACTTTGGCGCGAACAAGATCAACACCATCAAGGCTGTTCGCGAAGTCACTTCGCTCGGCCTGAAGGAAGCCAAGGACCTGGTTGACGGCGCTCCGAAGGCGATCAAGGAGAGCGCGACCAAGGACGAGGCGGAAGCGATCAAGAAGAAGTTCGAAGGCATCGCGACGGTCGAAATCAAGTAGTCGGGTTGAGTCGAGGACTTGCAAGCACAGCCGGGACGCGCTACGATGTTTGTTGCGCGTCTTTTCGGCCCATCCCTTGATCTTTGGGAAATGGAGCGGGGCTGGCGATGCGGTCTGAGAAAAGTGGAGTGGCACGCAAGCGTCGGTCTTCCAGGGCAGAGCCAAGCACTCTGGCAACTGGCGCGACAGGACGTTTAAGTGCCTTAGGGTCAAAGGCTTACCTCGGGTCAGGGTAGCGGTTCTTTGACGAGTGGCGAGTGGTTGGCGAATCGCGGCAGAAGCGAGCTTTGGGATCGGCGAGAGCAATGCAAAAGAATTCGGATGGGGGCACAGGCTAGGAGCCGCGCTCGTGAGGCATTGCGCCCTCACGGGCTAATTGTGTCTCTTGAAGGCGGTGGATGAAATTTTTTTCAGAAAAATTCATCTTTGCGCACACGGGTATCTTTGACGGGTTTCCCCGTCGCGCCTGCTTCTCTCAATTGTGCGCAGTCTAGCGCACTAGCCGGATGTGGGGCAATGCCCACAACGCGATTTTGACGCCATTCTCACGAAACACGCTTGGCAAGGGTAACGTAACGGCGCTTCTCGGCCTGATTCAGGAATTTCCGGGCGGATTGCCGGCGGGTGCATGGGTGGGGCTGGACCATGGAGTCGTTTTCCAGTCCGGCTTCGTGGTTTGGATATTCGATTTTCTTACCGTAATCAGCTGGCGCCCCGAGACTCGGGCGCTGGCCCGGATCCGGCCCCAATCTGGCGGCCCCGGAACCGGAGTGACGAGCCTCAGGAGTGAACATGCCTAACGAGAAGCGCGCGATTCGCAGCCGGCTCGATTTTTCAAAGATTCCCACCGCAACACAGATTCCCAACCTGATTGAAGTGCAGCGGCGCTCCTATGAGCGTTTTCTGCAGATGGACAAGTTGCCCAATGAGCGCGACGACTCGGGTTTGCAGTCGGTGTTTGTGTCGGTATTTCCCATTACCGATTTCCGGGGCATCTCGCAACTCGATTTTGTTGACTTCTCGATCGGCAACTGGGAGTGCAAGTGCGGCCACTTGAAAGGTCTGCATCACCTGCGCACGGCCTGCGTGCATTGCGGTGCGATGGTCATCACCGATCCGTTCCTTCCCGGCGATGTGCTTTGCCAGAAGTGCGGAACGTACAACAAGAACACGCCCGACTTCTGCAATAAGTGCGGCGACCCGGTCAGCCTGCAACTGAAGTACGACCAGCAGGAGTGCGAAGAGCGCGGCATGACCTTCTCTGCCCCGTTGAAGGTGACGGTGCGCCTGACCATTTATGAGAAGGACCCGGAGACAGGCAACAAGTCGATCAAGGACATCAAGGAGCAGGAGGTGTTTTTCGGCGACATTCCGCTGATGACACCGAACGGCACCTTCATCGTCAACGGCACCGAGCGGGTGATCGTTTCGCAGTTGCATCGCTCCCCCGGCGTCTTTTTTGAGACGGCGAACAACCGCACCTACTTCCTGGGAAAGATCATTCCCTATCGCGGCTCATGGGTTGAGTTCGAGTACGACCAGAAGAACACCCTCTATGTGCGCATCGATCGCAAGCGCAAGTTTCTCGGCACCATCTTTTTGCGCGCCCTCGGTCTGCGCTCGGACGAGGAGATTCTCAAGACCTTCTATACCGTTGACCGCATCCACATTGCCGACGGCAAGCTGCACTGGGCCGTGCAGCAGGACTTGAAGACGGGCACGCATCTGCTTGGCGCCAAGCCGGCACACGCGGTGCTGCATCATGGCGATGAGATTGCGCACTCGGGCCGCAAGATCACTGGGCACACGCTCAAGGCGATTCGCGCGGCGGCAATCGAACGGATTGAGGTTGAGGCAGCCGAGCTTGACGGCGCCATGACGGCGGCCGATGTGGTCGATCTCAATACCGGTGAAGTGGTGGTTGAGGCCAATGTCGAGTTGACGGCCGATCGTCTACACAAGGTGTTGTCGAGCGGCGCGGCCAGCTTTGAGGTCTTCTTCCCCGAGCGCGACGACGTAGGCAACATCATCACCAACACGCTGAAGCGCGACTCGGTGCGCAAGCCTGAAGAGGCGCTCATCGAAATCTACCGCAAGCTGCGGCCAGGCGACCCGCCGACGCTCGACACCGCGACCGCGCTGTTCGAAGGCATGTTCTTCGACGCGCGGAAGTACGATTTCTCGCGTGTGGGACGGCTCAAGTTCAACATCAAGTTGTATGAAAACCAGGACGCGACCCATCTCGATCACCGCACCCTGACGCCGGAGGATTTCTACGCAACCATCCGGTATCTGTTGAAGCTGCGCAAGAACATCGGCATGGTGGACGACATCGATCACCTGGGCAACCGCCGCGTCAGAGCTGTTGGCGAGCTGATGGAGAACCAATTCCGCATTGGACTGGTGCGCATGGAGCGCGCCATCAAGGAAAAGATGAGCGTCTATCAGGAGCTTTCGACGGCGATGCCGCACGACCTGATCAACGCCAAGCCGGTGATGGCCGCGATTCGCGAGTTCTTCGGTTCATCGCAGTTGTCGCAGTTCATGGATCAGACCAACCCGCTGTCGGAGATCACCCACAAAAGGCGCCTTTCGGCACTTGGACCGGGCGGTTTGTCGCGTGAGCGCGCTGGCTTTGAAGTGCGCGACGTTCATCCGACCCACTACGGGCGCATCTGCCCAATTGAGACGCCGGAAGGTCCGAACATCGGGCTGATCAGCTCGTTGAGCTGCTTTGCGCGCATCAATGAGTATGGGTTTATCGAGTCGCCCTACCGCAAGGTGAAGGAGTCGCGGATTCTCGATTATGTTGAGATTGTCAACGCCGGCGAAAGCGGCCTGCGCGTGGGCGATCACATCGAGAAGGAAGAAGCCGCACGGCTCAATGCTTCGCTGAAGAAGGCGGGCAAGCGCGGCATCGATCAGATCCCGTTCAGTTTCTATCTCTCGGCATGGGAAGAGGACAAGCACACCATTGCGCAGGCGAACATCGAGTTCAACGCCGAGGGCGTGATCACCGAGGACCTCGTGAACGCGCGTCGTCAGGGGAACTTTGTGCTCGTGGCGCGCGGCGATGTGGACTACATCGACGTTTCGCCCAAGCAGCTTGTCTCCGTGGCCGCGTCGCTGGTTCCGTTCCTTGAGCATGACGATGCAAACCGCGCACTGATGGGCGCAAACATGCAACGGCAGAGCGTGCCGCTGCTGGTGGCAGAGGCTCCGCTGGTGGGCACGGGCATGGAGGGCGTGACAGCACGCGACTCCGGCGCCGTGATTCTGGCCAAGCGCAACGGCATCGTGGATTCGGTCGACTCCGAGCGCATTATTGTGCGCGTCGAAGGCGAACATCATCCCACGCAGCTTTCGCGCGAGGTGGGTTCTGACATCTATCAGTTGATCAAGTTCAAGCGGTCAAACCAGAACACCTGCATCAACCAGAAGCCTGTCGTTCGCGAGGGCGACCGGGTTGTGAAGGGGCAGGTAATTGCCGACGGACCTTGCACCGAACAGGGCGAGCTGGCTCTGGGACGTAACGTCCTGGTGGCCTTCATGCCGTGGCGCGGTTACAACTTCGAAGACGCGATCCTGATCAGCGAAAAGCTGGTTCGCGAGGACTATTACACTTCGGTCCACATCGAAGAGTTCGAGATTGAAGCGCGCGACACCAAGCTGGGACCGGAAGAGATCACGCGCGACATTCCCAACGTCAGCGAGCATGCATTGCGCGACCTGGACGAGAGCGGCGTGATCCGCATCGGCGCCCAGATCAAGCACGGCGACATTCTGGTGGGCAAGGTAACTCCCAAGGGAGAAACCCAGCTCACGCCGGAAGAAAAGCTGCTGCGCGCGATCTTCGGCGAAAAAGCCGGCGATGTGCGCGATGCATCGTTGACCTGCCCTCCGGGCATCGAGGGCACGGTGGTCGATGTGCGCATCTTCAGCCGCAAGGGCCAGGAGAAGGATGAGCGCGCCAAGCTGATCGAGGGCGAGTACATTGCCAAACTCGAGAAGAATCTCGGCGACGAAATCCGCATTCTGACTGACGAACGCCTCAAGCGACTGGACGGCATTCTAGGCCGCAAGGAAGTGCTGGCCGATCTGCACGACGAGCGTACCAACAAGCGCTTGCTGACCAAGGGCGCGCTGCTAGATCGCGATACAATCGAGCGGATCTCAACCAAGAATCTGAAGCGTATCCGTTACGCCGACAAGGATCCCAGAGTCAACGAGCAGATTGACGAGATCGAAGAGATGACTTCGCGGCAGATTGAAGTGCTGCGCAAGATCACCAATGAAAAGATCCTGAAGCTGCAGAAGGGCGACGAACTTCCTCCAGGCGTGATCAAGCTGGTGAAGGCGTATGTGGCCATGAAGCGCAAGCTTTCAGTGGGCGACAAGATGGCAGGCCGTCACGGCAACAAGGGCGTGATTGCGCGCATTCTTCCTGAAGAAGACATGCCGTACCTGCCCGATGGAACCCCGGTGGAGATTGTTCTCAATCCGCTCGGCGTGCCTTCTCGTATGAACGTGGGTCAGATACTGGAGACACATCTGGGCTGGGCCGCACATGCGCTGGGCCTTAAGATTGCCGGGCTCGTCGACCAGATCAATGAGAGATTCAAACAGAGGTCGGTTGGCGAAGAGGTGCTCGATAAGCTGGAGGGCAAGAGCAAGGCTGACTACGTCCGCGAAGTGATGGACAAGGAGTTTGCCGGGACCGCAACACTGCGCCAGCTGCAGGAACTCGACGACGAGATGTTGCTTCGAGTTGCGCCCGGCATGCGGCGCGGCATCTGGTTCGGCACGGCGGTCTTCGACGGCGCGCAGGAGAGCGAGATCAAGGCGCTGCTGGCTTCAGCCGGCTTGCCTTCATCGGGCAAGACGCCTCTGTTCGACGGCATGACCGGCGAGCAGTTCGAGCAGCCGGTCACGGTGGGCTACATCTACATGCTCAAGCTGTCGCACCTTGTCGACGACAAGATTCACGCCCGGTCGATCGGGCCGTACTCGCTGATTACGCAACAGCCGCTGGGCGGCAAGGCGCAGTTCGGCGGTCAGAGATTCGGTGAGATGGAAGTGTGGGCGCTTGAAGCTTATGGCGCAGCATACATCCTGCAGGAATTGCTGACGGCCAAGTCCGACGATGTGTATGGCCGTACCAAGATCTACGAGGCCATCGTGAAGGGCGAGGCGGCGATCGAACCCGGCGTGCCGGAGTCGTTCAACGTGCTGATTCGCGAGTTGCAATCGCTATGTCTTGACGTTGAGTTGATCAAGCGCGCGGACCTTGTCAAAAAGCTCCCTGCGCCCGATCTGGCGGCTGTTGCCGATTGAGTCTTTTGGTTTCCCTCCCTAGCCGCAAAAACAAGAACGCGGCGAGGGTGGGGCACCCAGCTAAAGACTGAGAGCTAGAAGCTAGTAGCTGTTGTTTAGGGTTCTTCTTGAAAGCGGCAAACACCGCTTCCCGGGAAGGAAGGGCCCTTCAGAAATCCCGGGAAAAGCCAAGGCCAGCCGAAAGGCTCGCCAAGGAGGGTCGCCTTGTTTCGTTCGAACCCGTTTGAACTTTCCAGCCCCATTACCGACTTTGACGCTATCCGCATCATGCTCGCATCGCCGGAGAAGATCCGCAGCTGGTCGCATGGTGAGGTAACCAAGCCTGAGACCATCAACTACCGCACGTTCAAGCCGGAACGCGACGGCCTGTTTTGCGCGCGCATCTTTGGGCCGGTCACCGATTGGGAGTGCCTCTGCGGCAAGTACAAGCGCATGAAGCACCGCGGCGTGATCTGCGACAAGTGCGGCGTTGAAGTGACCGTCAGCAAGGTGCGCCGCGAGCGCATGGGCCACATCGAGCTTGCATCTCCTTGCTCGCACGTGTGGTTCTTCAAGGGCCTGCCATCGAGAATCGGCCACCTGCTCGACATCTCCCTGCGCGACCTCGAGAGCATTCTCTACTTCGAGTCCTATGTCGTGGTCGATCCCGGCGACGCGCCGGTGAAAGAGCGCGAGATCATCAAGGACGAAGGCAAGTTCCGCGAGCTCGACCAGCAGTTCCGTCCCTCGGGCTTCAAGGCCATGATGGGCGCCGAGGCGATCAAGGAACTGCTCAAGCGCGTGCAGATCGAGGAATTGTCGGTCGAGCTGCGCGAGCGGATGAAGACCGAAACCTCGGTGCAGAAGAAGATCAAGTATGCCAAGCGCCTGAAGGTTGTGGAGGCGTTCCGCAAGAGCTCCAACAAGCCGCACTGGATGATTCTCGATGTGCTGCCGGTCATTCCACCGGAACTGCGCCCCTTGGTGCCGCTGGATGGCGGACGTTTTGCCACGTCGGATTTGAACGACCTCTATCGCCGCGTCATCAACCGCAACAACCGGTTGAAGAAGCTGATGGACCTGCACGCTCCTGAAGTGATTGTGCGCAACGAAAAGCGCATGTTGCAGGAGGCCGTGGACGCCCTGTTTGACAACGGCCGCCGTGGACGCGTGCTGCGTGGCGCGAACAACCGCCCGCTCAAGTCTCTGTCCGACACGCTCAAGGGCAAGCAGGGCCGCTTTAGACAGAATCTGTTGGGCAAGCGCGTGGATTACTCGGGACGTTCGGTCATCGTCGTCGGTCCTGAGTTGAAGTTGCACCAGTGCGGGTTGCCAAAGAAGATGGCGCTCGAGCTGTTCAAGCCCTTCATCTATCACCGCCTCGAGCAGACCGGTCATTGCACCACCATCAAGCAGGCCAAGGAAATGGTGGAGATGCAGGAGCCGGTGGTGTGGGACATTCTTGAAGAAGTCATCAAGGATCACCCCGTGCTGCTCAACCGCGCCCCCACGCTCCACAGGCTTGGTATTCAGGCCTTTGAGCCGGTGCTGGTTGAAGGCAAGGCCATCAAGATTCACCCGCTGGTTTGCACGGCGTTCAATGCTGACTTCGATGGCGACCAGATGGCGGTTCACATTCCGCTGTCGCCTGAGGCGCAGATTGAGGCCAGCGTGCTGATGCTTGCTTCGCACAACATTCTGTCGCCGGCCTCTGGCCAGCCGATCACGGTGCCCACACAAGACATGGTGCTCGGGCTCTACTACCTGACCAAGGCGAAGAAGGGCGGCAAGGGCGAAGGACGCGTGTTCGCCAACACCGAAGAGATTCTGATGGCGCTCGAAGCCAAAGAGGTCGAGACGCTGACCCCGATTCGTCTGCGCTACACAGGCAAGGTGCTCGATATGACCACCGCCTATGACGATCAGGATCTGACCCACACCGAGGCTGTCGACTTCAACAAGGAGTACATCTCGACGACCGTGGGCCGCGTGATTCTCAACGACTCGCTGCCGCCGGGAATGCCGTATGTGAATGGCCTTTTGAAGAAGAAGGGCATCGGGCAACTGGTGAACTATTGCAACCAGAACCTGGGTCTTGAAGTGACCGTGGGCATGCTCGACCGCATCAAGTCGCTGGGGTTCAACTACGCCACCAAGTCCGGCCTTTCCGTCGGCCTCGACGACATGGTCATTCCAGACAGCAAGTACACCACGGTGGACGCCGCCGACAAGAAGGTGATCGAAGTCCAGAAGCAATACATGGACGGCGCCATCACCAACGGCGAGCGTTCCAACAAGGTCATCCAGATGTGGTCGGCTGTGACTGACCAGGTGGCCGACGAGATGTTCGGCAACATGAAGCGCGCGGACGACGAAGGGGCGATGAATCCGATTTACATCATGGCCGACTCCGGCGCTCGCGGATCGAAGCAGCAGATTCGTCAGCTCTCGGGCATGCGTGGACTGATGGCCAAGCCCTCGGGCGAAGTCATTGAGACGCCCATCACGGCGAACTTCCGCGAAGGTCTCACCGTGCTCGAGTACTTTATTTCCACGCACGGCGCTCGCAAGGGACTGGCCGACACCGCACTGAAGACGGCCGACTCTGGCTACCTGACCCGTCGTCTGGTTGACGTGGCCCAGGACGTCATCGTCACCGAGTACGATTGCGGCACGGTCGAAGGCATCTATGTGGGCGCCATCGTCGAGTCCGGCGAAATCATCGAGCCGTTGCGCGACCGCATCATCGGCCGTGTGACCTTGGAGAGAATTAAGGACTACGACGGCAACATCGTTGTGGATGTGAACCAGGGCATCGATGAGGACATTGCATCGGCCATTCAGGGCGCGGGCGTAGAACGCGTGAAGATTCGCTCGGTGCTTACCTGCGAGTCGCGGCGCGGCGTTTGCGCGCTCTGCTACGGACGCAACCTTGGTTCGGGCCGCATGGTTGAGTTGGGTGAGACCTGCGGCGTCATCGCCGCTCAGTCCATCGGCGAACCGGGCACACAGTTGACCATGCGTACCTTCCACGTGGGTGGCACGGCCAGCCGCGTACAAGACAAGTCGCGCCTCGACGCCAAGAACAACGGCTTTGTGCGCTTCATCAATCTGAATACCGTTGAAGCCAAAGACGGCTTGCTGGTGGCGATGAACCGTTCCGGTTCAGTGGCCATTCAAGACGAACGCGGCCGCGAGAAAGAACGCTACCAGGTGGTCTATGGCGCGCGCCTGAAGGTGAGAGACGGCGACCATGTGAAGCTGGGTCAGTTGCTGGCCGAGTGGGATCCGTACACCTACTCGATCCTCACTGAAATCGGCGGCACGGTTCAGTTCAAGGACTTGCAGGAAGGCATCACGCTCAACGAAGAAGTGGATGAAGTGACCGGCCTCTCGCGTTGGGTTGTGGCCGACTCACCAGACGAAAAGCGTCAGCCTGCGTTTATGGTGAAGAATGCCAAGGGGCACAAGCGCTATCTGCTGCCTCGCGGCGCTCACCTCATGATTCAGGACGGCGACGAAGTGGGTCCCGGCGATGTGCTCGCAAAGATTCCAAAGGAGAGCACGCGCACCAAGGACATCACAGGCGGTCTGCCGCGTGTGGTGGAACTGTTCGAAGCGCGCAAGCCGCGTGAGACAGCCATCATCAGCGAGATCGACGGCGTGGTTCGCTTTGGTGAAGTCGCCAAGGGTCAGCGCAAGATCTATGTAACTGCCGACAACGGCGACGAGAAGGAATACTCTGTGCAGCGCGGCATTCACGTGAACGTTCAGGAAGGCGAGCGGCTGCGCGCAGGCGATCCGCTGATGGATGGTCCGTTGAATCCGCACGACATTCTGGATGTGCTGGGCGAGAAGGAACTGCAGTCTTACCTGGTGAACGAAATTCAGGAAGTCTATCGCCTGCAGGGTGTGGCCATCTCCGACAAACACATCGAAGTGATCGTCAGGCAAATGTTGCGCTGGGTCAGGATCGACGATGTGGGCGACACCAACTTCCTGCTCGAGCAGCAGGTCGATCGGTTCCGCTTCCGCGAAGAGAACGATCGCGTCATGGCAACGGGTGGCCGTCCTTCCACCGGGCGTCCGCTGCTGCTGGGCATCACCAAGGCATCGCTCTCGACTGACAGCTTTATCTCCGCTGCCAGCTTCCAGGAGACGACGCGCGTGCTGACCGAGGCCAGCATCAATGGCGCAATCGATAATCTGCGCGGCTTGAAAGAGAACGTGATCGTGGGACGGTTGATCCCCGCCGGCACGGGCCTCGAATACTACCGCAACGTTCAGCTCTCACCTGAGCTGGAAGAAGCGGCAGCCCGCGTACAGCAGGAAGTCAGCGCGGAGATTGAAGCCGCCGAGCGCGAACTGGAACTGATGCGCCAGGAGGGCGAGGCCGAGGAGATGGCAGCCGAGTAAGAGCCGTCTTTGAGCAACGCATTATCACTTGAGGGGCCTGGCGCAAGCCGGGCCCCTCTTATTTGCTGTGAATGCGCGCGAACCCAGGGGGCCGTGCGTTGCCTTCAACCGCGAGCGGTTCGTCACAACGGCGCTTCAGAGTTTTCTTCGCTGCGAGCTAAAGTTCCCCCAGCCCCACTTGCAGAGACTCCATCTCGCGCCTGTTCTTCTTTGCTACGTACATCGCGGCGTCCGCGGCGCTGAACAAGCCATCGCTGGTGGTGGCGTCTGTTGGATAAAGGGCAAAGCCAACGCTGGCCGAACCATCAAGCTGGTGCATGCCAAGGACAAAGGGTTCGTCGAAACAGCGCTCCAGGCGCATCGCAATCTCCAGCACCTCATCCCGCTTGCGGACCAAGGGAAGCAGCACGGCGAATTCGTCTCCGCCGAGGCGGGCCAACATGTCGCGCGAGCGAAGCTGCTGCTTCATCCGCACGGTCACTTCCTGCAGATATCGATCACCCACCTGGTGGCCAAAGCGGTCGTTGACCTTCTTGAAGTCATTCAGGTCAATGTAGATGAGCCCAAAGGTTCCGGCGTTGCGGCGCGCCTCTTCGATTCTCTGGTCGAGATACTTCTCCATCGAGAATCGATTGTGAATGTCGGTCAGCAGGTCAAACTCCGAGCGTCGCAGCAGGTCGGAGTAGAGGCAGCGGGTCTCGATGGCAAGTGCGGCCAGGCCTACCGCCAGGGAGAGCGCCTCGTCTTCAACGGGTTTCTGCTTGGTGAGAGAATCAAGCGCGGTAAAGATGGCGCCGTGCGGCAGTCCCGCGCGCGCGGGAATGTCTCGCCGGACGATGCGCAGGCCGTTCAGCTTCGGCGGGCAGTTGCCAAGTTGCACGCCGTCCGCAAGCTGGCACCAGCAGGGAGCGCCCCGCAGCTTGAACGAAACGATGGAGGTGATGTCTTCAACAATCTCAGCCAGTGAGCGGGAGCCGTTGATCTCCTCGAGAATGCGTCCGCGCCGCTTCTCGACAAAGGCTAGAGCGGCATTATGGCGGCGCAGTTTGCGTTCAATGGTCCAGGCCCTGGCGCCGCCGGCGAAGACCAGCGAGACCAGCAGTCCGACCAGCAGCGAAAGGTTCGTGACGTTCAGTAGCGATGGCTTGCCGACGACGGCAATATCGTCGAAGGAACGCAGCATGATATTGAAGGGGACCTCTTCGCCAGGGCTGACTGCATCCGGATCCACGATGCTGCAGATTCCCGTCACACGAACTCTGGTACTCATGGGAATGCTCTTCATGGGCGGCGGTGGGATGTCGGCGTGAGGATGACGATAGATCGCCGTAAACAGACGGCCATCGGAGATGAGCACATACTCGTCCTGCGAAGCCTCCCGGACTTGCGTCACAACTTCGCCCTCGATGGAGACAAGGTCGTTCTCATGACCATCGGGTGTGTTGCTGCTCCAGTAGGCAAGTTGCCGCCATGTGGTGGGTTGCGGCGTAACTGGTTCGAAGATGTGGCTGTCCTGGACTTCGGCGTCGTTCAGGGTCAGTAGGCGGTCGTGAGCATCGGGGAAGCCGGTCGCGTCGGCCTGATCGCCAATGCGCAATGGTTCGCTGCCATGGGTTGCAATCCAAAGGCTCTTGGCGCCGTCCTGCAGCACCAGTGCCCGGCCTGGGTTGTAATAAGTAATGGTTCCATGCACCCTGACGCGAGGGGTCAGATCGTGCATATGGTACACGGCCAGAATCCGGTCCATTGGCGTGACCGGAAGCGACCAGGGGCTTTCGGCGGCGTGTCCCAAGATCCTGATATTCGCCAAAGAGGTGACGTAGAGCACGACCCCGGTCTGCTGCATCTTGTCGTCAAACTTTCCCGCAGCCACGCCAGTGACTTCAACCTCGGCATCCAGCAGGTTTTTGATCGCCTTGCCGTCGCTGCTGTCGACATATGCCTCGATGGGGCCAGACTCGGTGAGCATCTGCAGTTCCGTGCTGTGGATCGGCGCGGCTGCGCTGACAATCAAGTCTGCAGCACGGACAAACGCATGCACAGTCACAAGTTGGCAATCGCGCTGGGCGCGGATCAACTCATCGAATGTAGCTGGAACTGGCTCTGGAGGACTTCCATGATGGAGCAAAGTTATTTTATCGGCGACGACGATCGGGTGAAAGCTCTCCCGGGTAACGCCGCGAATCAGGATACGATCGCCAACGACCAGCGAAGTACCTGTCGGGGGGCGCACAAAGATTGCGGTTTCGCCGTCCTGTACGAAGAGCAGATTCTCATAGGGGCGCGCATAACCGACCGTCGCCTCAAAGGCCACCGGAAGTTGCCGGCTAGCCTTTGCATTGGTCAAGGCGTGAATGACGCGCAGAGACGTTAAAGCGGCTGGCCCCGCGGCCCATGCAGCCGAGGCACATCCTAGTGTCATTGCGAAGGTGAGGAGCAGTCTCTTCATCGAGAAAGATTCCGACGGAACAAGAGCGATTTTGGCTAGCCTTCAGCCGCTTCCTCGTCAGAAATTGCCGCGAAGTGGCATGGGCACGAACGATCAGACTGGGCCCGATGGACGCCGCTGCTGCTGGAACCCATTTCGTCCTAATCTTAATGGCTCCTTCATGCCAGAGATATGCACCTTTTGTGTAGGCTGGTTGCATCTTCTGCGCGGCGTCACCGAGCGCCAAGTCTATGAGGCCATGGTTCACTATGCGCGCTTTGGCGAGCCGGGGCCCGGCACTCACGGACGCAACGCCTCTCCGGAAGATGCTTGCCTTTCCCGTTCGGCATTCGGATCGAAACTTCGCGGATCGTGTACCGTTTCCCTTTGCTGCCTGGTGTGTTTCACCACATACATTGCCGCGTCTGAGGCGCTGAGGAGAGTGTCCTTGGTATTGCCATCCTCGGGGTAGATGGCGATGCCCACGCTCGCCGAGCCCTGCAGGACAAAACTCCCCAC
>Ga0302320_10010569_pt1 | contig 19651 bp, 17 predicted proteins | sample Bog_T0_3_FD_202130 | JGI IMG/M metagenome (GOLD analysis project Ga0302320, IMG submission 202130) | Peat permafrost microbial communities from Stordalen Mire near Abisko, Sweden - Bog_T0_3 | ecosystem: Environmental > Terrestrial > Soil > Wetlands > Peat | place: Sweden: Abisko, Stordalen Mire... | reverse complement strand
TGGGTATCACCCGCAGCTTGGCCGAGGGATACCCCATCCCGAGGTGAAAGCGCCGGCCCGCCTCGGAGTTTGCGATGATCAGGTCCGACCAGCGCGACAACCAGGCACCGCTCCGGTACAGCATTCGCGTCGCCATGTCGTAATGGCGCATCTCCAGACCCGAGGCGCGTATGCCCCACACCACGGCGGCGCCGGTCAGACGTCCGAACACGAGCGCGAGCTCATTCGCGCCGTACATATAGCCATGAACCACGTCGGGACCTGCGCGATGCAGGATCCGCAGCAGGCGAAAGAAGAACCCGAGCAGGTCCCAGCGGCCACGCTTGTCCGCGCAAACCACCCGAACATTCGGCAAATCCTCAAGATCGGCGCACAGCTGGCCCCCCGGATAGAAAGTCGCCACCGTGACTTCGAACCGGGCCGGGTCGAGCGCGCGAATCAGAGTCACCAACTGGCGCTCCGCTCCGCCGCCCTGCAGCGCGCGGATCAGGAAGACGATGCGCATTTGCGAAACATGAACTGATTGCAACCGTGGCGGCTCCCGCAACTGACCAGCCGCTCGAGACTGAAGCCCCGCTGGCGATAGAATGCCTCGATGCTCTCGCGCGAGGCGACCTCGAACGGAAATCCCCCGATCCAGTCGATCCAGTCGTGCAAGTGCGACATGCCGCGCACGTGCGCGCGATAGCGCCCGAGCGGATTGCGAAGGCGAAGGATGTCGAGCGCGGCGGCCCCCAAGATGCTGTAGGGCACGAAGACGGCAAGCACCGCGGCCCGGCCGACGACGCCGGAATTGTAGGCCCTCTTGACCCACCACCAGGCGCGCGAGCGCCATCCCTGGTCATTGTAGATCGCGATGACCAGCTGGCCCGCCGGCCGCACCGTTGCCGCGGCATGATCCAGCGCCTGCCACATCTTCCCCGTGTGGTGCAAAACGCCCCACGAATACACCACGTCCCACGTTCCGAGCGACTGCATGTAAGCCGCGTTGAGCGCATCGCCACGCTCGACTTGCCAGCGCGGATCGTCGGTGTAGAAACGCCGCCGCAATTCGCGCGTGCACTCCACGGAATCGACGTCGTAGTCGAAGGATCGAACGCGGCTCGCATCGAGTCTGCGCGCGGCGAGCGAAAAAAGCCCGCTGCCCGAGCCGATGTCCAGGAACGTCTTGTCCTTCAGCGTCGTGCAACCGAGCAGCTCCCGCAGCGAATCCTCGGCCGCACGTACGCGCTCCTCGCTGAGCACGGAGAGGAACCGACGCCAGTTGCGGCCGAAGCCGAATCTGCCGTCGGCGGCGGCGTCGAACGACGGGGTATTCACGTCGGGTGCCGCACGACACGGTCGCGCCAGCTCAAGATGATGCCGGCAAGCAACCAGAAGAAGGGCTGCGCCACGAGCTGCAGCTGGACCGAGCCGCTCAGCCCGAGGATGAGCACCACGAGCGCCGTCAATATGCTTGCAAGGGTCCGTGGGTACTCGGCGGCCAGCGCACGCCACAGCGGCGCGATCGGGTAGGCGACCAGCCAGATCAGGATCAGCAACGCTGGAATACCGCCGATCGCGCCAAAGTGCAGGAAGGCGTTGTGAGCATTCTCGGTCGGCTCCGGTACGACATCGGGGTAGAGGCGTTCCACTTGCGGGAAATTGCGGAATCCAAGACCGAATATCGGATGGTCCGCCATGGCGTAGATCGCCGCGAGCCCGAACTGGTAGCGATAAGCGGCGGTCTCGTTCTCCTCGGTGGTCTCCAATTTGAGATTGACCAGGTCGACGAGCAGGTCCCAGTACACGAAGGTGATCACCCCCGCGAGTCCGATCAGTACGATCGTCGCGGGCAGGTAGCGCATCAAGCTCCGTTCACTGCGTCGCACGGTCATGAGCAGCGCCACGACACACCCGATCAGGGCGATGAGGATCATCAGCCAGGTTCCCTTGGAGAACGTCGTGACGCTCGCGATCGCCAGCGCGAGTGCCGCCAGGAACGACAACTTCACGTAGCCCTCGAGAACCCCGAGAATACAGAACAGCACGCCGATGCCCATCATGTTACCGATGACATTCGGATCCTTCAAAATGATCAGATCCTGCAGGATGACGGCCGACGCCCCCTCGGTATAGGCGTCGTAGAAGCGTCCGAGCGTCAGCACACCGACGCCCGTGATGAAGCCCGCAACCAGCGCCCCGTAGCCGTACTGGCGCACAGTGATGTAGGCGAAGAGGAGAATGGCGCAATAATAAACGAGCCGGCCGATGGCAAAAAGGTCGGTCGGTCCCGCTCCCCAAGTGTAGCTGTTCACGACAGTCGACAGCAGCAGCCACGTCATGAACACCAGGATCAGCAGGACGAACTTGCGAACCGCCCACAGCGCCGTGCTCAGCGCCAGGCGCCGCCTGGGATCAACGAGCGCAAAAATAAACCAGATGAAGAACACGATGTCCAGCCAGCCGATGCCGCGCAACGGGTAGTACCATTCGCCGAGCCAGTTGGTGCCGACGGCCCACGTTATCGAGCTGATGAATCCCAACACCGGCAGTTCCGGGAACCGCTCCTCTGCCGCTGCCGTCATGACTCCGACCCGGACTGCCGCGGATACGCGGCACCGAACACCTGCCGGTGCGCGATCGGCTGACGGGCGAACCGACGCTTGATGTGCGGCTTGTCCGGATAGATGTTGCCGGTCTCGATCGACGCAATATCGAACCCCGAACGCTCCAGGATGTCGACGAGACGCTCACGTGTCGTCGGGTTGCAATGCGAAAGGTTCTTGATCCGCTCCTTGTAAGTCGCTCCGGTTGCCAGCAGCAGTGCGGCGTCCAGCAGTGACGCGTATGCGCGCGTCAGACGCGTGAAGCGCGCAGGACTCAGCAGCGTGAACGGCAGCAAGGGCCAGCTGAGAGCGTCCCTGCTGAAGAACAAATAATCGAATTGCAGCGGGAAACTGTAGAATATCAGCGTGCCGCTCGGGCTCATTTCCCGGCGAATCGCGCGCAGCATCGAACCGAGCTGGTCGTCGTGCAGATGCTCGAAGATGTCGAAGCAAAGCACCACATCGAGTGTGCGATTCGCCAGCTCCCGCCAGTCCGCAACATCGCCGCGGTAGAAATCGACGCTGGCCCCCTCTTCCTTGCACAGGCCACGGGCGATATCGAGCGCCGCGCCGTCAAAGTCGACACCCGCCGCCCGGTAGCCGCGCAACGCGAATTCGATGGCCATCGTTCCGACCGAACAGCCCACATCGAGGATCGAAATGTCCGCAGGCGTGCGTGCCGCAAGTCGCGGCCGCGCCCATTTTTCGACCAGCTCATGCGCCAGCGCGATCCGATCCCGCCAGCGATTGGTCGCTCGCGCGCGGTGCTTCTCCACCTGTTCGAGCTGATAGGCCTCCCCGTACGGGAATGCAGCGTCGCCGGAGGATTTCATGGTCATCCGGCCGCAAGCGCGGGCGCGGCGGCGGGCGCGACCAGCTTCACGTAGGCGGCGTCGTAGGCCCGGATCAAGGTTCCGATCTCTGCCTCGGAAAACGGATCCACGTAGGGACTGACGCGACCGACAAAGCTGTTCGCGATCTGCAGGGCGAGGAACTCGACGATTTCCGCGTCGTGATCACCCCGATCGCCCGCCAGCACCTTGGCGAGGATTGCGGGCAGCTCCAACGGCGAGGCACAGCGGTGGACGCCCGGAAGACTGCCGAAGAACTGGGGGGCAAAGATGATCGAGGGCACACCGTGAAGTGCGCCCTGAAACGACATGGTGCCGGTCAGCGTCACGATCGCTTTCGACCTCAGCATCAACTCGTGACTGGACTCGAACGGCGCGACCAGGCGCACGCCCGGAATGTGTTTCAACGCGAGCAATTGCCGTCGCCCGAGACCGCCCACGTGGTCTTGGTGCGGCTTGACGTAAAGCTCGTGGTCGGACGGCAGGGAGCGGGCAATCTGCTCGATCACCGCCGGCTGGTCGGAGAAATAGGACGCCAGCACGTCGACCGTCGACTCGGGCTGCATGTGATAGGCATAGATCACGAAGGGCTTGCTGCCGAGAGGCTCGTATGGAGGCGCGACCGCCAGATGCACGGCGTTGAAACGGCGCCGCAAATACATGCCGAAAAGCTTCTTGAGACTGTAGCGCGTGTAGTCGTTGCCGCGATCATGCAATCCCCGGGTGAAGAACGCCGTATAAAGCTCGATGTCCTGGGGCAGCCTGCGCAGGAACGAGTTATGACGCCGCTCCACGAAGACGTTGTGCGGAACCGGCCGGGTCTCGCGGAACAGCCGCAGGAACGCACGCGCCTGCGCCCGCTCGGCTTCGCCGGCGTGCTGGAATCTCACGAATGCCGCCTCGGTGTGCCCGACACAAAATCCGAAGCGGTCGTCCGGCAGACGGATCGCCGTCGGCACGACCGACACGATACCCAACCGCGCGCAAATCTTGGCGCACACGATCTGCAGCGCGGTGTCACGGCCCGCGGACACGAAGCGGATGTCGCGCTCCTGCAGGAAGTGGCTGATGGCTCGGTGCAGGTGGGCAAGGTATGCGTAGGCGAAGCCGTCCCGCTTGAGTCTGAGCAGCCGGTCCATGAGAATGATGTCGTTGACGTACGGCGTGCCGCCGCCGTCCAGACGATCGAGCTCGTGCTGCACCTCCTCCGCCCGCATCCGTTGCGGGTCGAAGGTCCCGAGCGTATCGAGGATGCGCGACTGCGCGACGCCGTTTTCGAGCAGCCAATCGCGCTCGTAGCCCCGAAAACTGATCCAGTGTACTCGGTACCCGTGCGCCTCGAGGCGCTGCGCAAGCGGCAGAACGCCGCGCGTGTACTCGAAAGAAGAGGAAACGAATGCAAAGTCCTTGCTCATGTCTTCACTTGCGATCCGGATCGACTACGGTCCGCGACCGCACCACGTAATATAGCTGAAAGACTCCCATCACTGCATAGGCGATCACGGTGGCCCATGCTGCGCCCAGGCTTCCGATCGCCGGGATGAGCAGGAAGTTGAGTGCCGTGTTGGTGCTCGCTGCGATCACGACCCCACACAGCAGCACCATGTCCTTGCGGCGCGCATAGAGTACGACGCCGGGGACCTGTGCGACGGCCGCGGCGGCGGCGGCGAGCAGCAGCACCGCCAGCACCGGCTTGGCCTGCGCATATTCCGGCTTGCCGAAATACGGCAGGAGCAGCGAAACCGCACCGTACACCACGGGAACAGCGAGGAACATGAGTCCGACGATCCCCACGGCCAGCGTGCGCATGGCAACTCGGTAACCGCGCATATCGCCGCTTTGCCACGCATGGATCACGCGCGGCACGAGAACTGCCGACAGCGTGGCCCCGAGCAACGCAGGCACCGCGTTGGCAATCGTACCATAGAAGGTATAGACCGCCACGGCGCGCTCGTCGACGAGAAAATGCAGTATGTACCGATCGGCGAGCTCGGTGATCCGGTAGGACACCGCCGAGGCCATGAACGGCAATGCCACGAGTATTCCGCGTCCGATCCAGCGCCAGTTGACCGCACGCCGCCGGCTCACGCTCCAGTCCATGCGCGCGAATGCGGCCGCCGACAGACACAACGAGACGCCGTTGCCGAGCGCCCAGGCAGCGAAAATACCCGTGAGTCCGACCGAGCGCGGATGCCACAGCCATAAGAGCGCGATGATGAGCGCCCAGGCTGCGCTGCGGATGAAGAACAGGAACGTGCTCAACACCGGCCTGAACAAGGCATTGAGTACGCGCATCACTTCCTGCGAGAGATGCTCGCCAATCGCCAGGACAATGAACCATCCCAAGAGCGACCACGGCAGGATACCGGTCGCGAATACCGGCAGCGAGAGCGGCACGAGGAGGCAGTATGCCGCCGCGTGAAAAGCGAGCTGATCGCGCATCAACACGGTCTGCTCCTGCGGCGTGCCCGCAAGCAGCTCCCGGATGCTGAACGCGTAGAACTCCACTCCCGCCAACGTCACGGCGATTCCCACCGTCGTTGCCATCAGACCGTAGATCGCCATCTCGGCGATGGTGAGATTGCGAACCGCGAGCAGCAGAAACAAGAGTTTTGCAGCAAGCGTGACCGCGCGCAGCACCAGGTTCGGCCCGCCGGTTCGAATCAGTCTGGCGAGCAATTCCTTGCGCTCGCGCACCGCGCGCGCGGGCGCGTCCGCGATCATCCGTGCTCACCGCTTTGCTCGCCGGCATCGTTGCGCGCCAGCGGCCGCGCCGGTACGCCGGCGACCACACCACCCTCCGCCACCGAGCGGGTGACCACGCTTCCCGCGCCGACGGTCGCACCGCGCCCGATGCGCACGCCGTCGAGTATCCGGCAGCCGGAGCCGATCCATACGTCGTCGTCGATGCTGATCCCCTGCGCGTGCATACCCTCGAGTGCACCCGCCCGTTCACGATTGCGCAGGTGGTTCGCGGGGATGATCACCGTGTGCGCGGCGATGCGGACCCCGTTGCCGATGCGCGTACCGCCGTGCCCGTAGATGATCGAAAACGGGTTGACGCTGCAATTCTCTCCCAGCTCGATGTCACCGCCGTACGTGAGAATCATGGCGTAATCGTGAATCTCGCAGCGGGCGCCGATGGTGACCGATCCGCCACCATTGGTCCGCACTATGCTGCGTCGTGACACCCATGCCGTGGGATGGACCCGCACGCTGATGCCGGCAAAACGCAGCCGATACCAAAGCGCACGGCCGTGCCAGCGCAGCCAGCCGACCGGCGCGACGCCCGCGTCGTTAGTTCGCCGCTTCATTGACCGATACGCGCATGCTTCGCGGGAATGTCCTGTCAGCGCCTGACGGGGCCGTATGCGGAAGAGCCGCCCCAGATGTTGTCCTTGACCCATTGCCCGTTTTCCGCGCGCCATACGCGCTTGTCGCGGAAGCGGTCGGCGGTCGTCCAGAACTCCGACTCGCTCATGCCCACGTAGTCGAGCCAATACGGCAGATCGCTCGAGACGACGTGATCGTACTTGCGCACCATCTCGATGCCCTGCTCGCGGGTCATATATCCTGTGCGTATGTCCTTGCTCGCGTGATCGGAGGCCCTGCCGTAGCCGAACTTGATGAACTTCAGCAGATCGTGCACGCCGTTCTCGTACCGATCATCGAGGTTGGAGCTGCGGCGATAGGTGCGCTCGAACGGCCGCTCGGAGGTTTTCCAGCCATAGCGCTCCCGCACCAATTCGGTCTGCCGGTTTGGATCCCACTTGAAGAAGTTGCCGATGTAGATGCCGCGCACCCCGGCGCCGATGATCTCCTCGTCGGACGGATACTTTGCCCAGGACAGATCCTTCTCGCGCAGCGGCTCCTGTGGATCGTTCAGCATGTCGTACCATTCGAAACCGCGCAGATCGTGCTCGTGGCGCACGCGGGCGCTGAACTCGACGAAGTCGTCCGGCGCATACATGCCCGAGATGTCCCAGTTTGTCTCACCCCAGATGATCAGTGGAATCTTGAACTTGACGGCGACGATGATCGGATAAGTCATGATGCCGCAGTGCGCATGCCAGTTCATGTCCCCCATTTTGCGGAAACACAGGCGATTGAGCTTCTTGAGCACCGCGACGCTCGGCCCGAAGACCAGATGGTCCGCGTCGAAGACGTGACGCATCCGATCGCGGTTGTAGTCGCCTTCCGGAAGGTAGTTATTGCCATGATAGGTCACCAGCAGCGGCTTGAGCCCATAGTCACTGACGATCTTGTGCGTCTGGTAATAGCTGTCCTTGCCTCCGCTCACCGGTATCAGACAATCGTAGTCGCCTTTGCTCCCGGCGCTCGCCTTGGCGAGGACTTCCTCGAACAGACCCCGGCGCGAATCCCAAAACTGATCCGTGAGCTGCTCGAATTGCTCCGCAACCCGGCATGCCGAGCAGACTCCTTCGCTGTCCGTATGCAGATTCACGGCCAATACCGGGTATACGCAGCGCTTGCAATATTCCATGCGTTTCGTCTCTCTCTGAACGGGGTGACAGTCCATTGCGGGCGCTCAGAGCGTGATCAAAGCGGGTTCACGAACGTTGCAACGAGCTTCGAAAAGATGCTTCTTTGCATAATAGACGCTTTGGTCCGTATGCTGGAAAATGTTTGCCGCGGCGACTGCGTGGACCGATGTTCGGTCGAGTGCTTCCTGGAAGTGCTCCCAGCGCCCCACTCCACCCATGGCAATCACGGGTATCGTGACGGCGGCGCAAACCTCGCAGATCGTATCAATATCGTAACCGGTCTTCAGACCGTCACGGTCGATGCAATTGAGCAGGATTTCTCCGGCCCCCATTTGCTGGACCATCCTGGCGCCGTCGACCGGGTCGAGCCCGGTGTCGCGCTTGCCGCCGTCCACCATCACCCGCCTGCCGGCGGCGGTCTGTTTGTAGTCGATCGATACGACGATGCATTGCGATCCGAACTGCGCCGCGGCCCGGCGCACGAACTCAGGATCGTCGAAGGCCGCGGTGTTGATGCTGATCTTGTCGGCGCCCAGCGCAAGGCGCACCTCGATGTCCTCGAGCGTGCGTATCTTGCCCCCGACGGTGATCGGCATGAAGGTGACCTTGGAGACGTCGGCGATGATCTCCAGGAAGCTGCTGCGGTTGGCGGCGCCAAGATCGTCGCGCCGCATGTCGTAGTGCTCATCCGCGGTGATGTCAAGATAAATGAGCTCATCGGATGCCCACTCGCTGAGGCGTTTCACCGTCCACACCGGGTTGCCGAGATTCAGATAGCGCGAGAACTGAATGCTCTGCACGAGCCAACCGTTGCGCAGCAATACCACCGGTATCACACGACGCTTGATCATAGACGCAACCAGGGCTCTCCGAATATGTTCACAACAGAATGAGCCGGATGCCGTATGAGCTGATTCTGAGACCGCCGGCGTATGCAAAGGCGCTATGTCCGGCGGCGGTATTCTCTAACAGGTTGCGCATCGAATCTGTAACATTTTGTAAAGGCTGGGAGCTGCGGGTGCATACCATGTCGGCGGGTAATTTTTACGATCCAATAGTTGGGACAGTCCCGAGGCGCAGAAAATTCCGTATCAGCAGCATCCCGGCCTTCTGGCTCTTCTCCGGATGGAACTGCACGCCCATGATGGTGCCCTTGCGGATGATGCTCGCGAATTCCTCTCCGTACCCGGTCGTCGCAACGACGTGCTCCTGCTCGTGCGCCGCGAACACATAGCTGTGCACGAAGTAAAAATCGAGTGCGGCGTGAGGCCCGAGCATTGCCTCGGGACTGCACGCGCGCACCTCGTTCCAGCCGACGTGCGGAACCGGCAGCCCGTGCTCCTGCAGCCGCCGCACGCTCCCGGGGATCCAGCCGAATCCCGGGTGGCTGCCGAATTCTTCACCCCGGTCGGCAAGCACCTGCATGCCCACGCAGATTCCGAGGAAGGGCTTGCGCTCCCGGTGCACAGCCGCGGTCAGCCGATCGAGCGGAATGCGCTGGCGGATTTTCTCCATCGCCGCACCAAATGCCCCGACTCCCGGCAGCACGAGGTGCGTTGCCGCGTCGATATCAGCCTCTTCGTTCGAGACCCGGTGCTCGACGCGCAGGTACTCGAGCAGGTTCGCGACCGAGCGCACGTTGCCCGAGCCGTAGTCGAGCAGGCACACGAGCGGCGCTGCGGCGCCTGGTGTCACAGCAAGTCCCAGTGCATGGGCGTACCGCGCTTGACCGCCCCACGCACGCGTTTTCCGAGCAGGATCTCGAGGAATTTGGGCGGCAATCCCAGGCCGGGCCGGATGGCGCGCAGGTTCTCGCGCGTCAGCGCATCGCCGGCGGCGAGGTCGGCGCAAATATACAGGCTGCGGCGGAATACCAGCGAGTCCTGCTCATCGGGACTCGGGCCGAGGCGCGCCTGCCCGAGCGCCTCCCAGGCCGCGTGGGTCTCGCGGACGAGTTGGCGGAGCTCCTGCGGCTCCAGCGAAAACCCGGCGTCGACGCCGCCCTCCGACCGTGCGAGTGTCAGATGCTTCTCGATCACGGTTGCGCCGAGACTGACCGAGGCGACGGCAACGCCGATTCCGGCGGTGTGATCCGACAGACCGACCTCACAATCAAACGCGTCGCGCAGCAGCGGAATCGCATTGAGGTTCGACGCGGACGGACTGGCGGGGTAGTTGCTGGTGCACTTGAGCAGCACCAGATTCTCGCAGCCCGCCTGCCGCGCAGCCTGTACCGCCTCGTCGATTTCGGCGAGGCTCGCCATCCCCGTCGAGATGATCACCGGCTTGCCGGTGGCGGCCACCTTGCGGATGAGCGGCAGATCGGTGTTCTCGAAGGACGCAATCTTGAAGGCGGGCACGCCGAGCGAGGTCAGGAATTCAACCGCCGTGGCGTCGAACGGGGTGCTGAAGGCGACCATTCCCAGCTCCCGCGCACGCGCGAACAAGGGCGAATGCCATTCCCAAGGAGTGTGCGCGCGCTGATAGAGCTCATGCAGGGTCTCGCCGTGCCAGGGACTGCGGGGATTGGAAATGCAGAACTCCCGCTCCGCGAGGTCCAGCGTCATGGTATCCGCCGTGTAGGTCTGCAGCTTGAGCGCATGAGCGCCGCTCGCGGCAGCCGCGTCGACGATCGCCAGAGCACGCTCGAGCGACTGGTTGTGATTGCCGGACATCTCGGCGATCACGAATGGCGGCGATTGCCGGCCGATCAGGCGATTTTCAAACAGCATGGGGCCGTGCCTCAGAAAGCGCGCGCGGCAAAGGCGCGTCGGTACTCAATCATGGGATCCTCGGCGGCGCTGGCTTCAAAGCCAAGATGTCTGAACACGCTGTGCGAGCGCGCGTTATCCGCCATCACCCGTGCTGTGATCTCGCAGGGTCCTCGCGCGCGCACCAGCTCCCGCAGTGCCAATTCTAACATGCGCCGTGCCAGGCCGCGGCCCCGGTAAGCTGCATCAATGCCATAGCTGACCTGCCAGGCATCCTTGCGGCGTTCGAAACGCACGAAGCCAAGCGCCACTCCATCCGCGGTCTCGCATACCAGCAGCAGGCAGTCGTCCGACTCGATGCGCGCGGCCAGCCATTGATGGTGCTCTTGCGGAGCAATGCGTGCGCGCGCCGATGAGCGCCGTCGCGTTTCCGAATCATTGGCCCACTCGAGCAACAGATCCTCATCCGCCCACCCGGCGCGTCTGACCCCGAGCGGCGTCGCGTCGCCAAGCAGCAGTGCGGCCCGCACGCGCCACACTCCCCGGCCATCGACGATGGACCAGCCCGCCTGTGAGCTGCGGCTGTCCGCGCCTTGGTCGAGCGCCTCCTGCAGGGCATGTCGCAGGTCGTCGCCGCTGACCGCGTCGACGGTGCCGAGCGAGCGGGCGTATCCCCCCCGATGCAGCGTCCGCGCAATGGCGACCTGATTGTCCGCGAGAGTCACGACGATTGCCGGCAGCGCGAGACACATGCGCTCCCAGGACGTCGCGCCCGCGGCACCCACCGCCAGCTGCGCGTCCGCCATCAACTGTGCGAGCGAAGGCAGCCGCCGGTGTACGCGCACATTGTCGCGACCGCGGGCAAGCGCGTCGAGCACGGGGTCTTCGGCGGCAACGACAATATCGCAAGCGACGTCCGCGCGATTCATGTCGATAAAAGCACGCAGCGCACGCTGCGCCAATCCGGCGCGATCGGCCCCGCCGAAGTAGACCAGCACACGGCGTATCGGGCCGGCGCGCACGGCGACCCGCGCGTGCAGCTCTGCATAGACGGGCTGCAGCAGCGCATAACGCGGCCCCAGCATCAGGGCGCACGCCTCGGATACCTTGCCGCGATAGCGCTCGTCCGCGTCGTCCAGGAGGTTCTGATCGAGCAGCAGATCACAGTCGTGGTGCCGATCCGCGAGGTCATCGATCACCATGATCCGCTCGACCTGCGGGCGCAGCGCCTGCTCCCATCGCTCATCCAACGCATAGTGATCGACGATCAGCCAACTCGGGCGTGCCGCGCGCTGCTCGATGGCCGCGGCGGTGGCGTTGGCATCCTCCCGCCAGGTGCTGCCGAGCCATGCAACATGCGCAGGGTCGGACTCCGCCGGCGGCGTGCGCGTGCCGATCTCGAGCTCCACCGTTTCGAAACCCGAATCACGGCAAAGGTCGATGAGATTGCCGACGTGGCGGCGGGTGACGAAAGCGACCGCGGCCCCGGCGTCGCGCAGCGAGCGGGCAAGCGTCAGGGTGCGCGAGATGTGCCCGGAGCCGATGGTCGCCGACGCGTCGGCACGGATCACGACGTCCACGGCGCCCCAGCTCAGTTCAGGCGCTTGAAGCCAGCGTGGCAGACCGGCCCCTTGAGCAGGGAGGTGACGTCGCGCCCATCCTCGCATTCCCGGATGGTCGCGAACACGGGATCGAGCGCGTCGAAGTATCCGTCCAGCACCTCCTCCGTGTGATCGATGCAGACATACACGCCGGTGGCGGCGAGATAGCCCCGCTCGAGCATCTGCTGGGTCAGCAGTGTCCTGTATTCGAGGTGTCGTTGACTTTCGAACGTGAAGCCGATGAGAGCCGGCAGGCCGCCCACGGCGACACGAAGCCCGTGGTGCTCGGCGAGCCGCCGCCAACGTTCGGCAATTACCTTGCCCGTCGCCGTTACCCGCTCCCAGGAGCGCAAGCGCTCCATCACCTCGAGCGTCTTGAGCGCTGCGCTGGGTCCGATGCGCTCGGTCCAGAAGGTGCTGCTGATGAAGCTGGTTTGCGCCGCCTCCATCACCGCGCGGCGGCCGATGATCGCGGTGATTGCGTAGCCGTTGCCCAGAGCCTTGCCGAACAGGGCCATGTCCGGCTCGACGCCGTACAGCTTGTGCAGGCCGCCGTAGCTCTGGCGGAAACCCGATGTACATTCATCGAAAATCAACACGATTCCGCGTTCGCTCGCGAGCCGGCGCACGCCTTCGAGAAAGCCGGGCGCGGGTCCCTGGTTGCGCGAGACCTCCATCTGGATGACGCCGATGTCGTGCGCATCGACCAATGCGCGCAGTTCGTCCAGGCGGTTGTAATTGAAGGTGCGGACGGTGCCGCGCAGCGAGGGAGGAACCCCATTCGGCTGCAGTCCCGGAAGCAGGTGGCCGGCCAGCTGGGACTCATCGCCGAGATTCGCCGCCAGATACCAGTCGTGCCAGCCGTGGTAGCCGCACACTGCCACGCCGTAACGACCGCTTGCCGCCCGCGCGATGCGGACCGCGACCGCGTTCGCCTCTCCTCCGGTGCGTGCGAGCCGCGCCATGTCTGCCCAGGGATGCAGCTCGACCAGCCTTTCCGCCAGCGCAACCTCCTCCGGGCAGTTCAACGTGCTCATGTTGCCGGCATCCACCGTGGCATGCACGGCGGCGTCCACCTCGGGATGGCCGTATCCCAGCAGGTTGGTGCCGATACCCATGAGCGACATGTCGATGTACTCGCGGCCGTCCAGGTCCCAGACCCGACAGCCGCGCGCCCGGCTGAAATAAGCCGGCCAGTAATCCGGCAAAAACATCTCGGCGCGCTTCGACAGCAGCATATTGCCGCCGGGTATGACCCGCTTCGCCCGTCGCCACAGCTTCTGTCCAGAATTCATGTTCGCCCCCTCGTTGCGCACGAGATGCCGATTGCCGGCAAAGATCTCCGGCCGCTGTCCAACCAGCGCGAGCACCTCGCGCCAGGAGAAATCGGTCCGCGGGTGGAAGTGCGCATACACACCCGTGATGACCTCGAGATCCTCCGGCTCGTCGACCGTCCAACGTTCGGCGGAATGATCCTGCGGCAACGCGCAATTGACGCGCTTCAGATCCGCTGACTCGCGCAGATAAGTCGTGACATGTTCACGCTCGCGCGCCTCCCGGGCGCCGAACTGCGCCCGCTCCAGCGCCTGAAACGTGAAAGCCTCGACGTCCAGACCGTCGGGATAGGTTGCCGGCTGGACGTTGCTGGAATAGTCCGCGCCGGCCTTCTGCAGCGCCTCGACGACCTCATCGACGAGCTCGCCGTCGATGAGCGGACAGTCCCCGGTAATGCGCACCAGCACATCCGCGCCCGCCGCATCGGCCGCCTGCGCAGCTCGGTAGTAGCGATCGAGCACGTCCTGCTCGCTGCCCTCGTACACCGTGTAGCCGAGGCCGCGTACGTACTCGACCAGCGGCGCATTCCGCGGATCTGCGCTGGTCGCGACGACGATCCGTGTGATACGGCGCGCGCTCGCCAGCCGCTGCAGCAGCAAGCCGATCATCGGAACGCCGCCGATCGGCCGCATCACCTTGCCGGGCAGCCGCGTCGCGCCCATGCGCGCCTGAACGATCGCCACCGTGCTCAATGGCGGCCCCAGTACGACGGATCTATGAGCTGCACATCGTCGCATGACAGAGAAAGAGGCGGCGGCTCCGCCGGTGCCGATGCCGCCGCCCGCATGAGCGCGGCCAACTGCGCGGCGTCGTCGACGCCGACGACGACCCGATCGATCTCGGTATGCCCGAGAACGAATCCCAGGCAAACACCGGCCGGGTCGCCGCCGTGGCTGCGGAGCCACTGTTCCCAAGCGCTCCAGAGCCCGTCCCATCGCGCAAAGCGGGCAGGACGCCTTTCCGAGCCGAGCAGCAACAACCCTTGTAGAAACGCCGAGCGCGTGTGGATCTCAACCCCGGCCGACTTGAGCTCCCGCAACCAACCCGTCGATTCAAGCCGCCGATCGAACACATTGAAAGGCGCCTGCACCAGGTCGAGCGCAAAGCGCCGCGCCACCCGATCGAGATCCTCCGGGCCGTAGACCGACACCCCGACGCGCTCGACCAGACCCAGCGTCTTCAAGCGCTGCAGCGCCTCGAACAGCTCGGTGCCGCGCGGCCCGGCGAGGTCGGCGCAGCGATGCACCAGCATCCCATAGAGCGCGCTCACGCGCAGCCGCGCCAGGGATGCGCGCACGCACTCCTCCACCCAGCGGCCGATCTCGGCCGCAGGTTCGAGCGCCGGCATCTTCGAGACGATGCGCCAGCCCGAGGCGCCGATTTCGCCGAGGACCTGCTCGCTGTCGCCATACGCAGCCGCGGTATCGAGGGTGTCCATGCCGTGCTCGCGCGCGTGTGCCACGATCCGCGCCGCCTCGTCGCGACCGACCTGTCCGCTGCGGTTGGCGATGCCATAGGACATTCCGAACTGCACGGTGCCCAAGGCAAGACGCGATGCGGCTGGTGACATCAATGCAACGCCGCGCGCAGCTCGTGCACCACGCGTTCCAGGTCGCTGTCCTCGAGGGCCGCGTACATCGGCAGACTGATCGCGTGCCGGTAGTAGCGCTCGGCATGAGGAAACATGCCGGGCTTGAAGCCCAAGCGGCGGTAATACGGCTGAGTGTGCACCGGAATGTAATGAACGTTCACGCCGACACCCGCCGCGCGCAAGCGCGTGAACACGGTGCCGCGATCGACGCCTGCCTGGTCCGCAACCTGCACGACGTAAAGATGAAAGGCCGACTCGCCCTCGCGATCGCGAGCGGGAAGCACGAGCGGCAAGCCGGCGAGCTCCGCGTCGTAACGGGCCGCGAGCCGCCGCCGGCGCTCGACGAATTCGCCCAGGCGGCAGTGCTGGCTCGCGCCGAGCGCCGCCAGGACATCGGGCAATCGATAGTTGAAACCGAGCAGCTCCTGCTCGTAGTACCAGGCCTCGTGCGTCGGCGCTTCCATCCGCAGCGCATCGCGGGTGACTCCGTGACTGCGCAGCAACCGCATGCGCTCCGCCAGCTCGCCGGAGTTGGTGAGCGCCATGCCCCCTTCCGCGGAGGTGATGATCTTCACCGGATGGAAGCTGAACACCGTGATGTCGCTGAGGCGGCAGTCGCCCACGGGCGCTCCCTGGTAGGACGCGCCGACCGCGTGCGATGCATCTTCGATCAGCTTGAAGCCGTAGCGCTGCGCGAGCGCATGGATGCGCTGCATGTCGCATGGCTGCCCGGCGAAATGCACCGGAATCACCACCTTCGGCAGCGCGCCGCGGCGCTCCGCCTCGCTCAGCTTCGCGGCCAGGGCATCCGCGCACAGGTTGTAGGTCCTGGGGTCGATATCCACGAAGTCGACATCGGCTCCGCAGTAGCGTGCACAATTGGCGGAAGCCACGAAGGTGTTGGGCGAGGTCCACACACAGTCGCCCGGACCCACGTCCAGAGCCAGGCAGGCGACATGCAGGGCACTGGTGGCCGAATTGCACGCGACCGCATGAGCGGCGCCGGCCTGCTTACGTACCCGGTCCTCGAACAATGGAACCGCGGGTCCTTGGGTGAGCCAGTCCGAACGCAGCACGTCGACCACCGCGGCGATGTCCTGCTCGTTCACCGACTGTCGGCCATAGGGAATCATCAGGCACCGGCGAGTTGATTGAGCTCGATGATCTCTTCGACGTTCAGAAATCGCGGATTCGTTCCAGAGACGTATTCGAAGCCCTCCGGCACCGCGGCACCCGACTCGCCCTTGCGGTTCTTGCCGAAATCCACGTTGTCCACGAAGCGGATCGACGGCCGAATCACGAAATGATCCTGAAATGCCAGCGTCAGGTGGCAGTCGTCGGCGGGACACATGGTCTCGTGCAGCTTCTCTCCCGGCCGAATACCGACGATCTGCGTCGGCAGTGCCGGCGCCATCGCCCGCGCAAGATCCACGATGCGTACCGACGGGATCTTGGGCACGAAGATTTCGCCGCCCTGCATGCGTTGGAAGGCCTCGAGCACAAAGCGCACGCCCTGATCGAGTGTGATCCAGAAGCGGGTCATGCGCTCGTCGGTGATCGGCAGATGCGGCGCGCTGCTCGCAATCAGCGCCCTGAACATGGGGACCACCGAGCCCCGGGAGCCAACCACGTTTCCGTAGCGAACCACCGAGAAGCGGGTGCGCCGTCCACCGGCGATGTTGTTTGCCGCGACAAACAGCTTGTCCGACGCGAGTTTGGTCGCGCCGTAGAGATTGATGGGGTTGGCCGCCTTGTCCGTGGATAGGGCGATGACCTTCTCGACTTCGCAGGCGAGCGCCGCCTGGATGACATTCTCACCGCCGTAGATATTGGTCCTGATGCATTCCGTGGGATTGTATTCCGCGGCGGGAACCTGCTTCAGCGCGGCCGCATGGATCACGTAGTCGACGCCACGCATCGCCAGCGTCAACCTGTCGCGATCGCGCACGTCGCCGAGGAAATATCGCATGCAGTCCTGGCCGAACTTGAGAGCCATCTCCGACTGCTTGAGCTCGTCGCGGGAGTAGACGATGAGCCGTGCGGGGCGCCACCGCTCCAGCAGCGTTCGCACGCACTCGTTCCCGAACGACCCGGTGCCGCCGGTGATCAGTATGGTCTTGTTGTTGAACATTTCAGTGCTTTCAGGGTGCGTTGTCCGCGTTGCGACTGCCGCGCGTGATCGCGCAGCTTCTCGATCTCTCTCTTGAGCAATTCGTATTCGCGCATCTTCGACTTGAGAAACCGTGCGGTCATGCGCGTTTTTTCCTCGATGCCGCGCGGCGTCAGCAGGTACATGTACGCTTTGCGGTTCTTGCTGTTGGTGAAATTCGTGGCCTTGACCGAGCCCCTGCCGATCAGCGCCCGCAGGCAGAAATTGACTTTCCCCAGGCTGATCCCGAGCTGCCTCGCCAAATCCCGTTGACTGAGGGCCGGGTTGCCGTCGAGCAGCTTCAGCAGTTTGTACCGCAGCTCGTCAGTCAGCATATGCCGGCGCCCCCCGAGGCTTGCGCTTGCACGTTGTCGGGCGGCTACCCGAGCGCATAACGCGCAAATACGGCAGTGATGGCCGCCAGGAGTCCGGTGGCCGCGCCGAGTGACGTCATGAGCGTACGAGGCGGACGGGCACGCAGCTCGGGAACCATCGCCGGGTCGACCACCGTGAAGGCATACTCCTGTCTGCTGTTGGCGAACATCGATTTTTCGGTTTCCTGAGCGAGATTCTGGTACAGGCTGCGCTGCAGAATCACATCGCCGGAGCCGGCCGCCTGAGAGCGAAGATACTCGATTTTTTGTCGGGCGGTCTGCATGTCCTCGGCGCGAATCATGTCGTTGGCGAGCGCGACATAGCGGTTGGCCCATTCGGCCGCTCGCACAGGATCCGTCCATTCCATCGATACGGTGGTGGTGCCTTTCAGTTTGTTCTCGTCGACGTAGCGCACGCGCTCGCGGAAACGCCTGGCGGCAAACCAGATGGTCGGCGGATGTTTCAAATTCGGATAAAGCTCAGCGGCGATATTCTCGCGTTTGATGAATTCCTCCGCGAGCCGTTCGGATTTCAGCAGTTGCTGAAAGCGTGAATCGGAGCTCAAGTCGCCGAGAGGATCGGAATCGGTGATGGCGGCGATCGCGGTGGCTGCGCCACTGGCGGCCTGCGCTCGTTTGGAGGCATCGCGGTCTTCCGTCTGGGTCATGACCACGGCGGCCTTGTAGATGGAGGTGGCCGCCAGCGAGGCGATCGCCGCCGCCACGCCGCCGGCCAAGGTCAGGCACAGCAGCAGATAGCGATGCTTCAAAACGGCCGCCGGCAGGTTGACGTAGGACTCAGCCGCCACTACACGCCCCGCGCAGCCGCTCTCTCTCGCCGGCGCACATCACGGAAGTATGCCGTGCCGAAGGCGACGAGCAGGCCGAAGAAGGTCATGCCGATCACGATGAGGGTGCGCTTGGGACGTTCGCGCAATTCAGGAGGCACCGCCGGATCCACTGTCTGGAAGGCGTACTCCACCTTGCCGTTGGCAAGCATGGCCTTCTTCGTCTCGCTTTCGATCAGGTTGAACATCGCGCGGCGGATTTCAACTTCGGTCGTCTGCGCGAGCTGGTCGTTGAGGTATTTGATGTTGCGCTCGGACTCCTGGAGTGCGCGGGAGCGGATCGAGTCGTTGGCGAGCTTGATGAAGGCGTTTGCCCAGCGGGCCGCGGTGTCGGGATCGGTCCAGTCGACCTGGATGTTGGTGACTCCTTTCTTGGCATCGGCCTTGATCACCAGCACGTCATCGCGAAACTGTTTGACTCCGAACCAAAGGGTCGGCGGCTTCTTGCCGGGCTTGGCGAGCATCGGCAGGATATTGTTTTGCGTGATGAAATCGGCAATCAGATGACGCGATCGCAGCACCGCATTTTCGGTCTCGACCTCACCATTCTGCTGCAGCATATCGACGCCCATCGCGCCCGCAAGATCCGCAGCGAGCGACATCGCCCCACCGCCGGAGTCCGGGCGAACGACGGTGACTACCGTCTCGGCACGGAAGTAGATGGTCGCGGTGACCGCGTACGCCACGCCCAAGGCGGCGAAAACCAGCACGATTATCGCGATCATCACGCGATACCTGCGCACGACCCGCAAGAACGCCGGCATCCCGGTCAACTCCACCGGCGGGCTGGATTGCACGGCGAGCGCGTTTACCGTGGCGGGCGCGGCACGCGTAATGTCATTCACGGAATGCCAACTTTGGATCGCTCGACCCTGCGCACCGGGAAATAGGGCGATGGAGCGGCGGTCGCGCTTGTGGTGAGTCCGAATGCAATGTGCCCAATTCTTCGCCCTTGCCTGTAAATTTGCGGAAGTGAACTTCGTCGAAACCGGTTGAGGCGCCTCGCGCCGCGCTCGACTGTACGCCAGAGGCAGGTGCTGATTGCAATGCCAGGCAATTGCGACTTGGTCGAAACTCTTGTGCGCCCGGCCGGCCATG
>Ga0302320_10010566_pt1 | contig 19657 bp, 20 predicted proteins | sample Bog_T0_3_FD_202130 | JGI IMG/M metagenome (GOLD analysis project Ga0302320, IMG submission 202130) | Peat permafrost microbial communities from Stordalen Mire near Abisko, Sweden - Bog_T0_3 | ecosystem: Environmental > Terrestrial > Soil > Wetlands > Peat | place: Sweden: Abisko, Stordalen Mire... | reverse complement strand
GCCGCTCCACGGGATTGCGATGAATGTAATTTCGATGATGAACGTAATCAACTTCATTTCGAATTCGATGATCGGTGAAGCCTCGTTGCCAGATTTCGGAATCGCGTCCGATGACGCCTCCGAGTTCGTGCGAGCAAGCGCCCTTGATCAACTGGATGCAACGTTCGATGGTTACGTCGTTCGCGGGTGTGAGGAGCAGATGAACGTGTTCGGGCATAACGACGAAGCTGTGCAGTTCGTAACGTCCCTCGCGGCGATGCCGATAAACCGTTTTCAGGAGGAGTCGAACATAATTTTCGACGACAAACAATTTCCGGCGATGATAGGTCGAGAACGTGACGAAATAAGTTCCAGTTGGAGAGAAGAGTCGTACGGGCTTCAAGAGCAAACCTCAGCGGCTGAAAGCCGCCCTTCACCTGAGACTCTAACCTGGCACGAGTGGAACTCGTGCCCTTCCCGGTTATTTTTCGCGCAAGAGTTTTCGTTTTGGGAAAGAACTAATGTCCAATAAAACTGTCATCATCAAAATCAAGCGCCAGTCCAACCCCAGCACGAAAGCCTACTGGGAAGAGTTCGAACTCGCATGGCATCCGGGCATGAACGTGATCTCCTCGCTGATGGAGATCGCCGCCAATCCCGTCACTCGCGATGGCAAACAGACCACGCCGATCACTTACGACTCGAATTGCCTCGAGGAAGTTTGCGGATCATGCGCCATGCTCGTCAACGGCAAGGCCCGCATGGCCTGCTCCGCTCTGATCGATAACCTCGAACAACCGGTGCGCCTCGAACCTTTTTCGAAGTTCCCCATCGTCCGCGATCTGGCCACCGACCGCAGCGTGATCTTCGAAAATCTTAAGGCCGTCAAAGCTTGGGTTCCGATCGATGGCACCTACGATCTCGGTCCCGGACCGCGCATCATGCCCGAAGAGCAGGAAAAGAATTATCCAATCTCCCGCTGCATCTCGTGCACCTGCTGCATGGAAGCTTGCCCGCAATTCAACGAAGACACCGGCTTCGTGGGCGCAGCTACGATCGCGCAGGTTCGCTTGTTCAATAATCATCCGACGGGCAAGGTGCTGGCGCGCGAGCGTCTGGCGGCCCTGATGGGCGATGGCGGCATCCAGGAATGCGGCTACGCGCAAAACTGCGTGGAGGTTTGCCCGAAAGATATTCCGCTGACGCGCTCGATCTCCGAGGTCGGCGGCGCAGTCATGAAGCAGGCCCTGGGGGATCTTTTCCGTAGTTGAATTACCCTGTGATACCCCGTGACCCCAGTGTTAAAGGTTTTTAGCTCTTGGCCATTGCCTCGATTGACCTTTTCCGGCGCTGATTTTTGTCGTTCTGCCACAACTTGTGAACCTCCGGCAGTATCTAATGATGGCTAACTCGCTGCTGTGGGAGCACATGAGTTGGCTTTAATCCCCGCGCTGGGGTGGCGTTTCGCGTGCATCCTACCTCATGTACGCGAGATGCGATCCTGAAAGGTAACCGCTAGGTAACCAACGGCGATGAATGCTGCCGATAACGACGGTAACCCTAAAACAGTGGCCCGACATAGGATCGCTTGACAGCATGGCTTAGAATGTCCCAACGGTTGCAGGGCGGCCCCTGCGACGGACTACGAGATAATTTTGAAACTGAAATTACAGCACTCTTTGATTTGCGCAAGCTTTCCGACAGCAATTCTTGCCGGTTTGCTGGCATGCCTCTGCAGCCCTCTTTTTGCAGCCACCACGACCACGCTGCACAAGCCAGTCCACCACCACCATTTGCGGCTGCATTGGACGCGCTGGAATCCAATGTTCCGCCCATCGCACGAATCGCTGTTGCTGCAGAATGCCGAAGTCGATCGCCTGGAACTGCCGCGCATTCAGGATGACGACGAACTCGAAGCTTTGAAAGTCAGCGGAGCATTGCAGCCGATTATCGCTGGCGAAACGCTGCGCTTTGATCCGCGCCTCGACCCTTCGCGCCGCTATTGCCGGCCCTGGACGCGGGACTTTGTGCAGGATTTGGCTCAGGTCTATTACCACCGCTTTCATGAACAGATTCAAGTGAATTCCGCTGTACGCACAGTAAAAGTACAGAAGAAACTTCGCCGCCACAATCGCAATGCCGCTCCGGCGGAAGGCGATACCGCTTCGTCGCACCTGGCCGGCCTCACGGTCGACCTGCAGCGCCGCGGCATGACCCAGGAACAGATTCACTGGGTAGAGCGCTACCTGTTTTACATGAAAGCGCTCGGCCTGGTTGAGCCCGAAGAAGAGCGCCACCAGTGGGTCTTCCACATCATGGTTTCCGGCCGCTACGCCGATTGGCGCGAAACACAGGACATCGTTCCCATCGAGCGCCCTATCGAGCGAACGGAACCCGCCGCTGTTATCACCGCTGCGAGTCTCCCCGAATAACTTCGTATAATCTTTCGGAATGAGGTTTCTGCTCGCCGGACTTCCCGGGACCGGCAAAACTACGCTCGCCAACGCGCTGGCTGTGAGAACGTCCGGTCGAGTAATCGGCAAAGATCAGATTCGCCATGCGCTTTTTTCCGACGGCGAAACCGAGTATTCCACGCACCAGAATGACTTCTGCCAGCATGTCATGCTCGAAACCGCCTCCTATCTTCTCCAGCGTGATCCCCGCTTAATTATTTTTCTAGACGGACGGCCTTTCTCGCGACGTTATCAAATGGATAACTTCGTCGCGGCAGCCGCAAGTCTGCATCAGGAGTGGCGCATTCTCGAATGCGAATGCCCGGAAGAGCTTGCCCGGCAGCGTATCGAGGGGCATGCGCTCACAGCGGCGCATCCAGCGGCGAATCGTGATTTCAAACTTTATCTTGAATTAAAAGCGCGCTTCGAAACTATCACTCAGCGGAAAGTCGTCATCGATACCAGCGAACCCCTTGAGGAATGCGGGGCTCTGGCTTTAGCGGTTCTGCACCGACCCGCGTAAACGATCTTCCATTTCCTTCGCCCTGACCTATACAATCGCTGGCTTGGAAGTACGCTCCGCTTTCACTATGACTCGATCCCAGTTGGTGTTTCTTTGCCTGATTCTGGGCGCCGTCTGCGCCGGCGCTCAACCTGCTCAAAAGGCTGATATCGCCATCAGTTCGCAGGCCCGCGCCATTCAAGAGTCGGCGATCGTGGTTGACACTCACGCCGACACGCCGCAGCGTTTTCTCGACGAAGGTTTTGATATCGGTTCGACTGATCCCAATGACATGGGTCACATCTCACTCGACAAAGCCCGCCGCGGCCATCTCGGAGCGGAATTCTTTTCCATATGGGTCGATCCCGAAACCAATCAAGGCCACTTCGCGCAGCACACTTTCGATCTCATTGATTCCGTCTACGAGCAGGCGGCGCATCACCCCGACCGCATGATGGTGGCTTTCTCCGTAGCCGATATCGAACGCGCGCATAAGGAACACAAACTCGCCGCGCTGATGGGTATTGAAGGCGGACACTCGATCGAGAACGATATGCGTCTGCTCCGGGATTGCTACCGCCTCGGCGTTCGGTATATGACGCTGTCGTGGTCGAACACCAACGAGTGGGCGGATTCCTCCGGCGACATCGACGACCCGAAAATTCAGCATCACAACGGACTCACGGATTTCGGCAAACAGGTTGTGCTCGAAATGAATCGCCTCGGCATGATGGTCGACATCTCGCACGTGGCCGATAAAACTTTCTGGGATGTGATGGCCGTGACCAAAGCTCCGGTAATCGCATCGCACTCATCGGCCCGCGCGCTCGTGAACGCGCCGCGTAATATGACGGACGATATGCTGCGCGCCGTCGCCAAGAACGGAGGCGTGGTGCAAGTGAATTTCTATTCCGGATTCGTCGATGAGAACTTCCGCGAAGCCATGGAAGCCCAGGACAAAGACGACAAAGCCGCAGTTAACAAATACATCGATTCGCTGAAAGCTCAGAACAAGCCCGTTAACTACATCGAAGTCGACCGCATCGAGCGCGAGTGGATGGCGAAGATTCCGCGCCCGCCGTTCAAGTCGCTCATCGATCACATCGACCACATCGCCAAAGTTGCCGGAGTCGATCACGTTGGCCTGGGTTCGGATTTCGACGGCGTCAGCGGAGCGACGCCCGAAGGCATGAACTCCGCCGCTGATTTGCCAAAGATCACACAAGCCCTTCTCGAACGTGGCTATGGCGTTGACGACATAAAGAAAGTTCTCGGCGGCAACTTGTTGCGCGTCTTCCGCCAAGTCGAAACCGTCAGTCACGAACTGCAAGGTCAATCGCCCGTCCATTAAGCGCACCGGCTGTCGTACAATATGCGTTCACCACAACTTATTTTCGTCCGCCAAGGAGTCTCGATGCGTAAATTGCTAGCCCTCGCCGTTCTGTGTTCTTTCGCTTCCGGAGCAGCTTTCGCTCAGGCCGATTCCAGCATGCAGGCCGCTCCGGCCAAGCCTGCCGCTGCCGCAAAGCCGAAATCGAAAAAGCCCGGTGAGCCAACCGCGGTTTTCGAAACCACCGCTGGAACCCTGCGCTGCCAGCTTTTCGAAAAAGAAACTCCCATCACAGTCAAGAATTTTATCGACCTCGCCACCGGCGCCAAGGATTGGACGAACCCCGTCAGCCATGCCACCAAGCACAACACGCCGCTCTACGATGGAACGATTTTCCACCGCGTCATCCCCGATTTTATGATTCAGGGCGGCGATCCGGCGGGCAACGGTTCCGGCGATCCGGGCTACAAGTTTCAGGATGAAATCGTTTCCGGGATTCTGTTCGATCGTCCCGGGAGGCTCGCCATGGCGAACTCCGGACCCAACACTAACGGATCGCAGTTCTTCATCACCGAAGTGGCTACTCCGCACTTGAACGGGCACTACAACCTCTTCGGGCAGTGCGATGACGCGACCGTGACCTTGGTGAAACAGATCGCCCGCATGGCTCGCGACCCCAGCAATGACAAGCCGTTTCGTCCGGTGAAGATTATTCACGTTAAGATTGAACGCGGTGTTCCGGAGGCAGCCAAGACCACTACTCCGGACACGAAACCAGCGGCGGCGCCAGCGAGTCAGAATTAGTGGGTGCCTTCCGGCTGGGTCAGAGGAGAACCTTCAATATTCAGACATGAATACTCGCACCCTCATTTTTTTGGCTGTCTTTCTAGGTGCGGCCCCGCACGTCTGCCTGGCGCAATCGCCGCAGGCACCTCAATCGCCAAGCGGCCCGCAGCCTGCTCCCAACCGACCGACGAACGCGGAAACTTCGATCCAGAAAGATGTTTCGTACGGCACCGCGAACGGCCATCCCCTGCTGCTGGATATTTATCAACCCGATGCGCACTCTGATCTTCGCCCGGCAATCGTTCTGATTCACGGCGGAGGTTGGACCGGCTTCGACAAATCCACCATGAGCGGTATGGGAGGATTTCTGGCGCGCTCCGGCTTTGTGGCGTTTGCAATTGATTACCGGCTGATGCATGGAACAGAAAACTTGTGGCCCGCACAACTGGATGACGTGCAGCGTGCCGTGCGCTGGATTCGCGCCAACGCAGCGAAGTATCAGGTCGATCCCGATCACATCGGCGCTTTCGGGCATTCCGCCGGCGCGCAACTCGCTGCTCTGTTGGGCACGGAAGATACTCATGATAATTCTGATCCGGTGCTGGCAAAGTATTCGAGCAGAGTGCAGGCCGTCGTCGATGTGAGCGGTCCCACCGATTTCACAACCAATCGCGATCCTGAAGACGACGCTTTTCTCACCGCTTTTTTCGGCGGAGACTACCTTCACCATGCGGACGTCTGGCACGATGCGTCGCCTGTCTTTCATGTCTCGAAGAAGGTCGCGCCTTTCTTAATCGTTCATGGCACCCAGGATCAAGCCGTTCCCATCGCTCAAGCGCAGGAACTTGCCGACAAGCTGAAAGCCGCCGGAGCGTCCGTGGAATTTATAAAGTTCGAGGACGCGCACACCTTCGAGTCGCCGCAGTCGCGCAAGCGCCTCGCCGTCGAGAGCCGGGACTTTTTCTTCAAGTATCTTCGGATCGGTTCAAGTAGGCCGTGAGATTTTCGCTTTTCCTCCTAGTAAAGCGGTATTTTGTCATTGCCAACCGAGGTTCTTTGCCGGTGAGGAATCTGCTGTTTGCGGGCGCCGGTTCGGTTTGCACACAGGGCAAACCCTTGGACCACGAAGGGCACGAAGTACCACGAAGGTATCGGTTTCAAGGTTTTCCTTTGTGTGTCTTCGTGTCCTTGGTGGTTACTCCGCTCTAAACTGACCCGCTAGGCGTTTCCGACGTCGAAAACTTATTTTTCCATCACCTGTTAGAATCAAGAGCCGTTCAATTAAGGAGAAAGCAATCATGAGCCGTCCCGCTGGAACCTACGCTATTCTTGAAACATCGGAAGGAAATATCGTCTGCCGCCTCTTTGAAAAAGAAGCGCCGAAAACCGTAGCCAACTTCACCGAACTTGCCGAAGGCAAACGCGAGTGGACTAATCCCTCCACCCGCAAGAAAGTCAAAGACCCGCTGTATGACGGAACAATCTTTCACCGGGTCATTCCCGACTTCATGATTCAAGGAGGCGATCCGCAAGGCACCGGAATGGGCGGTCCCGGCTACCAGTTTGAAGACGAAACCAAAGGTTCGCCCTACAAACTCGACAAGGCTGGAATACTTGCCATGGCGAATGCCGGCCCCAACACCAACGGCTCGCAATTCTTCATCACTGTTGCGCCGACAACCTGGCTCACCGGCAAGCACACAGTTTTCGGCGAAGTTGTCGAAGGCATGGATATTGTAAAAAAGATTTCCGAAGTCCCGCGCGGACGTAACGACAAGCCGAATAAAGATGTGGTGGTGAAGAAGGTAAGGATCGAGAAAGCGTAGGAGTTAACGATTTGCCAGCACGGATATTCCTGATAAGGCAAGCAGGTGATGGTCCGCCGTAATTAACGTTAAATCAAAAACCTTAGCTGAGGCAGCAAGGAATTGATCAGCTGGGTCGGCGTGCGTGAAACTGATCGTTGAAACAGCAAGCGCCACTTCAGTCGTGAGTGGCGCTTCTGTGAGCTTCAAATCCGAAAATGTTTGAGCAACCCATGCCGAAATGTCCGGAAGCACTTCGAATCGCCGCTTTCGGCATAAGATGGTCAACTCCCAAACACTAACAGGCGACAACCACAACTCGTTCTGGGAGTCCGCCAAGACCTTCGAAACGCGGCGCGACAACCGGCCAGACTGCATTGAACTCCACAGCCAGATGTGAGTGTCGAGAAGATATTTCATTCCCGCCAGGCATCCCAGTCATCAAGGCTTCCAGTCGGGCCAACGATGTCTCCGAGAATTTTTGCCGTCCCAGCCATGGAACCTAACCGCCTCCCAGTAGTTTTTGTGGGGCTCGGCGGCACGACCTCCGCTACAGGCTTACCAAAGCGCGTGACCCGGATCGGCTTTCGCGTCTTGCGAACCTCTTCCAGAATGCCGAGGCATTTGGCTTTGAATTCGGAAATGGCGACTTCTTTCATATCTCGATTAAACCATGGTCACTGACCATGGTCAACGTCAAGTTTCCTTCTGCTTCCCGGCAAACAGGAACGGCTGAACGCTCCTCGCGATATTCCGCAGGCGCGTTCAGCCATTGCGTTTTTGCTTCCACTCTTACTTCGCCGGCACTAACGTGGCCGCGAGCACGGCTACGTGCGAATTGTTGGGTAGGGTGATTGTTTTTACGGTTTTGTTCGGGTTCAAAGCAAAACGATACTCATACAGATTGAAGGTGCGATTGTCTTTGGTGCCGTTGTCGAAATCGCGGTAGGCCATGGCGACGCCTTCGGATTCCCCCGCGTATTTTTGCGGAGTGTACCAGTCGCTGAAGCTCTGCGTGAATTTCGATGTCGTGCCGTCAGAATAGGTTACGGTAAAGACTTGCGAGGTTTGGTTCCCTTCCACTCCAGTGGCAAGAAGTTCGAGGGCGGAATACTTGCCTGCAGTCAGCGACACAACTTGGCCGCTGCATCCTACGGCGTCGAGTTCGTTGGCCGGACCGAAGTCGAACAACGTTCCGCTGTACACGCGCGAGGTGGTCAGCAGGTTTGAGGAGTAGGAGTACCCGGTCCCGTCGAGGCCTCCCGTGGAAAACTTGGTGCCGTCGGTATAAATCCCGTTAAGGTTGAAGTCAGGCGACAGACTGACGCTGGTACCGGTCCCCTTGGTGCCGGTCGCGGCGCTGACCGCGAGACTAAAGCTGGTACTTTCGATAATGCTGCCGGAAGTTCCGGTCACCGTGACGGTGGTGAATCCGGTGGTGGCGGCAGAGGTGGCTTTGAAGACCACTTTACGTGAGTTGCCCGTTCCCTGAAACGATGCGGTTACGCCGGTCGGCAGCGCGGACGTGCTGAGGGTGATGTTGCCATTAAATCCACCGAAGTCCGTAATGGTGATCGAAGCGTTGGCCGATGCGCTTTGGTTTAAGAACACACTGGTTGGTCCGGCAAGTGTGAAGCCGCTGCCGCTGACCGCGGTGTTGATTGCGCTCGCATATTGTGCGGCCAGTCCGGTGCCGACGAAGTCATCGTAGAGCCACATGAATCCGCCGATAATCCCGCACTGCTCATGCCATCCCGTCATCGTAGTTTGCACTTGGCTGGGTGTGTCGTTCGCATCCCACAGTCCGGGGAAAACCGGGACCGTGCCGAAGTTCCAGCCGACGCAAGGATTGTTGCCGCTACCACCTGCGTAAGCTTGCAGGTGAACCCCGTCGACGGTGCCGGGAAGCTGACTATTAATTTGTGAGACCACGTTCGTCCAATAACTGCTTTGGTCAAAGGCGTCGGGCATTGCGTGATAGCCGAGGTTACCGAGCATCACGCCAAAAGCAATCGTGGTGGGAGAGTTGAAGCTGTTCTCATCATCGAAGTCGATGGCGTCGAGCGCGGGGATCGCCGCTTTTAGCGCCGCGAAATCCTGATACAGAATGCTTCCCGGGCCGGTGCCCTGCGAGTTAACCAGGTTGGTAATATCTTCCCAATCTCCGTAGTTTGATGAACCGATGCTGAAGGTTACGCGCTTCACCGTGCCTTGTTTAAGCTGCGCCAGGTCCGCGGGAAAGTTCGGGTAATACGAATTGCCCACGTACACTCCGCCGGAGGTTAACGGAAACTCGCCATTCAAATTGAGGTCGCCCGTGCTGCTGACCTCAACGCTCCATACGATGGCCTCGGTGAATCCGGAGTTTTCGATTTCGGTAATGTTGGGACCGGCGTTTCCTTTATAAAACGGGCCGCCGCCGAAGATGCCGGTATAGCCGGTTTGGGCAGATGCGGAGTGGCCAGCGAATGCCACTGTAAGCAGAACAAGAATTGAAAAGTGGCGAAGGCTGACTGGAAGACAAGGGCGCACAGTATTCAGTTTTGAGTTATGCACGTGATCTCCTGGATTGGTTACTTGCGGTGCTGGACGCGGGTTGTGGCCGCGTCCTCCCCCCTGAAGTGGGCAATTACCGTCCCCCGCAAAGTTTACAGATTATACATCCTTGGGGATTCAACATTGCGGGTCTGACCGGATTACTTGCGCAGAAAACCGTGCGTGACTCCGTTGGGACCGTCAAATTGGCCTGTGATCTGTCCAAAAAGGTTGATCGCCACTGGCCTCGTACCTTGACTCACTTTCATTCCGGCGTTGGGATCGTCAAAGCTTGTGAAGGTGCCCGCCTGGTCCCGTACGAAGCCATGAGAGGCGCTGTTCGCGTCGTAATACAAGCCCGTAATTGTTCCCGTGAGGTTGATGGCCGTCGGCGCCGTCGACGCTGCACCGGGATAGTCGAAGGAGTGCAGACCAGAGGCATTGCCCCAAAATCCATGTGTGACGCCAGCAGCATCCGTGTAAAAACCCGCCAGGACATCGCGGTCATTGATGGATTGCACGTAAATTACCGAGCCCCCAAAAGGATTACCGTATTCCGTCAAGACACCGCTGGCCGTACGGATGAAAAAGGTGTAGGTTCTTCCACCGTGGAACGAGCAAGTGCCAGCGACCTCGCCCGACGCGCTGACAAAGGCGTTTATGACAGCGTCCCCGCAACTGCCGGAACCGCCGAAGGTCGCAAAATCTCCGGTGGAATCGCGCAGAAAGCCGACGTCGCCACCCGCGCCGCTTGTGCTGTAGTTGCCGCTGATCTCTCCAGCACTGTTGATGCTGAAAGGCGTCGTTGCAATCGAGCCAGGCGGGTCAAAGGACGTATAGTTGCCCTCCGCATCCTGTAAAAATCCGTGAACGTTTGTGCCAACGCTATACCAGCCAGTGATTTCACCAGCATCGTTGATCGAAACCGGCACCGTCTGCGTGGTGTCGGGAACCGGACCATACAAGGCGGTGAAATTTCCGCCAGCGTCCCTAATAAATCCGGGCTGAACGCCATCGCCATCGATTTCCTGATAGCGGCCAACGATCGTACCGGAAGCGTTGATGGCTGCAGGCTGGGTCTCCGTACCCCCGGGCGGGTCAAAGTTAATAATCTGGCAGCTTGCGACGGCGGGAATGGCAAGCAGCAAGCCAGCGGCAATTAGCCGGGCGATCTTAAGGGCATGATGCATTGGCCTTCCTCCTGGGATTTCACTCTAATCGACCTCGCTCGATAACAATGAGAATTCCACACGCTTGAGCGGATCACGTCAAGATGAAGGATTTTGCACTTACCCAGGCGGATAAAATCGCCTACCCGCAAAATGCGTTTCTGAGCGATAATGCCTTGCGTTCCGAAGCGTGGGTTGGATTCGCTACATGGAGGTTTTACCAATGCTCAAATCCATTGGGGTGGTTGCCGGCAGCTATGTGCTGTCGGTTCTTCTGGTCGTGCTCACGGATCCGTTGCTCTCTCGCCTGTTTCCTGGCGATTTTGAAAGAGGCCGTATCCCGTCCAACAATGCTCTGCTGGCGAGCACGGCTTTCTTCGTTTTGATCTCGATCCTCTGTGCGTGGATTTGCGCGCGATTCGCTCCGGGCCGCGCAGCGCGTCATGTGCTCTGGTTCTTCATCATCGGAGAAGCGATGGGGGCCGCGGCGACCATTCCCAACTGGAGCAAAGGCTGGCCGCACTGGTACTGGTTGTCCTGGCTGCTGACCTGGCCGGTGAGTTGCTGGATCGGGCTGCTGCTGGCGGGACGGCGGCGTGAAACCTTGCCCGCCTGAGTAAGTGCAAGCGTCGCAGTTGAATCGCAGTCAAAAATTCACCCGGATTTTTTCGTTTGATTCTGTTTGGCGTCGCACCGTCGCAAAACAGCGTAAACGAAATTTGACGCGAACGGCATCTCACCAGAAAACCGAACTTCAGGAGATGCACTGTGAGCGAGCGCGACGACAAACACGCAAAAGATTACCGGGAGCTAAGTGGTGAAGAAGGAAGGAAGAAGATTGCGGAACTGGTGAAAGGAATCCGCATCGCCATGATGTCGACCATCGACGCCAGCGGAAAAATTCACAGCCGTCCCATGGCGACGCAGGACGAGCCGTTCGATGGGACTCTGTGGTTTCTCGCGCGGTCGACATCGGAAAAGATTTCCGACCTGCAACGCAAGCCGGAAGTGACCCTCGACTACGCCGAGCCAAAGGATTCGAAGTACATCACTCTGCGCGGCCGGGCGCAGGCGGTGAACGACCGCGCCAAGATCAAAGAGCTTTGGAATCCTATGTACAAAGCCTGGTTTCCCGATGGAGAAGACGATCCGGAAATTACAGCCCTGCGCGTCGATGTTACGGAAGGCGATTTCTGGGAAGCCAACAGCAGCAAGATCGTCATGGGCATTCGCTATGTAGCGGCCGCAGTGACTGGCGGATCGGTGCCGGTGGGGCAGTCCGGTCACGTTGAGGTAGCGTAACAGCCCAACTCACGGTCGCTTGGGCTTGCGCATGAGGCGGCGCATACGGGGAGAGAGAACCAACTCCAGGCACTTGGAACATGGGCAGCGAAACGCGGCGTCGTTGAGAATAACGATGTGACCGCAGCTCTTGCAGATCATGCGGCCGTTGGGAAGAACTTCCATAGGATGAAAAGTATTTTCCACGATGCAATAAGGGCACCGCGGATCTTTCTCGCTTTTAGAGAAAAGCCTTCCGGCCCCGCCGCCTGACATCGAAACACTATAGAGCTTACCTGCCACGAAAACCGTATTCCATCGAACAAAACTGCTCCCCGGATACACTCTCGTGCCCCCCGGGGCGGCAGAACTCGTATTAGAATGGCACTCGGATTTGGAGGCAGACGGGAGGTTCGTGTGATTGCGAGGGTATGGCACGGATACTGTAAGCCGGAACACGCCGACACTTACGAGGCGATGCTGAAGCCAGAACTTTTGCCGGGCGTGACCCAGGTGAAAGGCTACCGGGGAAGCTATTTGCTGCGGAGGTCGCTGGGGACCGAGGTAGAGTTCGTGACGGTGATGCTTTGGGAGTCAGTCGAAGCCATCCGCGCCGTTGCTGGAAGGGATTACGAAACTGCGGTCGTCCCCCCGGAGAGAGAGAAATATTTGTCGCGATATGACGCGAAGGCTTCGCATTACGAGGTCGCATCACAGCAGTCGGCTCGCGAGTTGTCCGCCGTCCTGGGCTAGCGTTTCGGTCGGAACTCCGCAAACTCGGGATCGTTTTTTAAGCGATCGGGAAACTCCTTTTCGTACCGCGCCAGGCTGGGACAGATAATGTGATGCGATTTGGTGAAGCCAAACGATTTCATCTCTTTCATGGCCTCGTCGGCGCTCCATCCTTCTTCGGCCATGCGGTACGCGGCGACCATCATGCCGGTGCGATCGTCACCCAGCCGGCAATGTACGAAAAATTTCTTTCCTTCATTTTCCTGAAGAATTTTTAGAAACCTGGCGAAGACTTCATCGTGCGGCCAAGGGCAGTGCCACGGGATCGCCACATACTTCATGCCCAGAGCGGCCGCTTCCCTCTCCTCATCTTGGTTGTAGGCGTGCGTATCGACAATGAAGTTGATGCCAAGTTTCTTCAGCGCCTTGAGGCCGTCGCCGCGCAGCAGGCCTCCGCGGTAGAGCTGCGGCGTGACCTCGCCGAAATTGGTAACGCCTTTTTGTTCCAGCTTGCGGCCAATAGCGCGAACTTGGGGCGGTTGAGTTTCTTCTTTAGTTTGTGCCGGAGTCGCAGCTTTCAGGGCAAAACTGAATACGAAAGCAAAAACCACCATGCTTCTGGAAGCGATCCGAAGAGTCATGAGATATGGTTGAAAATCATAAGCTTTGAGTGCTCCGCGAGCACATAAGTTGCCTTATCGCGGCCTCCGGCGTGGGTTTAGAAACAACCTCGCCGCCGCTAGAAACATCTTAACTCCGGCGTAATTCTTCAGTCTCCCCCGAGGTTCAATCGTGACAAAACACTTTTTGCTTTACGGAACTCTTGCGGCTGCATTGCTTGTCGCTAATCCGGGGAAGGGATTGATGGCGCAGAGCGTCTCTTCAACGGCGACCCGGCCTGCTACGACCGACTACAGGCTCACGGTCGCGATAGCCGGCACCTCCAGCGGAAGCGTTACCAGCAGCCCGGCTGGAATCGCATGCACACCCAAGTGCAGCGCATCTTTTGCCGCTGGGACAGTGGTAATCCTGACCGCGACTCCGGCTAAAGGTGCTTTTTTTGAAGGATGGTCCGCGCCCTGCACGGGCCGCTCCACTTGCAAGATCACGATGAAGTCGGCAGAATCGGTCACCGCAACCTTCAACGTTTCGCAAACCGTAAAGGTTCTGAACCATATTATTTTCATGGCTCAGGAAAACCGTTCGATCGACAACTATTTTGGCGAGTTGCGTTCCTACTGGAAGTCCAACGGATATGCCGACCGGTCGTTTGACGGCTTGCCGCAGTTCAATCCCACGTCCGGCATTGCGCCGCTGTACGGCCCCCCGCCAGCCAATCCGGGATGCGATCCGGCGTATCCTCCGCCGAGCGCTTGCATCGAAGACAGCGCCAGCCCGCAAGTCGCGTCTTATCATCTGATCACGCAATGCACCGAGAACACGAGCCCGGCGTGGAACGAAGCGCATCAGGACTGGAACTTAGACGACCCTTACTCGGGGACGGCCACTCTGGATGGATATCTTTGGACCGCCGCGCACGACGCGCGCAGCATGAGTCCGGAGTTTTACGATACCGATGGCATTCGTGCCATGGGCTATTACGACGACACCGATCTCAACTACTACTATTTCATGGCCTCAAATTTTGCCATCTCCGATCGTTTCTTTTCGCCGACGATGACCCGTTCGCAACCCAACCGCGAATATCTGATTGCGGCAACTTCGCAAGGTTATGCCTATCCGATCGGAAGCGATAGCGGCGATCAGAAACTGCTGACGGCTCAAACAATTTTTCAGAGCCTGCAAGACGCGGGAATCAGCTGGAAGATTTACGTCAACACCGACAACACCGCGTGCGCCAGCAATCCCGCCGCGTCCTGTCTGGTGACCTTGAGTTACGTGAATGGCTTTGCCTGGGGACAGGCCATTCCCACGAACTATCCCAACAACATCGCCACGATGACGCAGTTCTTTACCGACGTGCAAAACGGAACATTGCCGCAGGTGGCGCAGATCGAGCCCGCTTCCGCCGCTGGGCTGGATGAACATGGGTCGGACTCCGATCAATATCCGATCAACATTCAGTTGGGGGCGCAATATGTTTCTTCAATCATCAATGCGATCATGACGAGCGTATCGTGGAAAGATTCCGCGTTCATCTTAACCTACGACGAGTCGGGCGCTCTCTACGATCACGTTGCGCCGCAACCTGCGGTCAGTCCGGACGGCATCAAGCCTGTGGACCTGGAAACCGGCGACATTTGCACCACCACAACCGGGCCAACTTGCGATTTCGTTTACACCGGCTACCGGACCCCGATGATCGTCGTTTCGCCGTATGCGAACAAGCACTATGTCTCCCATACGGTGATGGATTCGACCGCGATCCTGAAGTTCATCGAGACCCGCTTCAAGTTGGTTTCGCTGACCAAGCGCGACGCGGCGCAAAAGAGCATGAACGAGTTTTTCAATTTCAACCTGCCCGCCTGGACCACGCCGCCATCGCCGCCGGCGCAAGTGACCAACGGCCCCTGCTACCTGAACACCTTGCCGTGAGGCAGAGCTACGGCGCCGCCTTCAGTTCCCAGTTGGGCTGCAGGGTCCTGGGATCGGGCCGCTCCGGCGCAGCCATGAACTGTCCGCTCCCGGCAAGATCGTAGGTGTACAAAGTGTCGTCGCCCGAGGGCACGAAGACTTGCCCGTTCGCCACGGTAAGCGCTCCAGTTACAGCCCCGCCGGTAACGGCCCGCCAGGCCTCAACCGGAGTAACGTTAAAATAAAAGCCATAGACTGTCCCGTTGGCGTTGCCGTAGTAAACCACTCCGTTGGCTACGGCTGGGGTGTTAATCACAACTGCGGCACTGCTGCTTTCCTTGTTGATCAGGCCTCCGGTGAAGGCGTTCACCCAGTTATAGGATCCGTCGGCTGACCCCACGTAAATCGTGCCGTCGAAGTACGCCGGTGAACCGACGGTGCCTGCCGCCAAATACTTCCACACCTCTACGCCGGTCTTGGCATTGATGGCGTACAAGTTTTTGTCCGCCGATCCTACGTACACAACATCTCCCGACACGGTTGGTGATGAGGCAACCGCGCCCGCGGTAGCAAACTTCCACAGCTGGACGCCCGTGGTGGCGTTGATGGCGTAGACGTTGTCGTCACTCGATCCCACGTAGACAATACCGTTCGCTACAGCAGGTGAACTGGCGACTGCGCCCGTGGTTGCGAACTTCCAGACTTGCGCTCCGGTGGTCGCGTTGACGGCGTAAACGCTGTCATCGTTCGATCCGACGTACACGTTTCCGCCGGAAACCGCAGGGGACGAATTGATCGCCGCGCCGGTCTTGAACTTCCAGGATTGAGCGCCGGTAGTGGCGTTAACGGCATAGAGATAGTCGTCGCTCGAACCGATGTAGATGATACCGCCCGCTACCGCCGGAGACGAGTCGGTGATGGCCGCGCCTGTCTTGAAACTCCACACCTTGGCGCCGGTCGTGGCGTTGACGGCATAGAGGCTGTCGTCCGCCGATCCGAAATAGACTGTCCCCCCTGACACCGCTGGGGCCGAGGTAATCGCGCCCCCGGTGGCGAAGCTCCAGTCGAGATCGATGGCGCCCACGTTGGTGGTGCCGATCACGTTTTCATAAGGATTTCTGCCCCGGTGCAGCGGCGAGTAGCCGGATTGCGCCCAGTTGGTTTGCACCGTGAACGAGGCTTGGGCCGCGGTCCCTGTCGTGCCCCGCGCCACCCCGGTCACCCAATGAATCCCAGGTACGGCGGTCGTCGGGACCGTGACGTTGATCCCCGAGAATGCGCCCGTGGAACTGGTTACGGCCAGCGCGACATCGGTGGAGTCGAAATAAATATCGACTGCAGTGCTGTCGGGAAAGTTCGCGGCGGATACCTGAAAAACCACTGGGCTTCCGATGCTGGGTGAGGGCGGATCAACGTTGGGTGTAAGCGTCAGGGTGGGGGTTGCGGCCGCAGCCAGCGCGGCGGACATGGCAACGAGCAAGATTGCCCAGCAAAGTTTACCGGCGATTCGCATAAAGCCTCCAAACAAGGTGATCCCTACAGAATAGGTTTGGAGTGTAGGAGTTGCAGACAGGACGAGGCAAGGGACAATAGCGGTCAACTCCGGTCATAACCGGACAAACGCCATCATTCAGCGGCCCACAGGCATCCGCCACGGGTTTGGGAAAGTTTGTTGGGAGGGCGATGTCCTCTGGCTTGCCCAAGCGTCACCAGAGGAGCCCGTCGTCCACCCGTCTCTACGAACCCATACCAGCAGCTTATAGTCCAGTCATTTTCTCTAGGCGCTCCGGGTACCGTGCGCCCTCGACATTGATCTTCGCCGCTTCTTCGGCCAACCCCCAATGCGCGATATTCGCACTCTGCGCTCGCCCGACTCCCCGCCGATCGAGTCGATCGATACGCAGCCCCGCGCTGCGCTCAATCTGCGGTGATACCAGCAAGGAGAATCCGCCGACGAGGTTGCGCGCATTTGCCTCGACTCTGGAAATGTTTCTGCCGCGCAAAGGTGGTACCAGTTCGGTCAAGACGCCGGCCTCAAAGAGCCAGACCTCAAATCCCCCCGTGTCGATCTGTGGGAATGCAGAATTCAGAATGGAGAATGCAGCGAAAAAATCACGATCCATTTACCGGATGGTCTTCAGCAGACGGTACCGGTCGAGGGTGATTTCGGCGCGGACCACAGTGGCCGCGCCAGGATAGCGTAAACGCGCAAATGCGAACCAGGCATCGCGGTAGGCCTGCCAGGTCTCTTCCACTCGGGAAAGATTGCCGTCCGTGACCGCCCCCTGATCAATTGCATCTTTCGCCTGCGTTCGTAATTCCTGGAGCTTCTTCACGTATTCGTCGTGCAGCAAGGCATCGGCCGTTGTAATTTGCTTATCGGAGAGTACAGGCCATTTCTTGCGCTCGAAGTGAACTACCTCGGCATGAAAGAGATCTTGCAGGATGCTCTGGGAGCCGATCGCTCGTATCACGCGTATGCTGCCGCCTTGATCCACCTCGGAGGCGTGCGCCTCGATGTATGCCTTTTGGGCTGCCAGCAGCTTTTCGAAAGCGGCCCGCTGCTCTGTAGTCATGGAGGACTTCAGCGAGTTGTAGTAACGATTTCTGTGATCATCTTCGATCTCGGATTTATACTCACTGCAAAAGTTCATGGTGAAGGTTGTCGTGGCATAGTCGCAGAATTCAAACGGTCTACGGACGCGCGTTGGGGCCAAAGCGAAGCCACCGTTAAGTTTCGCGATCTCGGGCAGCGCGAGCATCGCCATACCCTCCTCGGACTCGCAGGCGAAGCGCATGGCAAGCGGGATGTCTCGCTTGACTCCCGCGCCGTTGAAATAAATATCGGCGAGGATGAGCGAGCCGCCGACAACCCACGCGGTCGGTTCTTCCTGGCTCTGTCCCAGGTCCGCCTGCTGCGCGAGCCGCTCCTGCCATGCACACGCACGGGCTTCGGAGTAGTTTACCGGGCGTCCGATACCGCGATACGACCGGTAGGATGTGCAAGCCGGAGTCGTCTTCGGGGCAATCGCTTTGTCCGCTTCTGCGGGCAGTGGAATCGATACGTATGCGGAGCAGTCCGCGGCACCGTTGGGGGATGCGGTCTGGCCGCAGGCGTCGGCCACAAGCGCATAGCTTCCAACCATAATTACGGTCGTGAGGCCAAAGAATCGCATAAGCAAACGGTGCGCGCTCCACATTCGCAGGAGTATATGCCAAGCCCCGCGCTTTATTTCCCGGAGTGATCATTAAGTGCCCTCCGTTGTCGCCACAAATGGTCGGATCAAGCCGGACGTGGTGCTGGTTAACGGCAGAGAAGAGCGGCACGCAGAAGGGACGTACTACCTGGAAAAGTGCTGCATGGCCCGCAGCTACGCAAACGTCGGGGTCTCGGCGGTCGTCAACGATTAACAAGCGCAGCAATCCCCCCGATTTGCTTCGGGAAGCACGCACCTGGAGCGGCAGAGGCAGGCACAAGCACTCGGGTGAGCCTGGCCGCGCCGACGAAGAAAGACCGCCTCCGCATATTTCTTCGGGATCATTCCACACCTGCGGGTTTACTGAATCTTCATTCGTCCGGCCAAAAAGTTGTCCTGACACGCCTTGCCCGCAGCGCGGATTTCAGGGTATTCGGGCTGCGTGCGGATGCTGGCGAACATGGGGTCGGTATCCATGGCGGGGTAGGCGCAATAGTTGGCCTTGACGGTGCGTTTCAGCAGATCAAACGCGGCCGCGGTCTGGCCGCAATAGGCGAGATGGGAGGCGGCGAAGTAATTGGTTTCGGGATCGTCTTCGGGCTGGATGCGGGTGGCAAGCGTTGCTATTTCACCGGCGGGCTTGTGGGCGGCGCAGGCGAGTAGCATGTCGTAGCTGGTCCAGGCGCCGATGTGAGGGCGGCCGATTGTGAGCGCCTCTTTCTCCTTGCCCTCGCGCAGCAGGACGTCGATGGTAAGCGCGTTGTTCCAATCGCTGTTCACGTCGAGGTGAAAGTATTCGAGAGCCTTGTCGTAATCGCCGTGCTCGAGAAACGCGACGCCGCAGGAGCGCAACGTGGTAGTCTGCCGATCGAAGGAGCGCGCGATTTCGCACTGGGTTTCGGCCTCCTGGTTCAAGCCCGCGTAGCGCAGAACATAGGCCAGGGCGAAAGGAGAAATCGGATTTTCCGGGCTTTCGCGAAGCATGTTTGCCGCAACCCGGTATCCGCGCAACAATTCCCCGCCTTCGGTATACTCGATCGCCATTCCGTACTGAGCAAACCCATAGTGGGGATCGAGGGCGACCGCCCGTTCCGTGGCGGCCATAGCTTTCTCCATCGCCTCGTCATCCTTTCCACGGATGTAGTGGGACTCGTTGTAGTAGCGGCCTCCCAATGTCACCCAGTATTGAGCAAAACCGGGGTCCAGTTGAACGGCACGTTCCAACATGGCTCTGGCCTTGCCGTTGGATTCGGGGTCCGATGGCTGTCCGATGCTGCGAACGTACAGGTCGTACGCTTCCTCATTGCTCGGGACGGTGGCTGGAGGGTTGGAACCATCCTGCGGATGCGCACC
>Ga0302320_10010564_pt1 | contig 19661 bp, 16 predicted proteins | sample Bog_T0_3_FD_202130 | JGI IMG/M metagenome (GOLD analysis project Ga0302320, IMG submission 202130) | Peat permafrost microbial communities from Stordalen Mire near Abisko, Sweden - Bog_T0_3 | ecosystem: Environmental > Terrestrial > Soil > Wetlands > Peat | place: Sweden: Abisko, Stordalen Mire... | reverse complement strand
GTTGGAGAAGCTGGGGCATGAGGTATGGATCGGGGATGCGGCGCAGATTCGCGCCAGCTATGTGCGCAAGCAGAAGACCGACAAGCGCGATGCTGGGCACATTCTGAAACTGCTGATCGAGGGGCGGTTTCCGCGGTTGTGGGCTCCGGATGCGGTGGTGCGGGATCTGCGGCAGTTGCTGATTCACCGGCACAAGCTGGTGGAGATTCGGGCGCGGGTGAAGAACGGGTTGCAGCATCTGGCGATGAATCGTGGGATGCAGAAGAAGAGCCGGTTGTGGAGCCAGGCCGGTCAGAAGGCGTTCAGCGAGTTGCCGCTCGACGGCTGGGCAGGGTGCCGGCGGGAAGACCTACAGCGGTTGCGGGCGATGCTCGCCGTCCAGGTTGGCAAACTGGATGTGGCAGCGCAACGCGCGGCCGAGGAGAACGAGCAGGCCCGATTGCCGATGACGCAGCCGGGCGTGGGGCCGATCACCTCGCTGGGGTTTGTGCTGACCCTGGGCGATGCGACTCGGTTCAAGCGGGGATGAAGGGTTTCGCAAGCAGTATCAACACCGCTGCCACAGCAAGCCGAAAGGCGTGGCCAAGGTGGCGGCGGCACGCAGATTGGCAGTCCGGCTCTACTGGATGCTGCGCACGAAGACGCCGTATCCGGAGATCGTTCGTATCGAGAGCAGCTCGCGGGTGCCCCTGGACGGCGCAAGCTAGTCCGCAGAACTGATTGGGCGCTCTCGCATCCAGACTGGCCGGTGCAAAAGACGGCGCAGAATGCGCGCCTTGGAAAACCAGAAAACGGTTTTCCACTTTCGTACCGGCCCGGCGGCTGGATGTTCGCATGGAAGAATCATGGGCCACCAGCCATCTACAGCCACCAGCACTACTTTGATTTCTGTTGAGCGATCCAGCGGTCGGTGCGGGCTTCGAGTAGATCGAGAGGGAGGGTGCCGCCGCTGAGCATTTCGTCGTGGAAGGTTCGGATGTCGAACTTCGGGCCTAGCTCCTTCTGGGCACGGGCGCGGAGTTCGCGGAATTTCAACTGGCCGAGTTTGTAGCTGAGAGCCTGAGCGGGCCAGGCGATGTAGCGGTCGGTTTCAGACTGGACGCTTGGCTCATCGACGGTTCCGGAGTTTCGCATGAATTCGACGACCTGATCTCGGGTCCATCCCTTGGAGTGGATTCCGGTATCGACTACGAGACGGACGGCGCGGAAGAGTTCGGAGGCGAGGCGGCCGTAGTCTGAGACCGGGTCCTGATAGAAGCCCACTTCTTTTCCGAGCTGCTCGGCGTAGAGCGCCCATCCTTCAACATAGGCATTGAAGCCGAGGCCGTGGAGGCGGAACTTGGGGAGTCCGGTGAGCTGCTGCTGGACGGAGAGCTGCATGTGATGGCCGGGGATTCCCTCGTGATAGGCGATGGCTTCATCAAGGACGAGGGTGCGGGTGGCGAAGTTCGACGTGGCTACGACGACGCGTCCGGGACGCTTGCCATCGGGAGTTCCGGTCATGTAGTGGGTGGCGGCGGCGGACTGAAAAGCGGGGATGGCTTCGACGGTGACCGGCGAGTTGGGAAGAACGGTGAAGAGTTCGGGAAGCTTGGGCTGCATCTGGGCGATGTAGCGGCGGAAATCATCGAGGATCTGCTCGGACGAGGCAGGGATGTATTTGGGATTGGTTTTGAGCGCGGCGCGGAAGGCGGCGAGATCGGCGAAGCCCTGCTGCTTTGCGATGACGGTCATCTCGGCTTGGATCCGGTCGATTTCGCGAAGTCCGAGCTGGTGGATTTCATCCGGAGCCATGTGGGTGGTGGTGCGGGCGTAGATGTTGTTGCGATAACGCTTCTCGCCATCAGGGAGCGAAATTACGGCTAGGGTGGTGCGTCCCTTGGGCGCGTATTCGGTGGCGAGGAATTGGGCGAAGGCCTTGTAGGCGGGCAAGACATCTTTGGTGGCTGCGTCGGCGATCTGCTGAGTCAGGCGCTTCTGATCTTCCGGTGAGATGTCAGCGGGAAATTTTTTCGTTGGGATGAGGAAGGGGTCGGCATCGATGATTCCCTGGCACTGGGCGGGAAGTTTTTCGAGCAGGAAGCGTACGGGCATGAGGTTGTCTTTCATGCCGGCGCGGAGGATTTCAGTGGCCTGGGTGAGGACCCGCGGAATCTGATGCAGGCGGGAGATGTAGTCCTCGTAATGCTTGACCGAGTCGAGAGGGACGGAGAGCGGCAGATCGGCGAGAGAGGTATGGACACCGCTCTGCTGGTTGACCGGCATCTCGAACTCTTTCAGGTCATAGTCATCCATACGCTGTTTGAGGACGCGGACAAGAAGGTCATGGGAGAGCTGATCCTGCTCCGAGAAGCCGTTGGTGGGTATGGCGTCAAGGCGGGAGAGGAATGCTTCGTCTACTTTGTGGCGCTGGTGGATGGCCGAGAGGGAGTAGTCGGCGAGTTTGTCATTAAAGCGAAAGTCGCCGAAGGCGGTGGCACGTTCGGGGAAATTGCGGAGATCGGTCTCATACTGTTCCTCAAAGAGAGCGTTCTGAGCGGCAAGACGCTCCGCGACGGGCTTGGGATTCTGGGCGATGACGGGGGCAGAGAGGGCGATCAGCAGGCAGATGCTCCGAGGGAATCGCATAAGCATTGGAGGGTACCAGAACGGAATAGGGTGTGCGAGAAAAAGGCGGAGGGTGAGGCGAGACTGATAGAATTCAGTCTCTTACGGGCGCGGGTGAACTTTGCGCGCCGAAATTACGTATGAATCAGCATGGCGACTGGTGCGGCACCACCCATGCTGAGGCTGTTTACGGCTGCTCAGAGCCGTCCAGTGGAGGCACGGGTGGACGAGGCACAAGTCGTTGCACAACTTGTACGCCGCTGTGCCCAGGGCGAAGCAGCCGCGTGGGAAGACATTGTGCGACGCTTCCACCGCCGCATTTACAACATCTGCTACCGCTTTGCGGGCTCGCCGGATGACGCGCAGGATCTGACCCAGGAAGTGTTCATCAAGGTTTATCGCAGCATCGGGAGTTTCGATGGCGCGCAGGCGTCTTTCAATACCTGGGTCACTACGGTGACGCGCAACCTGCTGGTAGACCACTTCCGCAAGACTCGAAATGAACGGGCCACGGATTCGATTGACGCGGCACAGGGAGCTGACGAGGACGGACCGACACTGGCCGACCGACTGGCGGCGGATGGGACGGAAAATCCGCAGAGGCACGTGGAAAGCCGGGAACGGCGCGAGATGGTACATGGGGCGCTGCAGCAGATTTCACCGGATCTGCGCGAGGCGGTGATTTTGCGGGATCTGCAGGATATGGACTATCGCGAGATTGCGCATGTTCTGAAAGTTCCCGAGGGAACGGTAAAGAGCAGGATCAATCGCGGACGCGCGGAACTTGCGCGGCTGTTGCAACGTACGTATAGACAAGCCCTGTAACCCGGGGCTAGGTGCTAGAGCTTCGCAGGCGGGTACGCGGCAACAGATGCCGCTCCGGCCGCGGGCGCGAGGCAGAGGAAGTAAAGATGTTGGATGAGACCAAATCCGGGATGCCGTGCGCAGAGTTCGACGTTCTGCTGACGGAGGCGCTGGACAACGCTCTGAAGGGCGAACGGCGCGAACGCTTTGAACAGCACAGGTTGACGTGCGCGGCGTGCGGCACATTGTTTGCCGAGGCTTCCAGCGGTCTGGCCTTGCTGAACGAATTGGAAGAGGTTGCGCCTCCGCAGAGCCTGGTGCATAACATTCTGGCGGCCACGAGCGAAGCTGCCCAGAAGTCGGCAAAGGTTGCGCCACAGGATTCGGTTTGGGGGCGGCTGGGACGGCAGACGAAGGCGGTGTTTGCGCCGGTGTTGACGCCGCGCTTTGGGATGTCCATGGGCATGGCGTTCTTCTCAATCACGCTGGTGCTGAACATGGCACAGATCCGGATCAAGGATTTGACTCCGCACAACCTGAGCCACACGTTCTACAGCAGCGAGAACAAGTTCATGAAGTATTACGAAAACATGCGGCTGGTGTACGAGATTGAATCGCGAGTACGCGACCTGCGCAACGCCAGCGAAGAGAGCGAACGTGAACGCGAGGAGCAGAACCGGCATCGCGAGAAGAACAACAACCAGACCCAGGAGCAGAACGAGAATAATGTCCCGGAACAACGCCACGAATACAGCCGTGGGTTGGAGGCGCAACTGCTGGCACTGAGCGGAAATGAGTGGAATCTGGCGATGCAGAGGAGAGCGATATGAACTGCGCACAACACACCGACACGGCAGCGGTAGCCTACTGCCGGACATGTGGCAAGGCGCTATGCGAGAGTTGCAAGCGCGATGTGCAGGGCACAATCTTCTGCGACCCGTGCCTGGCGGCAAGGGTGCATGGCGGCGCAAACAGCAGCTTTGGCGCGGCTCCGGGCGGCTATGGAACTGCGGGCGGTGGCTATACGCCGCCACCGGCGGGAGTTCCCGAAAATGCGAGCCCCGGATTGGCGCTGTTCCTGGGATTCATTCCGGGCGTGGGCGCGTTTTATAACGGCCAATTTCTGAAAGGCTTTGCGCACGTCATCATCTTCGCCACGCTGATCTGGATGTCAGATCACGGCATGGGAGCATTCGCCGGAGTGCTGATTCCTGCGTGGGTGTTCTACATGGTATTCGACGCATTCACGACGGCGAAGGCGCGACGCTATGGGAGGCCGATCCCCGATCCGCTGGGGCTGAACTACATTCTGGAAGGACGCGAAGGCACTTTCCGTCAGCGGGTGGAGCAGGCGGGCGAACGGCTGGGATCGCAGGTGGAATATGCGGCGCAGCACGTTGAACAACACTGGCGGCAGTCTGGGGCAAAGACTCCGGGAGCGACGGGCGCAAACTTTGCGGCGGGCGCGGCGTCAGGCGTAGAGCCAGGCGTAAATCCGGGCAATGTGAACCCCGGCGCGGAGCCCTCGCCGACTGGAGCAGGAGCGGCGGGCGGAAGCGCGGCTTATAGCGGGCCCAAGGGAACGTATTACGCTGGGCAGGAAGGGACAACGTACGTGGGGCCACAGGGGTCGTACTACTCCGGAGCCGATGCCACGGCGTATGTGCCTCCGAAGGAGTGCGCCCGGAGTCCGGTGGGCGCCATCGTTCTGATCGGCTTTGGACTGCTGTTTCTGCTGGCTAACCTGGGGTGGTTCAGCTTTCACTGGATTTCACATTTCTGGCCGATGATTCTGATTACGATTGGCCTGTGGCTGTTCATCAAACGCCAGCGCGGCGAGCGGTAAAGGGAGAGGTTGCGATGAGATATTACCAACCGAATCCGGCATGCGGTTGCGGCCGGTGCAGCACTCGCGGCCTGATGGGTCCGGCGGTTCTGATTACGCTTGGACTGCTGTTTCTGATATCGAATTCGTCGCCGTATGGGTTTGAGCGTACGTGGCCAATTCTGCTGATTGTGATTGGCGCGATCAAGGTTACGCGCTACGTAATGAGCGACGAGGGACATGTCAATCCTGGTCAATTCCCTCCGAGTGCGGCTTACGGGCAGTATCCTCCGGGGCAGTATCCGCCGCCGCCGTACCAGTATCCGGCTCCCCAAGGCGCCGGATTTGCGCAGAGTCCGACTGGAGCGAGCGGGCCAGTGGTCACGCCGCCTCCGGCACCGGTTGCCGGGGAGTTGGGGAACGGCGAGGTGCATGATGGCTAGTCCGGGATACTACATGCCTCCTCCGCGAAGACGGTCAGTGGTGGGACCGCTGATCCTGATCGTTCTGGGGCTGCTGATTCTATTGCGGAACTTTGGCTACACGCTTCCGGTTTTTCATAACTTTGCGCGCTACTGGCCGCTGCTGCTGGTGGTGATCGGCGTGGCGCATCTGGCGGAGTACTTCGCGGCTCGAAGCGCGGGGCGTCCAGCTCCAAGGATGGGCGGCGGAACGGTGTTTCTGCTGGTACTGGTGATTGTGGCTGGAGCGAGCATGAGCGCGATCTTTCACGGTCGAGACCAGATCAACTGGGGAGCGATGCATGACAACGTGGATATCGACGACAACCTGATGCACATGTTCGGAAGCGAATACACGTTCGATGGAGAGTTGCAGCAAGCGCTTTCGGCGGGTGGCACGGTGAAGGTGAACTGCGAGCGCGGCAACATCACGGTGAACGCCTGGGACCAGCCACAGGTGAAGGTGGTTTATCACAAGCGGATCTTCGCCAGCAGCCAGGGCGAGGCGGATTCGACGAACCAGGCGACGACGCCACGCATCCAGGCGCTGGGAAATTCGGTGGAGGTGCAGGGCGACACCGAGGCGGCGGGAGCAAAGGGCGTGGCGGCGGACATGGAAGTGTTTGTCCCCTTGAAAGCCGATGTGGAACTGACGGCACGACGCGGCGACGTTTCAGTAACGCAGCGCACGGGCGATGTGAAGGTGACATCACAGCGCGGCGATGTGACGCTGGACCAGGTGACGGGAAATGCGAGCGTCACGACACGCAAGGGATCTCTGCACGTGAGCAATTTGACCGGCAACCTGTCTTCCGATGGACGGCTGGACGACCTTGCGCTGGATACGATCACAGGCACGGTGTTTGTCTCGGCCGATATTTTTGGCGATACACGGCTTGCAAAGCTGCAAAAGGGGGTGACGATTCGCACCTCGCGGACCGAGTTGCAGATGGCGAAGCTGGATGGCGATCTGACGATGGATTCCGGCGATCTGCAGGGCGATGGGCTGCTGGGACCGGTGACGCTTTCAACCAAAGCCAAAGACATCAATCTGCGGAACCTGAAGGGAGACGTGCGTGTAACCGACGACCACGGAGACATCAACCTGGAGAGCGGATCGGCTGCAGGGCTGGGCAACGTGGACGTGACGACGCATCACGGGGACGTGCATCTGCGGTTGCCGTCAAAGGCAAATTTTCAGTACCAGGTGACGACCGGGCATGGCGATATCAGCAGCGACTTTGAAAACCTGAAAGCCGAGAGCCACGCCAGAGCTTCCTCTGCTTCCGGCGCGGTGGGCAAGGGCGGAGTGAAGGTGAGCGTGACGTGCGACGCGGGTGATATTGCGATCAGCAAGACGGAAGAGTCGCTCAATGCGCCGACTGCGCCTCCGACGAGGCAAGCCGAACCCCCGGCTGCTCCCCCGATTCCATCGAAGCCGTCGAAGCCCGCAAAAAAGAAGATCGGCGACGTAGATGTGTTGTGAAAAAAATCGTAAGCAGAAGAAAAATGGAGAGCTCGGGTTTGGCCAAGCTCTCCATTTTTCTTTGCGGAACATTAAGGGCTGAAGAGAATCAGCCGAAGTTGATGGGGTGCTTGCCGAGCCAGTGCGAGTCACGGGTGGTTCCGATTTTACGCATGGCTCCATGGGCAATGCCGGAGGAAAGCTGCCGGGTTTCCCAGGCAACTCCGGCGGTAAAGCCGACGACTCCACCAACGATTCCCATGGCGATTACGGCAGCGCCGCGAGGCTTGCGGCGCTGCACCAGCAGCGCGCTAAAAGCACCGAAGCCAGCGCCCATTACGGTGGGTGCCCAGGAGGCGCGGGCAGAACGGCCGAGAACCTCTCCCACGTGCTCACCGTGGAGGAGTGAATCAGCGGCAGTTCGCGCACCTTGCCATCCTGATCCGGCAAGGTCACGACCATATTCCACTTCCGATTTCAGCCAATCACCTATTTTCATTGCCAACCATCCCTGTTGCATTTCTTAAGATTGCAGTACATATGGGTGTGATAGTACCTCTGAGTTTGAGAAAGCGAAAGCAGCAAGCGCACGAAGCGATGCTTTTTCACGCCGCCTGCGAAACGTTAGTAACGGGCAAGAAAACGGGACGCGGATGTGAATCCTGGAATTCGAACGGGACACATGGGGGCGTCTGGGTAGAAACGCCACAAACCATCCACCAAGTTACGGTTGCTGCATCACCATCTTTCCCTGGTAGATGAGACCGCCATCGCTGGAGATCAGGTACATGGTATCGGCGTCCACAAAGTAGATGACGACGGGAACTCCGGCGATGGTTCCTGCGCCGCGGCCATTGGAGTTGGTGGAGTAGACTCCGGTCGCAGAGACGGCTGCGTTGAAGGAACTGGGGGTTTGCGTGTCCAAGGTGCCGGAAAGGTTGCCGGCGCCATCGGCATGGAAGTTGGCAGTGACTTCAACGTAGCCACTGAGGTTGAGATTCTTGCCGGACATATTTTCGGCGTACTCCCCAGAGATACCGGCGTTGGTGAGCGAGGCGATGTTCGTGGACTGGGCGCGCATGGTGCCAGTTTCCGTGAGCGAGTTCGCGGAGTTATAGGCGAGAACGACGGACTGCTGTGGCGAAACCTGCCAGCCGACGAGGTTGGAGGAAACGTCAACGATCGACGCGGTCCAGCGGCCACTGCCGGTGGTTGAAACCGCGTAGGTTCCCGCGAAAGCGGAGTTGGCGGTATAACTTCCACTTTGGTTGTGGTCTTCGACCCCGCTGTTGATGCCTCCGTTGCCGTCGAGGGTGAGGCGTGCATTTTCGATCAGCACGCTATTGGCGTTGATGCCGGACAGGGCGATGACCTGGCCTCCGCTTAATGCTGCATTTGAGGATGCGGGGGCGGTCTGGAGGTCGGCGTATCCGTGGAGCCAGAAGTTGGCGTCAGAGCCGACGAGTTCGATATGGCTTGGCGAGACCCAGTAGTAGACGAAATCGTGATTGATTCCGCCAACGGTGAAGGAGAGGGTGCCGCGACCATTGGCATTGGGTTCGAAATCACTGCCGACAGCGGTGAGCAGCGGGGAAAAGAGACCGTCGTCATTCTGATCCACGGTGCCGGAAATGCTGGTTGAGTTGATGGTCAACGCGCCAACGGCTCCGTAAATATTCTTGCCGTTGTCTTCGCCATCAAGGCGGATGACGTAGGTGGATTTTCCGGCCAGCGCGCTGCCGTTGACGGCGGACTGGAGCTGGATTCGTCCGGTGGCTTCCGCGGAATTGGAGACCTGGAAGAAGCTCGCGGCGCCGGGGGACTGCATGACGAAGCGATAGACGAGGGCTTCTCCAGAGGGGAATTGGGTGAGGTTCAACTGGCCGCGTCCGTCGGCACTCACGGTGTATGTGCCAGTGAGAGTTTCGTTCTGAATCTGGACGCCTGAATCGTCGAAATAATCTTCTGCGCCGGAGGAGATGTTTCCCGCTCCATCGGCGACAAAGAATCCGGCGACGGCGAAGTTTACGTTCACGCTGTTGATTCCGATGTCAGAAAATACGTAGGTTCCCTTGAGACTGGAGATGGAGAAGCCGACGGGGTTGCCGCCTCCGCCGGATGGGGGAGTAGTAGTGCTGGAACTGGAATTGGAGCCACCACAGCCGACGAGAGCCGCGACCACAAAAAGGCTGATTGCGGTGAGAAGTATTTTTCGCATGGCTTTGTACCTCCGCGAAAGAAGTCTCTGCCTGCAGTAGAGGAAAGTTGTGCACTAAAATAGACGGATGAACCGCGAGCTGGTCTCATTTCCGCCCAAAACTGCGCCCCGAGAACTATACCTCATTGGCTTCCACCTGGACCCTGCGGCGGAGGGTTCGCAATTTTATACGCTGATTGGCTATGGAGACTCCGGCGAGCAACCCATCACCCAAGACGGCCGGGTGCTTTTATTTCGCAATCCGGCGGATGGACTGAAGGCGCTGATCGCAAGCGACAACGGATTCAGCGATCTGAGGACAGTGCCTGAGGAACTTGAGTTGATGTGCGACATCAGCGGCGCACTTTATGTGGCGAACGCGGAGAATGCGGACACCGAAGGAGTGCTGTTTGAGCTGATCGCGGTGTTTGACGACCTGCTAAGGGCGGTGAAGCTGAACGTTCCGGCGGAGTACGCGGCGGTGCTGAGCGCGGTGGCAGAGCGGCTGGGGGAGAATCCGGAGTTTGCGAGCTTTCTGGAGGAGCGAGAGCTCTCCAGGGAGAAGCTGGAAGACGCGCTGATGTGGTGCGTGGGCGCGGTGGCGGTAAAGAGTAGCTGGGTGGGGTGAAGAGGCAGGTTTCAAAGTTTCAAAGGTTTCAAGGTTTCAAAGTTTAAGACCAAGAGCGACGGCAGAGTTCCTTCTCCCCACGACTAACCCCGGCTTCCGAAGCCGCCCGAACCCCAATCACTAGCGCCTTGTAGTGGCGATTTCGGGTTGGTGGCGCTTGGCCTGGGGCGGGAATTCGAGGTGGTCGCGGATGAGGCTCTCCTGGAGGCGGGTGAAGGCTTCCTCGGGGGTGTTCACGAACTGGAAGAGATTGACGTCCTGGGGCGCGATGGTTCCGGCGTCGGCCAGCACTTCCAGGTTGAGCACGCGACGCCAGTACTCTTCTCCGTAGAGAAGGACGGTCATCTTCTTGGCTAGTTTCTCGGTCTGGGCGAGGGTGAGGATTTCGAAGAGCTCGTCGAGGGTGCCGAAGCCTCCGGGAAAGACGACGAGAGCCTTGGCAAGATAGGCGAACCAGAGCTTGCGCATGAAGAAGTAATGGAACTCGAAATTGAGCTCAGGGGTGATGTAAGGATTGGGGACCTGCTCAAAGGGCAGGGCGATGTTGAGTCCGATGGTTTTGCCTCCGGCTTCATGAGCGCCACGGTTGGCGGCTTCCATGATTCCGGGGCCTCCTCCGGTGGTAACGACGAAGCGATGGCGCTTGCCGGGGAGCGTGCGGGTCCAATCGGTAAGTTTGTGGGCGAGGCCGCGAGCATCTTCGTAGTAGCGCGCCATGTCAACGGCTCTCTGGGCGCGATGCGCCTGCTGCTCGTGGTCAGGGGCGGGTTCGACCGCGCCGGGACGGGCCAGTAGCTGGACGGCCTCTTCAGCACTGGTGAGGCTGCGAAAGCGGGCGGATCCGAAGAAGACGACCGTGTCCTGAATTTTCTCGCGGCGGAAGCGGGCAAGGGGTTCAGTATATTCGGCGAGGATGCGCAGGGGACGACCGTCTGGCCCCCTGAGGAATGCGTCGTTCTCATAGGCGAGGGGAGCGCGGACGGACTTGAGCGTTTTCTGATCAGCCATAAGAGAGATAAACCGTTCGGAATTTCAGATTACCCGAAGTCAGCGAAGTTCGCGATAATGCAGGGCCTCTGAAAACCCTATCCATACATCGACAAGACCCACACCGGAGATCATTCCTCGAAAGAAGGTCTGGCTAAGAATGAATTTGAGCGTGGGCCATCCCGCGAGCAAAGGGTTTTCAGTCCAGAGCCGCGTCCAGGGCAACACCATGACCAGCATTCCGGCCCAGACTGCGATGGCTACCTCGACGACGAGCAATAAACGCCGCGCCCAGACAGGCGGATGCGAGGCCGGAGGGGTGGGTGGGCCGGGAATTTGCTCCGGCGCGGGCGGTTGTGAGGTCTGCTTCAGCGGTCCTACTTCCATCGTCGGTTCGATGCGTTCCTGCATGAGTGGGAATTGACCTTGAGGCTCCGGATAAGCGCTGGAACACCGAACTCCGCAGGCATGGATTTGATTCTACGCCGAAGAGGGCAAAAGACAGAATCGGAGCTTTCAAGCGGTTAGACGGACGAGCGCAGTTCGCGGATGCGGGTGGCTACGTCACGGTAGTCGATGTTGTTGCCGTAGACCTCCATGAAATGGTCGAGGGCTTCGCGTTTGCGTCCGGCAGCCTCATAGGCGCTGGCAAGTTCGTAGGTGACAGCCGTCCGCGATTCTTCGCTGGGGGCGGTTTCCAGAGCGCGCTGGAACCACTTGAAAGATGCCTCAGGCACGGACTTTTCAACGAAGCAGGTGGCGAGCCAGATGTATGCTTCCTGGGCATGGACGGCTCCCATGCGGTTTCCATCGAGACGGCAGACTTTCTGCAATTCGCCGATGGCTTCATCGAGCAATCCCATCTCGCGGAAGGCGATGCCGAGATTGAAATGGGTCTCAGGATCGTCTTCGTCGTTTGACGGAGAGGCAAGATCGCGCTCGAAATCCTGAAGAAGGTCGCCGAAGACACTGGGAGTTACAGGCTTCAGTTCCTCGGGCTCTGGAGCGAGCTCGGCAGACATTGGCGCCGGGCGTTGTGGCGGCGGGACGGCCATCGGCGGCATGGCGGCCACGGGCAGTGGAGCGACCGGACGCACGGCGGCGGGCGGCGGCGGCGCGGGAGCGGCATGAACTGCAGGCGTGGGGGCAATGGGACGCTGCGCCGGAGTGTCACGGCGAGGCTGCGGAGTGGGAATGAAGCTGTCTCCGAGCTCGGCATCGAGTTCGGCGGCCAGTGAGCTGAGCGTGGGCGCGGACGAGTAGGCTGGCGGCGCTGGAAGCGGCATTGCCGGAGGCGGGATTGAGGTAGATGGTGCAGGAACCGGTGAGAGCTGGTCGCTGATCTCGATGACCTCGATTGCGCCGTATGCAGGCGGTGGCGCGGGCACGGCTTGAGCTGGTGGAGTGGGAACCGGTGCAGCAGGAGCGGGCGAACCTTGCCGCAGGCGGGCGCGGAGTTCAGGCAGTTCGGGGTGTTGCGGCGAGGCGGCGGCGAGGCGGGAGATTGCGGTCTCTGCCTCGGTCCATATCTGTTGGGTGAGGCAGAAGCGCGCTTCTTCCAATAGCTCTGCGACCTGGACTACGGGTGCTGCCGGGGCAGGGAGCGGCGGTTGAGGCACAGGAACCGGCGGAGCTTCGGGGGTTGCAGCAGGGGTTTCCTGCCAGACGGACTCCCACTCGCTGGAGAGATCGATTTCTTCGGTATTCCCTTCCCCAGGCTCTCCGAGATCGAAGTCGCGGGGAGCGAACTCGCCAGATTTGGCCTCCCATGTCGTGGTCTGACCGGCGCCGACGAGGTTGGCGAAATAACCTGCGGCTTCGGATTCGCCCATGCCCTCAAGGACGCGATGCATGGTGGAGTAGCAACGGGCGGCACGGGGGACCTGACCTTCATGCGAGTAGAGCAGGGCGAGGGTGCGATTGAGGCGCAGATCGTCTGGCGCACTGAGCAGAGCGGATTCAAGCGCGGTGATTCCGCGAGTCTTGGAGGCAAAGGATTCGGACAGCTCAGCCTCGGTAAGGGCTGCCTCAATCTGCTCTTCGACTTCAGGCAAATAACTTTGCTTGGGCAGAGTGGGTTCTTTGCTGTCAAGGAACTCTTCCAGAGTGCGCGGTTCGTCGTCAGCTCTGGCTACGGGCGCAGGGGCGGCAGGCGCGGCGGCGGGGCCCATGAGGGCGCAGACCTGACGGTATCCCTGGATGTGCGAGGCGTTATCAGGCTCCAGTTCGATCAGTTGCTTATACGCATCGCGGGCGCGCTCAAGCTGGTTGCTTTGCACCGCGGCGTGGGCCATGAGCTCCAGTATTTCGGCAAACATGGAGGTTTCGCCGGCCTGCTGGAAGAGAATAAAGAGGGTCTGCAGAGCCTCGGGATTGTTGCGTACGCGGGAGACGGCACCGTGGAGGTGCGCCATCACGTCCTCTTTGTCATTGGCGAGTACGTCGGTGGAGAATTCGTTGTAGAGATTCAGCGCGCGAAGAGTGTCGTTCTCCTTGTAAAGGCGCGCGGCGACCTTGAGCACGCCCTCAGGCTCATGATGCACGGTCATGAGTTTTCGGGCGAGCAGCAGGGCCTGATCGAGATCTCCGAGCTTCAGATATGCCTGGAGGAGATTGCGGAGAGCGTCAGAACGGGAATCGAGGTCAGGGATCGCCTCATAAAGGTCGATGGCCTTCTGGTTGTCTCCCATCTCAAAGGAGACCTGGGCACGAAGCTCCTGGGCACGAAGGTTTGTTTTATCGAGGGCGATGAGGCGGTCAAGAATCTTCTGCGCGGGGTCAAGAGCATGGCGGTCGACCAGCGTAGAAGCAGTCTGGGCGAGCATCTGGCGGGCTTCGTCACGCTGCCCGCCCTGGGTCATGAGGTCGGCGGTGCGGGTGATGACCTGAACATTTTCCGGATCGAAGAGAACCAACTGTTTGAGCAGCCGGAGCGTCTCCTTTGATTGGCCCTTGCGCGTGTAGGCCTCGGCAGCCTGGAGGAGCATGGAGCGGGCGTCACTGACCAGTCCCTGCTTGCGATACAGTTCGGCAAGCTTCTCCATGGCGGCCAGACCGTTAGGATCAAGCTTGGTAATTTTCTTATAGAGGGCGATTGCCTTGAGCAGGAAGCCGTCGCCGGCATAGGACTCGGCGACTACGCGGAAGCGCTCAATGGCCTTTTCATTCTGGCCAAGCCGGGCATAGATGTCACCGACGGTATTAAGGATGGCGAGATCGCGCGGTTCAACCTGTAGAATCTTTTCGTATTCGGAGATGGCGTTTTGCAGCTTGTTCTGCTGCAGATAGCGCTCGGCGTTGGCGCGTGATTTTTCTTTACTGAACCCGAATCCGAACATGATTGTGCTCCGAAGCGCCTGCACCTGCCCGCGACAGACTGCTGCCTGCCGGCTGGATCAGGTCAGAATCTTGCATTTGGCATACGGTAACACAGCTTCAGCGTAGCGGAAACCTGCCGGAAGACGAGCGGTAACCTGTAGTACGTGCATGTCCGGACGCCGAGCCGCGAAAGAGAGTGGATTGACAGGGGAAAATGGCGTCAATAACGTTAGGCCTGCCTGAGATGAAAGTTTCTCCCGATGAGAACCCGATCACGGGCTTGCGCCTGTTTGTGCTGCTGCTGGGAATGGTGGCGGCGAGCATTGCCATCCATGGGTATCACTATGGAATTGAAGACGAGGCGATATATCTTCCGGCGATCAAGGTCCTGGTGAATCCTGCACTTTATCCGCAAGACACAATTTTCTTTGCACCGCAAACCCGGTTCATGCTGTTCGATAACCTGGTAGCGGCAGTTGCGCGAGTGACTCACGCTCGGGTGGATTGCACGGTGTTTGGTTTCTACGTGGCGACGCTGCTGGCCTTCTATGCAGGGCTTTGGGCGCTGACAATGCGGCTGTTTCCTGGCAGGCGAGGACGGATGGGCGGCATGCTGCTGATCGGGAGCCTGCTGACGATGCCGATTGCAGGCACGAGCATCTTCATTGTCGATCAGCATCTGCATCCGCGGACGCTGGCGACGGCACTGATCTTGTGGGCGGCGGCACTGGTGGCTCCGGGGACGATGGGCGACGGGGCAAGGACTCGACGGGACTATGTGTTGGCGGCGATTCTGATGGCGACCGCAGCGCTGTTCCACGTACAGATGGCCTTCTATGGAACGCTGTTTCTGGCCGCGCTGTTGCTGCCGCTGCGTCCACGGGTGGGCGTGCTGGTGTTGCTGGCGGGCGCGGTTACGGTGCTGCTGACGGCGACGCTGATGGCGAAGGGCGGTCCGGAGTGGCAGGAAGCTTCACGCACGCGAGCGCAACATTACCTGATGCGGTGGGAGTGGTACGAATGGCTGGGTGCAATTGCGCCTGGCTTGTTACTCTGGGGAATGGCCCGGCTGGCAAGGATACGAGGATTGCTGGTGGCCGGAGAGGTAGCTCTACGGACAGCGTTGTTTGCGGCGTTCGCCTTTGTGGCTGGGTGCGCAGTCACGATTCCGCCTCAACTGGAACGGCTGGTGGTGTTCCAGCCGCTACGCATGCTGCACCTGATCTACATTGTGATGCTGCTGATGGCCGGAGGACTGCTGGCCGAGCTGGCGTTGAAGGGAAAGGCTTGGCGCTGGGCGCTGTTGCTGGTTCCGATTGCGGGGGGAATGTGCTTTGCACAGTATCAGACGTTCCCTGATACGCACCACATTGAGTGGCCGGAGCGGGCGACGGGAAATGACTGGGTAGAGGGGTTCCACTGGGTGAAGGCGAATACGCCGGTGGACGCGCGCTTTGTGCTGGATCCGCGGTATATGAGTTTACCGGGCGAAGATTTTCACGGCTTCCGGGGACTTGCCGAACGCGGGCAGATGGGAGACTGGAGTAAAGATTCCGGGGTGGCGCTGCTGTTTCCGAGACTGGCGCCGCGCTGGTGGCGCGAGGTTCATGCGCTGGACAATTGGAAGAACTTCAAGGCTGAGGATTTCCACCGTCTGCATGAGCAGTTCGGAGTGGGATGGACAATGCTGCCCTTCAATGGACCGCGAGAAATACCAGGAGAGTACGCCACGGTTGCTGGAAGACCTCCTTATGTCATCCCTCTCCCGCTTTCGGATTGCGAGTGGCACAATCGCAGTGTGGTGGTATGCAGAGTCAGGTAGGATACGTGGCAGAAGCTGCTGGAACCTTCGTGTGCGTTCTTACGTATGAATGAGTGAAGGCGAAGCGCCGTGCGGAGAATCATGCGCAGGATCAGACTGAAAGAACCGACGATTATTGCGCTGGAGACGATGCGCTCGCATAAGTTGCGCTCGTTTCTGATGCTGCTGGGCGTGATTTTGTCGGTTTCCACGCTGATCCTGGTGGTTGCACTCATTAATGGCACCAATGCTTACATTGCCGACCGGGTGGCGAACATGGGCAACGGAGTGTTCCTGATCTCGCGCTACGGCATCATCAACAGCCAAGAGGATTTTGTAAAAGCGGCACGGCGCAATAAACAGCTCTCCTATGACGATTTTGTGGCCGCGCGGGACGGGCTGAAGCTGCCCAAGAACGTGGGACTGGAATGCCGCTCTACCGATACGGTGAGGCATGAAGGACAGAGCGCCGAAGATGTGAGCGTGCGGGGAGTGACCGCCAACATCGGAGAGATGGACACGGAAGAAGTGTTGCGTGGGCGCTACATCAGCGACAACGACAACGACCACCGGAGCTTCTCAGTGATGATCGGCGATGACGTGGTGAAAAAGCTATTTCCGACCACCGATCCGCTAGGGAAGACGGTGACCATCAAGGGCTACGACTTCGAGATTGTGGGGGTGGCAAAACCGATTGGCAACGTGATGGGGCAGCCGCAGGATAACTTTGTGTACATCCCGGTGCAGACGTGGTTCAAACTGAACGGCACCCATTCGGATCGCTTCAACATCAACATACAAGCGAAGGCACCGGAGTTCCTGGAGCAGACGAAGGATGAAGCACGGGCGCTGATGCGGGCACGGCGGCACGTGGCTCCGAACGAAGACGATAATTTCGGACTCTTTGGCTCCGACAATCTGATGGATCTGTGGAAGAACCTGACGGGAACGCTGGCCGGAGCCATGGTTGGCTTTGTCTCCATCTTCCTTGTAATTGGCGGCGTGGTGATCATGAACGTGATGCTGGCGAGCGTGACGGAGCGGACGCGGGAGATTGGAATCCGCAAATCACTGGGCGCACGAACGTCAGACATCCTGAGCCAGTTCCTGGTGGAAGCCTCCGTGATGAGCGCGATGGGCGGAGTGATTGGCATTGCGGTGGCGTGGGTGCTGGCGGTGATTCTGGACAAGGTGACGCCGCTGCCGATGAGTGTGCCGATCTCGGCGGTGGTGGTGGCCATCCTGGTTTCCACGGCAGTGGGATTGTTCTTCGGAGTTTATCCGGCGCGCAAAGCGGCGCGGTTGAATCCGATTGAGGCGCTACGCGCAGATTCCTAAAGGAGCAACTGGATGAAGGCGAAACAGAGATATTTCTCCTTTGGCGAGAGCGCACGGATGGCGTTTGAGACGCTGCTGGCGAACAAGATGCGTTCAGCATTGACGGTGCTGGGAGTGTTCATTGCCGTGGTCGTGCTGATCATGGTGTTCTCCATTATGTACGGGGTGGATGCGGACATGCGCACCATGCTCGAACAGTACGGCACCGACACTCTGTTCGTCTTCAAGTTCGACCCTGGGATACACGTGGGACGACTGACACAGGAAGAGCGCACGCGGAAGCCCTTGAAGTATGAAGACGCCGAGGCTATTCGCGGGGAAGCCCCATCGGTGAAGGAAGTTTGCGTGGAAATGGATTCGACCAGCTTTACTCCGGGCACGCCGAGTTTCATTCCGACGGCGCGCTACAACGGAAAAGAAGTGACCTCTGTGTACTTTGAGGGGGCGACGCCCTCCTTTGAAGCCGTGCAAAACGAACGTCTGCAGGATGGCCGCTTTCTGACCGAGACGGAGAACGATCACCGGCTGGACGTGGCGGTGATTGGGCACGATCTGGCGGAGGCGCTGTTTCCTGCGCACGACGCGATTGGCAAAGAAATACAGGTCACGGGAATGACCTTTCGGGTGATCGGCGTTCTGGAGAAGACGAAGGCGGTTTTTCTGCGCGACTCTTCCGCCGATAAGCAGGTCATCATTCCCTACCTCACGTATATGAAGCATCGGCCGCAGGACAAAGAGAACCAGATTACCGCGTTGGCGTTTCCTGGAAAGAAGTCGCAGGCCACCGACGAGATCACGGGAATTCTGCGGCGCAGGCGAGGCGATGGGTTCGGCAAGAAAGACAGCTTCGGCATCTCGTCGGCGGAGGCGATTTCAAACCAGTTCCGCAGCATCATGGGCTCGATTGCGATTCTTACGATTGCAGTGGCTTCAGTGGGAATGCTGGTGGGCGGCGTGGGCGTGATGAACATCATGCTGATGTCGGTTACCGAGCGCACTCACGAGATTGGAGTGCGCAAGGCGATTGGGGCGCGCAGCAAGGACGTGGTGAGGCAGTTCCTGGTGGAGGCCGTTGTGCTGACCGGCTCAGCGGGCGTTGCCGCAGTGCTGTTCTGCCTGGTGCTGATAGCGCTGCTGAATGTGGTGCTACCAACGTGGCCAATGGCGGTTCCGGGATGGGTCATTCCGGTTTCGGTTGCGGCGGCAATGAGCGTGGGACTGTTCTTCGGCATTTATCCGGCGGCGAAAGCGGCAAAGCTGGACCCGGTGGAAGCGCTGCGCTACGAATAAGTGAGCAGTGGCGCATCCATAAGCGGTCCAGCCTCGAATTATTGAACGAGGTGGATTTTTTTCTTCGGGGCGCGACGCCTTTCGTTCATCTCACGCGCCATCTCCTTGAGTTGGGCGGGAGAGAGCAATTCATGCATTGCGGGGAAGATTACCGTCTCCTCAAGCATGAGGTGCGCGGTGAATATCTGGTCGAGGGCACAGGCTACGTGCATTAAACGGCGCGCCAGTGCGGGAAGGCGGCTGGGATTGAAATCGAGGGCGGAGCAAAGCGACAACATCTCCGCGGCCAGTTCATCGATGGCCTTGTGCTGTTCGACCATGGTTTCAGCGGCTTCACGCACCAGACCTCCCTGGGGCAGGGCGGCATAGATGCGCGGGAAGAGCGTCTCGTTTTCATCAGCCTCATGCAGCGGCAGGGCAACGCTGAAATAGCGGAAGATCGCAGCCGCCGCGTCCGCAACCTCTTCGCTGGGCACACCTTCGGCTGCGGCCAGAGTGCGGCTGAGCTGCATAAAGTGGCGAATATGAGAATGGCAGCCGAGCAGCATTTCCAAAGGCGTGGCGGCTGCCGAGGTATCAGCGCTTGACGTGCCGAAAATCCTGGTAAATCGCATGTTTCTACTCTGTGATGAGAGGGAAGACGTTGTCGAGGACAAACATCACAAAACTAAATGTCTTTTTCATTCAGTGACTTAGACTTGGCAGGCGAGTTTAAGGTTACGGATTTAGAGAACAGAGTGGTACAATGACGGCGCTTTATGATTTGGAAGGACGCGAGCGGTAGAGGCGCCCTGAGAGCGAATAAAAAAGCGCTGCTCTGGAACACGTATCTGCAGACGAAATCCCTCCGATTCACTCAGCCTGATTTCAATTCACGAAGGAACAAGTAACATCATGGAACAAGGAATCGTTAAGTGGTTCAATGACGCGAAGGGCTTTG
>Ga0302320_10010563_pt1 | contig 19663 bp, 14 predicted proteins | sample Bog_T0_3_FD_202130 | JGI IMG/M metagenome (GOLD analysis project Ga0302320, IMG submission 202130) | Peat permafrost microbial communities from Stordalen Mire near Abisko, Sweden - Bog_T0_3 | ecosystem: Environmental > Terrestrial > Soil > Wetlands > Peat | place: Sweden: Abisko, Stordalen Mire... | reverse complement strand
CCCGGGCTTCGTCTTCCAACCCGCCGGAGACCGGCGCCTGCTGGCCTGGGCCGACGCCGGCGGCTGGCACCCGGACCCGGAATGGAGCCTGGGCCTGCCGCACCCGGTGGAGGCCTCCCGGGGCATGGCCGGCCAGGGCGACGCCTGGAGCCCCGGCTGGTTCGAGCTCCCGCTGGCGCGCGGGACCGCGGTGACGCTGGCCGCCTCGGCCGACCCCGAGCCGCCCTCCGCCCACGAGCTGCAGCGCTTCACCCAGGCCCGGGCCGAGGCCATGCCCCCGGCCTCGGGCGACAGCTTCGGCCGCCAGCTGCGGGCCGCCTGCGCGGCCTTCCTGGCCCGGCGCGGCCAGGGCGCCACCGTCATCGCCGGCTACCCGTGGTTCCTGGACTGGGGCCGGGACACCTTCATCGCCGCCCGGGGCCTGCTGGCCGGCGGCATGGGCGGGCAGGCGCGGGAGATCCTGCTCACCTTCGCCCGGTTCGAGGACCGCGGCACCCTGCCCAACGCCCTCAACGGCGACTCCACCGCCGACCGGGACACCTCCGACGCCCCGCTGTGGTTCGCTCTGGCGGCCGAGGAAGCCGCGGCCGCGGATCCGGCCCTCTACCAGTCGGACGCGGGCGGCCGCACCCTGGCCCAGGTGCTGGAGTCCATCGCCTCCAGCTACCGCGACGGGACCCCCAACGGCATCCGGGTGGACCCCGAGTCCGGCCTGGTGTGGAGCCCCAGCCACTTCACCTGGATGGACACCAACTACCCGGCGGCCACCCCCCGGGAAGGCTACCCGGTGGAGATCCAGGCCCTGTGGATCCGCCTGCTGCGCCAGCTGGAGCGGATCGCCCCGGACAGCGGCCCCTGGGCCGCCCTGGCCGACCGCGCCTTTGCCTCCCTGGACCTGTTCTGGGACGAGCGCCTGGACTGCTTCCAGGACCTGCTGGCCGGGCCCGCGGGCTGCACAGCCCGCTCGGCCCGGCCCGACGGCCTGCTCCGCCCCAACCAGGTGTTCCTGGCCAGCCTGGGGCTGGTGCGGGGCGAGCGCGCCCGGATGCTGGTGACCGCCGTGCGCCGGTTCCTGCTGGTGCCCGGCGCCCTGCGCAGCCTGGCCCCGCTGCCCGCGCCCGAGCCGCTGCCCGTCTACGGTCCCGGCGGCCTGCTCAACGACCCGCTGCACCCGTACTGGGGCCGCTACGAAGGCTTTGAAGACACCCGGCGCAAGCCGGCCTACCACAACGGCACCGCCTGGGTCTGGCTGCTGCCGGCCTACTGCGAGGCCCTGGCCCGGGCCTGGGACTTCCAGCCCGAGGCCGTGGCCGCCGCCCGGGCATACCTGGGCTCCATGGACGGCCTGCTGGCCTCCGGCTGCGTGGGCCAGTTGCCCGAGATCCTGGACGGCGACGCCCCCCACGCCCAGCGGGGCTGCGACGCCCAGGCCTGGAGCGCCACCGAGGCGCTGCGGGTGTGGCTGCTGCTGATATGACTGAGAGGGGGACGCTCGCTCACGGAGTGCTCGCTCGTCATCCCCCCTCAGACTCCCCCACTCCATGCCCGGGCAAAGCCCGGGCATGGAGTCTAGCGTGACCTGAATTCCGCGACGATCCGTTCGGTCCGGAACCCGATCCTCCGGTACAGCGGCATCCCCATGGTCGATGCGGACAGCACGGCCCGGTGCTGGCCCATGTCCTGGCCCAGGGTCAGGCAGGCCTGGGTGACCGCCCGGCCCAGCCCCATCCGGCGGTAGGCCGGCCGGGTCCCCACCGCGTAGACGCCCAGAGCCTCGTCGCCGCAGTAGCCCAGGGCCGTGGCCGCCGGCAGCCCGTCCATGAAGGCCAGGAGCGGCACCGCCCCGCCCTTCCGGACCAGGGGCAGGAAGAAGTCCTTCACCGCGCCCCCGCAGAGCCCCAGCGCCTCGCCGGCGGTGGCGGCCCAGAACGGGAAATCCTCGTCGGCGTCGGCCCGGCTGATCCGGATGCGCCGGCTGTGCCCGGGACTGCTGTACCGGTCCAGGTCCAGGACCATGTCCGGCACCGCTTCCGGCTGGCGGAAGCCCGCGGCCTGCAGCGGGCCGCCGTCCTGCCCGGGCTCCAGCGCCCAGGTGAAGGGATGCTCCCCGAACAGGCCCCTGCTCCGCTGGATGTGGCCGGACTCCGCCGGCGCCCAGACGAAATTGGCGAAGGCCTCCCGGACCGGGCTCTTCACGGCGGTGAAGCCGTCCTCCTGGACCACCTCCCAGCCCGCCGCCCGGGCGCATTCAACGAAGTTCTGCACATGAAAGTTTTCCATCGCATCTCCAGGCCCGGCACATGCGGTCCTCGAGTCTGGAATGCTTTAACCATTTATTATGTTCCCCGACATTTTCCTGGCTTTCCGATCTGCCGGGCGGGAACAAATGATTGATCTCACCGCACTCAACAAGCAAAGAAGCACATTTGTCCTTGCCAAGGCAAAGACATGAGTGCAAGGAGATTTTCATGCTTGCTGGTCTGCTCGTTTTCTCGATATTCATGCTTCTGTACTATTGCCACCCGCGGGACACGGCGCGGTGGTATTCCGACTAGGCTTGGCACCGTGACATCCGCCTTGGTCCAGGCGACCGTGCCGGGCACAAGCAGCCGCAGCGGAGCGAGTTCCGCAATGGCTCCTAGAACTGGGTCACCACCGTCACCCCGACCGCTTCGAACCGGTCCATGTTCACCAGCGCCTCGATGGACTGCTCCAGGCTGATCTTCCTGCCGATGAGCTTTTCCGGGGCCAGCTTGCCGGACTGGATCATGGCCATCATGGCGTCGTAGCGGTGGGCCTGCATGCCGTGGCTGCCCAGGAGTTCCAGCTCGTTGCCGATGACCTTGCCCATGGGGATCCGGGGCAGGCTGTCCTCGGCCAGCATGAGCCCGACCTGGATGTGCCGGCCGCGCTTGCGCAGGTTGCTGATGGAGTTGAAGCAGGTGGTGGGGTGGCCCAGGGCGTCCACCGAGACGTGGGCGCCGCCCCCGGTGAGTTCCAGGACGGCCTCCACTACGTCCGGGACCTTGGTGGCGTTCACCGTGGCCGCGGCTCCCAGCGCCCGGGCCAGGGCCAGCTTGTCCTCGGCGATGTCGACCGCCACCACGTTGGCGCCCAGGGCGCTGGCGATCATGATGGCCGACAGGCCCACGCCGCCGCAGCCGTGGACGGCCACCCACTGGCCCCCGGACACCCGGCCCTGGTCGACGATGGCGCGGAAGGAGGTCACGAACCGGCAGCCCAGGCTGGCGGCGGTGGCGAAGTCCATGGTCTCGGGCAGCGGCACCAGGTTGATGTCGGCGTAGTGGATGCCCACGTACTCGGCGAACGAGCCCCAGTGGGTGAAGCCCGGCTGGAACTGGTGGTCGCAGACCTGGTGGTTGCCCGAGCGGCACTGGGGGCAGGCGCCGCAGCCGGACACGAACGGGACGGTGACCCGGGCTCCGGGCTTCCAGCGGGTCACGGCGCCGCCCACCGCCTCGATGACCCCCGCCAGTTCGTGCCCCGGCACGTGGGGCAGCCGGATGTCGGGGTCATGGCCCAGCCAGCCGTGCCAGTCGCTCCGGCAGACCCCCGTGGCCATCACCTTCACCACGACCCCATGGGCCTCCGGGGTGGGATCGGGAACCCGCTCGATCCGCGGGGGCGCGGAGAAGGCGTCATACAGCACAGCTTTCATGGGGAACTCCGGTGTGGGATCCTTCCAATGTGGGCCTGCCCCGGCCTGGCGTCAATCGCCGGCCCGGACCGGAGGGGCCAGATTTACCGGGATCGTTATCGCCAATCAGTAGTACAAAGGAATCACTCCCCGGATTCCCATGCCCGACGCCGCCCTCTTCCCGATTGATCTCCAGGCCTTCCTGAAGGGCGATTGCGGCGACCCGGGCGCCTGCTTCGGCATGCGCCTGCTGCCCGGCCAGGGGCTGGCGGTGCGGGCCTTCCTGCCCCAGGCCACCCGGGTGGAGCTGCTCGACGGCGCCGGCCAGGTCCAGGCGGCCATGCGCATGACCCATCCCGAAGGCATGTTCGAGGTGCTGCTGCCGGACCGGGACCGTCCCTTCCCCTACCGCTTCCGGGTGCACGGCTGGGGCGACGTGCAGGACGTCGACGACCCGTACCGGTTCGGCTCGGCCCTGGGCGAGCTGGACATCTACCTGATGGCCGAGGGCACCCACCTGCGCCTCTACGAGAAGCTGGGCGCCCACCCGGTCGAGCGGGAAGGGGTGGCCGGAGTGGAGTTCGCCGTGTGGGCGCCCAACGCCCGCCGGGTGAGCGTGGTGGGCCAGTTCAACAACTGGGACGGCCGGCGCCACCTCATGCGCCGGTTCTCCTCCTCGGGGGTGTGGGAGCTGTTCGTGCCCGGCATGGTCCCCGGGGACATCTACAAGTTCGAGATCAAGAGCGCCGACGGGCGCCTGCTGCCGCTCAAGGCAGACCCGTTCGCGTTCCGCTGCGAGTTCGCGCCCGGTACGGCCTCCATGGTGGCCCCGGAGCCGGCCCACGCCTGGGGCGACCGCCTGTGGATGGCCGAGCGCTGGAAGAGCAACCGCTTCGACGCGCCCATCAGCCTCTACGAGGTGCACCTGGGCTCCTGGCGCCGGCGCGCCGACGGGGGATTCCTCAGCTACCTGGAGCTGGCCGACCAGCTCATCCCCTACGCCCAGTCCATGGGCTTCACCCACCTGCAGCTGCTGCCGGTGAGCGAGCACCCCTTCTACGCCTCCTGGGGCTACCAGCCGCTGGGCATGTTCGCGCCCACCAACCGCTACGGCTCCCCGGACGACTTCATGGCGTTCGTCGACCGCTGCCACCAGGCCGGCCTGGGCGTGCTGCTGGACTGGGTGCCGGCGCATTTCCCGTCGGACGCCCACGGCCTGGGCGAGTTCGACGGCACCCATCTCTACGAGCACGCCGACCCGCGCAAGGGCCGGCACATGGACTGGGGCACCCTGATCTACAACTACGGCCGCACCGAGGTGCAGAACTTCCTCATCGCCAACGCCCTGTACTGGCTGGACCGGTTCCACATCGACGGCCTGCGGGTGGACGCGGTGGCCTCGATGCTCTACCTGGACTACAGCCGCAAGCAGGGGCAGTGGCTGCCCAACCGCTACGGCGGCCGGGAGAACCTGGAGGCGGTGGCCTTCCTGCGCCGGCTGAACGAAGTCCTCTACGCCCACTTCCCCGACACCATGACGGTGGCCGAGGAGTCCACCGCATGGCCCAAGGTCTCGCGCCCCACCAGCGTCGGCGGCCTGGGCTTCGGCTTCAAGTGGAACATGGGCTGGATGCACGACACCCTGGCCTACATGGGCCGGAACATGCTGTACCGCAAGTACCACCAGGGCGAGATCACCTTCAGCATGCTCTACAACGACGCCGAGAACTTCGTGCTGCCGCTCTCCCACGACGAGGTGGTGCACGGCAAGAACTCGCTGCTCTGGCGCATGCCCGGCACCCGCTGGGAGCAGTTCGCCAACCTGCGGCTGATGTTCGCCTACATGTTCGCGCACCCGGGCAAGAAGCTCCTGTTCATGGGCGGCGAGTTCGGCCAGGACCACGAGTGGGACCACAACAAGGCGCTGGACTGGGGGCTGCTGGAGTTCGGCGAGCACCAGGGGGTGCGCACCCTGGTGGGCGACCTGAACGCGCTCTACCGCGGCCTGCCCGCCCTGCACACGCTGGACTGCGAGGCCGGCGGCTTCCAGTGGATCGACTGCAGCGACCGCAAGAACTGCATCCTGGCCCTGCTCCGGCGCGGCGCGGACGGCTCGTTCCTGGTGGCGGTGCTGAATTTCACCGCCAAGCCCCAGAGCGGCTACCGGGTCGGGGTGCCGGCCGCGGGCTGCTACCTGGAGGTGCTCAACTCCGATTCCAGCCGCTACGGCGGGCAGAATTTCGGCAACAGCGGCGAGGTCCCCACCGCCGCCGTGCCCATGCACGGCTACCCCCAGTCGGTGGCCCTCACCCTGCCCCCGCTGGGGGCGGTTTTCCTCCGGCTGCCGAATTAGGGGCCGCGCAAAAATTACCTGTGCTTTCCAGGTAATTTTTCTGGGGCCCCTTATGCCGGACCATCACCAGATTCTTCGTGTTATTTTTCCGCAACGGCTTAGGGCATACTGCCTGACAGTTTCCATTTCCGACCTCCACCCACCTGCCAGGCAAGGAATGACCCGATGGACACCCTGCAATCCAAGCTCAGGAAACTGACCCGCAACCTCTGGTGGACCTGGCGTCCGGAAGTGCGGGCGATCTTCCGCGACCTGGACATGGAGATCTACCGCAAGGCCCACCGCAACCCGGTGCGGGTCATCAAGGAGATCAGCCCGGCCGCCCTGGACAAGCGCGCCGAGGAAGTGGACATCCTCACCCGCACCGACCGCGCCCTGCGCCAGATGAACGAGTACCTGCACCCGCTCACCACCTGGGGCATGGTCCACGCCGGCACCCTGCTGTCCCGTCCGGTGGCCTATTTCTGCGCCGAGTTCGGCATCCACGAATCGATCCCCATCTATTCCGGCGGCCTGGGCATCCTGGCCGGGGACCACCTGAAGGGCGCCTCCAACCTGGGCGTGCCCCTGGTGGGCGTGGGCCTTCTCTACCACCGGGGCTACACCACCCAGGTGCTGGACGCCAGCTTCTGGCAGCACGACGTGAGCGAGCCGTTCGATTCCGCCGACCTGCCGCTGGACCCGGCCCTGGGCCCTGACGGGGAGCAGGTGCGGGTGGGCGTGGAGATGCCCGGCCGCACCGTATGGGCCAAGGTGGTACAGGCCTACGTGGGGCGGATCCGGCTGATCCTGCTGGACACCCGCGACGACGCCAACAGCGACGAGGACAAGGCCCTGGCGGCATCCCTGTATGGCGGCGACCAGCGCATGCGCATCCAGCAGGAGCTGCTGCTGGGCGTGGGCGGGTCCAGGGCCCTGCGGGCTCTGGGCATCACCCCCAGCGTCTACCACCTCAACGAGGGCCACTCGGCCTTCGCCATCCTGGAGCGGGCCCGGCACCGGGTGGAGCAGGACAGCCTGGACCCCTGGGAGGCACTCAAGGAGGCCGCGGCCGGCACCGTGTTCACCACCCACACCCCGGTGGAGGCCGGCCACGACCGGTTCCCCGCCGACCTGGCCGAGGAGCACCTGCGGGCCCTGGCCGACGGGCTCAAGCTGCCCATCCTGGACGTGCTCGGCCTGGGCCGGATCAACCCCAACGACCACGGCTCCCCGTTCCTGCCCACGGTGCTGGCCCTGAAGCACTGCCGCCGCGCCAACGGCGTCTCGGCGCTGCACGGCACCGTGTCCCGCGCCATGTGGCAGTGCCTCTGGCCGGACCGTTCTGTGCACGACGTGCCCATCGGCCACGTGACCAACGGCGTGCACGTGCCGTCCTGGCTCTCGTCGGAGCTCAACGTCCTGCTCCAGACCCACCTGGGCGTGGGCTGGCAGGACGGCATCGTGCGGCCCGACCTGTGGATCAAGATCGCCGCCATCGACCCCGCGGAGATCTGGGAGATCAAGAAGGTGCTCAAGATGCGCATGCTGCGCCTGGTGCGGGAGCGGGTGGCCGCCATGCGCGAGCGGGTGGGCCTGCCGGTGCAGGATCCCCCGCCCATGGACCCGGACGCCCTCACCATCGGCTTCGCCCGCCGGTTCGTGCCGTACAAGCGGCCCGACCTGCTGTTCTCCGACCTGGACCGGCTGGACCGGCTGGTGAACGCCCCCGGGCGGCCGGTGAACCTGATCTTCGCCGGCCGTTCCCACCCGGCCGACGGCCCCGGCAAGGCCCTGATCCAGAAGGTGGGCCTGCTGACCCAGGACCCCCGCTTCGCCAACCGCATCGTGTTCGTGGAGAACTACAACATCCACGTGGGCCGCAACCTCTACCAGGGGGTGGACGCCTGGCTCAACAACCCCAGGAGGCCCCTGGAGGCCTGCGGCACCAGCGGCATGAAGGTGGTCATGAACGGCGGGCTGCACATATCGGCCCTGGACGGCTGGTGGGCCGAGGCCTACGACGGCGAGAACGGCTTCGCCATCGGCAACGGCGAGATCCACGTCTCCGACGAGGTTCAGGACAAGCGCGACGCCGACGCCCTGTTCCGGCTGCTGGAGGAGAAGGTCGTCCCGCTCTACTACAGCCAGGATTCCAACGGCGTGCCCCGCAACTGGGTGCACGCCATCAAGCGCTCCATGCGCACCCTGGCCTGGCGCTTCAACGCCGACCGCATGGTCATGGACTACGTCCGCCACTGCTACCTGCCGGCGGCGGTGGCCTCCTCCTGCCAGATGCCTACGCCATGATTTGACTGAGAGGGGACCGCCCGCTCGCGGTGCTCGCTCTTATTCGACGCATGCGTCTCATCCCCTCGGACTCCCCCACGCCATGCCCGGGCAGAGCCCGGACATGGCGTCTAGCTTTTTCCGGCCGGCGGCCTATCTTCTGGGCTGGAGGTCCCCATGAACCAGCCCAGCGCCACGCCCCAGGCCGACCGTGAGCTCACCTTCGAGCGGGTGATGGACGCCAGCCCCGACCGGCTCTTCCGCGCCTGGACCGAGCCCGAACTGCTCAAGCAGTGGTACTGCCCCAGGCCCTGGGGCGTGTCCTCGGCCCAGCTGGATGTGCGGCCCGGCGGCAAGGGCGTCATCGTCATGGTCGGCCCCGACGGGCAGGAATACCCCAACCTCGGGGTCTACCTGGAGGTGGTCGAGAACCGGCGGCTGGTCTTCACCGACGCCTTCGTGGAGGCCTGGGCGCCTTCGGGAAAGGCGTTCATGGTCGCCACCATCACCTTCGAGCCCATGGGCGCGAAGACCCGCTACCGCGCCGTGATCCGGCACTGGAGCGTGGAGGACCGGGAGGCGCACGAGAAGATGGGCTTCCATGAGGGCTGGGGCAAGGCCGCGGACCAGCTGGCGGAACTGGTCGCCACGTTGTGAATGCATGCAGATTCGGAGGCGGACTCCGAATCTGCATGGGTTTTCACCCCAGCAGGTGGCCGTAGAGCTCCAGGTACTCCCTCGCCGCGGCGTCCCAGCCGAAGTCCTGGGCCATGCCCCGGCGCTGGATGCGCAGCCAGGCCTTGGGGTCCTCGCGGTAGAGCTGGCAGGCCCGGCTGATGGTCTCGCCCAGGACCCAGGAGATGGGCTCCTTGAACACGAACCCGGTGGCGGTGCCGTCCATCATCGAATGGGCGTCGGCGTTCACCACCGTGTCGGCCAGGCCGCCGGTGCGGCGCACCAGCGGCAGGGCGCCGTAGCGCAGCGCGTAGAGCTGGGTCAGGCCGCAGGGCTCGGCCCGGGACGGCACCAGCACCACGTCGGCGCCGGCCAGGATCCGGTGGGCCAGGGCCTCGTCGAAGCCCAGGTCCACCGCCACCTGCCCGGGGTGGGCCAGGGCGGCGGCGTGGAACCCGGCTTCCAGCTCCGGGTCGCCGGTGCCCAGCACCAGGAGCTGGGCGTTCAGCTGGATGAGGTAGGCGATGTTCTCCAGCACCAGGTCGAGCCCCTTCTGCTCGGCGAGCCGGCTGATCACGGCGAACAGGGGCGCGTCGGGGGCCTCGTCCAGGCCCACGGCGCGCTGGAGCAGGTTCTTGCAGATCTTCCGGGACGACATGAGCCGGGCGTCGTAGTGGACTTCCAGGTGCGGGCTGGTGGCCGGGTTCCACACCCGGTAGTCGACCCCGTTGAGGATCCCGGTGAGGTCCCTGGAGCGCTGGGTCAGCAGGCCGTCCAGGCCCCACCCGCCGGCGGGGAGCTGGATCTCCCGGGCGTAGGTCGGGCTCACGGTGGTGATCCGGTCCGCGTAGGCCAGGCCGGCCTTCAGGAAGTTGATCTGGCCGTAGAATTCCACGCCTCCGGGATGGAAGCAGTCGGCGGACAGGCCCAGCTCGCCCAGCAGGGCGCGCGGGTAGAGCCCCTGGTAGGCCATGTTGTGGATGGTCATCACGGTCCTGGGGCGGGGGCCGCCCGCCTGGGCCAGCAGCGCCGGCACCAGGCCGGCCTGCCAGTCGTGGGCCTGGACCACTTCGGGCCGCCACCCGTGCGCGTCGCCGGCCAGGGCCAGGTGGGCGCCGGCCCGGCCCAGTGCGCCGAATTTCCTGTGGCTGTCGCCGGAATCCTCGTAGGGCCCCCCGGGCCGGTCGAACAGCGCCGGGCAGTCCAGCACGTGGATGGGCACACCGGTGTCGCTGCGGCCCAGCAGCAACCGCGCCGGGCCGAGCCCTGCCGGGACGAAACCGGGGAGTTCGCCCGCCGGCTCCAGGTGCGCGACGCCTTGGAGCACGGCGGGAAACCCGGGCACCAGCACCCGCGCGTCCGCGCCCAGGTGCCGCTGGGCCGCGGGCAGCGCCGCCACCACGTCCGCCAGCCCCCCCACCTTCACGTAGGGGAAGATCTCGGTGGCAACGTGAAGAATGCGCATTCGTCAACCCCGCAGGCGGTCGAGCATCGGTCCGCTTATCAGGGTTACACCACTGGCGGTGCGATGGAAGCGCAGCGCGTCCTCCTGCGCATTTTCCCCCACCACCAGCCCTTCGGGGACGCGGCAATCGCGGTCCACCACCACCTTGCGCAGCCGCGCGCCGCGCCCGATGTCCGCCCCGGGCAGCACCACCGCCTCGGCCAGGTGGGCGTGGGAGTGCACCCGCACCTTGGAGAAGAGCAGCGAGTTGTGCACCGAGGCGCCGGAGACCACGCACCCGCCCGACACCAGGCTGCTCAGGGCCACGCCGTTGCGGCCGGGGTCGCTGTGCACGAACTTGGCCGGGGGCAGCTGCTCCTGATAGGTGAACACCGGCCAGTCGTAGTCGTACAGATTGAGCGCCGGCTCGGTGTAGGTCAGGTCCATGTTGGCTTCCCAGAACGCGTCGATGGTGCCCACGTCCCGCCAGTAGGGCGGCAGGTCCCGGTTCGGGATGTGGCTCTTCTCGAACCGGTGGGCGAACACCCGGGCCCGGGGGATCAGCCGGGGGATCAGGTCCCGGCCGAAGTCGTGGCTGGACTCGGGGTCGGCGGCGTCCCGGACCAGTTCCCTGGCCAGGAAGCCGGCCTTGAACAGGTAGATCCCCATGCTGGCGAAACACCGGTCCTGGCCTGGAATGGCGGGCGGGTGCTCGGGCTTCTCCACGAAGCTGGTGATCCGGTCCGAGCCGTCGGTGCCGGCCACGCCCAGGCCCCTGGCCTGGGCCATGGGCACCTCAAGGCAGGCGATGCTCATGTCGGCGCCGCAGTCCAGGTGGTCGGCCAGGAACAGCCGGTAGTCCATCTGGTAGATCTGGTCTCCGGCCAGCACCAGCACGTGCTCCGGCTCGAGCTCCATGATGTTCGGGAGGTTCTGGTACACCGCGTCGGCGGTGCCGCTGTACCACTGGTCCCGCTCCAGGCTCTGCTGGGCCGGCAGCACCCGCACGAACTCGCCCAGGTTGCCGCTGAGGAAGGTCCAGCCCGCCTGCAGGTGCTCCAGCAGCCGGTGCGAATTGTACTGGGTGGCCACCAGGATCCGGCGGATGTTCGAGTTCATGCAGTTCGAAAGGGTGAAGTCGATGATCCGGTACTTGCCGCCGAAGTCCACCCCGGGCTTGGAGGAATGGCGGGTGAGGTCATGCAGGCGCTTGCCGCGCCCGCCGGCGAGGATCACCGCGACCGTCCGTTGAGGCGCCCGGAACAGATCCTGCTGGGACATCCCGACCTCCTGGGCCAGTCCCAGTTTACTCCGCCATGACAGCCTGCAGCTCATCCCAAAGGAAGTCGTCGGAAAGCCCGTTCATGCAGGGCATGCCCGGGACCCGGCAGGTGAAGGCCATGCACTCCAGGCAGGCCAGGTCCTCCCGGCGCACCACCCGCACCCGGGGGCCCCGGGGCGCCGAGTGCCGGGGCCGGGTGGGGCCGAACACGGCCAGGGTGGGGATCCCGCAGCCCGCGGCCAGGTGGGCCAGGCCGGAATCCATGCCCACCAGGGCCCGCGCCCCGGCGATCCAGGCGGCGGACAAGGCCAGCCCGCCCCCGCCGGTGCAGTCCAGGGCCTGGGGCACCTGCTCGCGGATGGCAGCGGCCAGCCCGGCGTCGATCGGGCCCGCGCCCAGGATCACCGGGGTGAGCCCGCAGCGCAGCAGGCGCCCGGCCAGGGCCGCGAAGGAGGCCACCGAGAGGCGCTTGTTCTCGCAGTTGGCGCCGGGCGCCAGCACCACGTAGCCGTCCAGCCCCAGTTCCGACCGGCGCGCGGCCACCGCCGCCATGGCCTCGTCCCGGGGCCGGAACGGCCGGAACGGGCCGGCCGGGAGCTGGGGGAAGGCCCGGGCCACCACCGAGGCGTAGCGGTCCACGAACGGGGTGTCCTGCCGGTAGAAGGCGACGCTGTGGGTGTAGAACAGGCTGGCCCCGCCGTCGCCGCAGCCCAGGCGCAGGGGCACCAGGGCCAGGCAGGCCGCCATCATGGGCCGGTGGCTCTTGGGGAAGTTGATGACCGAGGCCGGCCGGTGCTCCCGCAGCATCCGGGAGGCCTTCCATGGGCTGTACCTGCGTTCCGGGTCCGGCACGGCCGCCCGGTAGTCGGAGCTGCCCGCGAACAGGTCCACCACCCAGCCGGGCCCCCAGGCCACCAGCGGCAGCCCCGCCGCCCGCAGCGGGGCGATGGCGGCGTGGATCATCATGGCGTCCCCGAAGAACCGCGGGAACCGGACCCAGTGGGCGTCCAGGGGCGGGCTAGTTGTGGACACCCGGTGCCTCCCGGCCGGTCCTGGCCACATACTCGGGGTACGACCCCGGGTAGGCCACCGGCCCCTGGTGCTCCTCCCCGCCCAGCTCCAGCACCCGGCTGGCCAGCCCGCGCAGGAAGGTGCGGTCGTGGGAGACGAACAGCATGGTCCCTTCGAAGTCCTTCAGGGCCTCGATCAGCATCTCCTTGGTGGCCAGGTCCAGGTGGTTGGTGGGCTCGTCCAGGACCAGGAAGTTGGGCGGGTCGAACAGCATCAGGGCCATGACCAGCCGGGACTTCTCGCCGCCGCTCAGCGCGCGGACCCGCTTGTCCACGTCGTCGCCCTGGAACTGGAAGGCCCCCAGCAGGTTGCGCACCACCCCCAGGCCCTCCATGGGGTACGCCTGCTGGACCTGCTCCAGCACGGTGAGCTCCGGGTCCAGCAGGTCCATGGACTGCTGGGCGAAGTAGCCCACCCGCAGGCTGGCCCCCAGCCGCACGCTGCCCGCGTCCGGCCCGGTGACCCCGGCCACCATCTTCAGCAGGGTGGACTTGCCGGCGCCGTTCTTGCCCATGACGCACCAGCGCTCCCCGCGCCGGATGTGGAAGTCGAAGCCATCGTACAGGACCCGCCGGCCGTAGGCCTTGCAGACCCCCTCGAGCATGGCCACGTCGTCGCCGGAACGCATGGGCGCGCGGAAATCCCATTTCACCACCCGGCGCTTGCGCGGCAGCTCGATCCGCTCGATCTTGTCCAGCGCCTTGACCCGGCTCTGCACCTGGGCCGCCTTGGCGGCGTGGGCAGAGAACCGCTCGATGAAGCGCTGCTCCTTGGCCAGCTTGGCCTGCTGCCGGGCGTAGGCCGCCTCCTGGTTGGCTTCCCGGGCCTCCCGCTCGCGCAGGTAGAAGTCGTAGTCGCCCGAGTAGCTGATGGTGTCGCCGCCGTCGATCTCGATGACCTTGGTGACGATCCGGTTCATGAAGTCGCGGTCGTGGGAGGTCATCAGCAGGGTCGCCTGCACGCTCTTCAGGAAGCTTTCCAGCCAGAGGATGGATTCGATGTCCAGGTGGTTGGTGGGCTCGTCCAGCAGCAGCACGTCGAACTTGCCCAGCAGGACCTTGGCCATGGACACCCGCATCTTCCAGCCGCCCGACAGGGCCCCCACATCGCCGTCCACCTGGTCGTCCTCGAAGCCCAGCCCCGACAGGCAGGCCCTGGCCCGGGCCTCCAGCTCGTAGCCGCCCTGGTGCTGGTACTCCTCCTGCACATGGCCGAACCGTTCCAGGATCTGCTCCAGCTGGTCGGCCTGGCCGGGGTCGGACAGGGCGTGCTCCAGGTCCATGAGCTCGTGGTGCAGATCGCCCAGCCGGCCGCTGCCCTTGATGGCCTCCTCCAGCACCGAGCGGCCCGCCATCTCGTCCACCTCCTGGCGGAAGTAGCCGACGGTCAACTTTTTGGGCATGCTCACGGTACCGTCGTCCGGGTGCTCTTCGCCCATGATCATGCGGAAGATGGTGGATTTCCCGGAGCCGTTGGGGCCCACCAGGCCCACCTTCTCGCCGGGGTTGAGCTGGAAGCCCGCGTCGATGAAAAGAATCTGTTTGCCGTACTGTTTGCTGACATCGGAGAAAGCGATCATGCCTTAAGCCTACATCATCTAGGCCAGCAACCGCTCCAGCACCTGGTAGCTGCGCGGCTCCCCCAGTTCCCGCCGGAGCCGGTCGCGCAGGGCCCGGGTCACCGCCTGGGCCGCGGGGCTGGCCTCGGGATCGGGGGCCTCCCCGGCCGGGAGGGTGCGCAGCAGGCGCAGGTGCTCCCGGGCGCCGGGCGGGAAAGCCTCGCGCGGGTCCACCGGGGTGCAGGCGGCGCAGCGCCAGCCCTCGTCGGTGAGCAGCACCAGCGGCGCCTCCCCGTTGCCGCACAGCCCGCACAGGCGCGGGTGCGGCAGCACGCCCAGGCAGTGCAGCACCCAGTGCTCGCCGTAGGCCAGGATGGCCAGGGCCTGGTCCGGCCGGTCCTTCAGGGCGCGGGCGCAGGCGGACAGCAGCCGGAACAGGCGCGGGTCCTCCACCCCTTCCCGGGCCACCCGGTCGAACACATCCGCCAGGCAGGCCACCACCAGGTTGGATTCCAGGTGACCCAGCACCAGGGGCGAGTGCACCAGCTCGCACCGGGTCACCCGCCGCACCTCCACCTGCTCCCTGCCGAACAGGCTGAGGTTCACCAGGCCCAGCGGCTCGAAATTGGAGACCCACTTGGCCGAAGGCTTCTTCGCCCCCTTGGCCAGGCCCACCAGCCGCTCCCCCAGCTCGGTGAGGAAGGACACCACCAGGCCCCCCTCCTGGAAGGGGGTGGGCCGGAGCACGATGGCGGCGTGGGTGCGGATCATCATGAGTAGTTTGCACCCATTCACCCCGGAACGAGCCGGCCGTCCGGCTGCGCTACAATGCCCCATGACCTTCGCCTCCCGCTGCCTGCTCGTGCTGTTCCTGCTGGCCCCCCTGCGCGGCGTCGCGCAGGAGACCACGGTCTCCCGCTGCTGGATCGCGGGCCAGGAGGCCGGCACCGCCACCGACACCCGCTCCGTCAGCGCCGAGGGCGTCCTGCTGGAGAGCCGGGAGTCCACCCACCTGGAGCGCATGGGCGTGGTGATCCACATCGATCTGAGAGAGCGGGCGCTGAAGCGGCCCAACGGTTCCATGCACTTCGACTGGACCCTCGCCATGTCCCAAGAACCCCAGGAGGGCGGGGCCGACTGGTCGCCTCAGGAGCCCGGGCGGCTGCGGCTCACCTTCAAGAACGGCCCGGACCGCATCATGGACATCCCCCCAGGAGCCCTGGTCTGGCCGGGAGACCTGGAGGACCGGCTGAAGGCCGCGGCCTGCAAGGCCGAGCCGCTGCGCCTGACCTATTTCCGCTTTCCCGACCAGCAGTGGTCCCAGCTCGACATCAAGCCCGTGGGTCCCGCGCCCCTGCCCGGCTTCCCGGGCACCGTGCTCTTCCGCGGGCGGACAGTGGAAGGCAGCATGGTGGAAGACGCGGACTTCTGGATCTCGCCCAGCGAGGGCGAGGTCAAGCACAAGGGCCTCATGGCCGGGATCCCCCAGCTCATCCAGCGGGTGGAGCTGCCGCCGCCGACCGACGCGGCGCCCCGGGCCGGCCTCTTCGAGCGCACCCTCAAGGCCCTGCCGCCGCATCCCTTCCTGCTCTGGCTGCCGGAGCTGCAGGTGCGCTGGACCGGCCCGGGCCTGCCCGCGCTGGCCGAGGACGCCCAGCAGCAGCGCCTGGGGCCCAGCCGCTACCGGCTGCTGCGGGCCCTGCCGCCGTCCCCCGCCGAGGCCAAGGACCCGCCCGTCACCGGCCCGCCGTCGCCCCGGGACGCGCCCTACCTGGCCGCCACCCCCCTGGTGCAGTACAACGACCCGGTGTTCGCCGGGCTGGTGCGCCGGCTCAACCCGCCCGCCGGCGCCAGCCGCTGGCAGCTGGCCCAGCTGGTCACAGACTTCGTCTACGACTGGATCACCGACAAGAACTACAGCGTGGGCTTCGCCTCCGCCCAGGAAGTGGCCCGCAACCCGGTGGGCGCCTGCGCCCAGCACGGGGTGCTGGCCGTGGCCCTGCTGCGCCGCCTGGGCGTGCCGGCCCGGGGCGTCACCGGCTGGGTGGCCCTGGGCGAGACCATGGCGGTCCACTTCTGGGTGGAGGCGGAACTGGGCGGGCGCTGGATCCCGCTGGACCCCACCTTCGACCAGGCGCCGGCCTCGGCCTACCGGATCAAGCTGATCACCACCGACCTGGCCGATATGGGCAACGTGGGCGCGGGCGGGCCGGGCACCGACTATCTGGAGGGCATCTGGCTGCCCGACGGCCCGTGGACCGCCGACGTGCGGCCTCAGGGCGACACTGTCTCGGCCCCCGGCGGGCTGGCGCTGCGGGTGCCCGAAGCCCGCTGGCAGCTGGCCGGCGGCCGGCTCACCCTGCTCTGGGACCAGGCCCACCGGGTCGAGGCGGTGCCCGCGCCGGGGCCGGCCCAGCGCGCCGGAGCGCACCGGCTGCAGGGGGCCGGGACGATGTCGCACGGGGGCCGCCAGGGCTGGTGGCAGCCGCGCACCAGCCAGCTCTGGGTCGACCTGGGGGCCGGCCGGTGGCTGCAGGTGGACGCCCTCACCGAGCCCCAGGCCTTCCGGCTGCTGGACGCCCTGGAAATGGCGGAACGGAGCCTGGCCAAGGCGGCCTAGTCACTCCAGGTATCTCTCCGCCCAGACCCGGAAGTAGTAGAGCCCGAAGCCGCTGCCCACCGAGCTCAGGATCACTGCGGTGATGATGCCCACGCGCATGCCCAGCCACCATCCCAGCCAGCCGCCCACGGTCATGCCCACGAAGCCCAGCAGTCCCTTCATTCTCATGTCAGTACTGAATCACTTTCATGGTGTTGGTGTTGCCGGTCTTCCACAAGGGCAGGCCGAGGGTGATGACCACCTTGTCCCCGGGGGCCAGCGCCTGCTGTTCCTGCAGTTCCGCCTCCACCGAATCCACCATCGCGTCCGAATCCTCCAGCCGCGGCATCACCAGCGCCCGGACCCCGCGCATGAGGCCCATGCGGTGCGCGTTGCCCAGGTCGGTGGTGGCCCCGATCACCGGGATGTCTCCGGCCAGGCGCGAAACCATGCGCGCGCTGCCGCCGCCTTCGGTGAACACCACGATCAGCCGGGCGCCGATCTCCTCGGCGGTCCGGCAGGCGGCGAAGGCCACCGCCACGCCGGTGCGGCTGGACTGCCTGGGCGCCAGGAAATCCTCCAGCGGGCCCAGGCGGGGATGGTAGTTGGCGTCGGCGTCGGCGGCGATGCGGTCCAGCCACTGGATGGCTTCCACCGCGTACTTGCCCACGGCGCTCTCGGCGCTGAGCATCACCGCGTCGGTGCCGTCCCAGATGGCGTTGGCCACGTCCGAGGCCTCGGCCCGGGTGGGCTGGGGGTTCTCGATCATGCTCTCCAGCATCTGGGTGGCGGTTACGACCGGCTTGAGCGCCTGGCGCGCCGTCCTGATGATCCGCTTCTGCAGGGCCGGGACGTGCTCCACGCCCAGCTCCACCCCCAGGTCGCCCCGGGCCACCATGACCCCCCAGGACACGTCCAGGATCTCCTCCAGGTTGTCCAGCGCCTGGGGATGCTCGATCTTCGCGATGATCGGCTGGCGGCCGCCCAGGCCCTGGATCTGGCCCTCCAGGGCCCTGACGTCGGAGGCCCGGCGGACGAAGCTCTGGGCGAACAGGTCCACCCCGTGCTCCACCCCCCAGCGGATGTCCACCAGGTCCTTGGGCGTGAGCGGGTCGAAGGCCACGTCCAGGCCGATGGGGTGCACCCCCTTGCGCGCATTGAGCAGGCCGCCCACCACCACCCGGGCCCGCACCAGGTCCGCCGTCGCCTGGGTCACCACCACTTCCAGGTTGCCGTCGTCCAGCACCCAGCGCTGGCCGGCGCGGGCGCCCAGGAACAGCTCCGGGTGCGGCAGCGGCACCGCCCAGTCCAGGCCCGGGGCAGGCGCCGCACCGGCCGGGAAGAACCCGCCCTGGCTGCCCACCGCCAGCTCCAGCGGCGCGACCAGCGCGCCCACCCGCCACTTGGGCCCCTGCAGGTCCAGCAGGACCGGGATCCGCCGGCCGAGCGCCAGGGCATGGCGGCGGATGTCCAGGAGGGACTTGAGCCGGGCGTCCAGTTCGCCGTGGCTGGCGTTGAGCCGGACCGCGTCGGCGATCCGCAGCGCCTCGCGCAGCCGGCCATCATCCATGAGAGCTGGCCCCATGGTGATGAGTATCTTGGTTTTGCGCATCAATTCCTCCGGACTATCCACAGGTATTCCACAGGGTTTTCCGCAGGAATGGAAGCAATATCGCTGTAAAATCGTCTGTGCACGGGCCTCCGCAGGTGTTACCGTCTTGGGCTACCCGATGGAGTCAAAGCGATGCGCAAGTTGATGGAGGAACTCATCGCCGAATTAGTGCGCAACGAGATCCCCCTGGACCTGGCCAAACGCGAACTGGAGCGGATCTACCTGGAGCAGGTGCTGGCCGCCAACAACGGCAACCAGAGCGCCGCGGCGCGCAAGCTGGGCATCCACCGCAACACCTTGTCCAAGAAGCTGGAACCGCTGCTGGACACCATGCGGTATCCTGGAATCAACTGCTGAGGCAGAACGTCGCCCGGGCCGGGACGTTCGCCACTTCCTGGGAGACGACAAGATGACAAAGATCGGGATCAACGGTTTTGGACGCATCGGCCGGATGGTGTTCCGGGCCGCGGTGCAGCACTTCCCCGACCTGGAGATCGTCGGCATCAACGATCTGCTGGATCCTGCCTACCTGGGCTACATGCTCCAGTACGACTCGGTCCACGGCCGCTTCAAGGGCGACATCGCGGTTGACGGCAGCACCCTCGTCGTCAACGGCCGGCGCATCCGGCTCACCGCCGAGCGCGACCCGGCCAACCTGAAGTGGGACGAAGTGGGCGCCGGGATCGTGGTGGAGTCCACCGGGCTGTTCCTGGACAAGCCCACGGCCAGCGCGCACCTGAAGGCCGGGGCCCGGCGGGTCATCCTCAGCGCCCCCTCCAAGGACGACACCCCCATGTTCGTCTACGGCGTCAACCACGACACCTACCAGGGCCAGGAGATCATCTCCAACGCCAGCTGCACCACCAACTGCCTGGCCCCCGTGGCCAAGGTGCTCCACGACGCCTACGGCATCAAGCGCGGGCTCATGACCACCGTGCACGCCGCCACCGCCACCCAGAAGACCGTGGACGGCCCTTCGCACAAGGACTGGCGCGGCGGCCGGGGCATCCTGGAGAACATCATCCCCAGCTCCACCGGCGCGGCCAAGGCGGTGGGCAAGGTCATCCCCGCCCTCAACAAGAAGCTCACCGGCATGGCGTTCCGGGTGCCCACCTCGGACGTCTCGGTGGTGGACCTCACCTG
>Ga0302320_10010562_pt1 | contig 19664 bp, 14 predicted proteins | sample Bog_T0_3_FD_202130 | JGI IMG/M metagenome (GOLD analysis project Ga0302320, IMG submission 202130) | Peat permafrost microbial communities from Stordalen Mire near Abisko, Sweden - Bog_T0_3 | ecosystem: Environmental > Terrestrial > Soil > Wetlands > Peat | place: Sweden: Abisko, Stordalen Mire... | reverse complement strand
GCGGGACAGAGCTTCTGGGCACGCGGATACTTCGTATCGACAGTAGGCCGAGATGAGGCCGTAATTCGGGACTACATCCGCAACCAGGAGCAAGAAGACAAACGGCTGGATCAGCTGAACATGTGGCTATGACCTGCCACCGAAAAGGTGGCCCAACTCAACCGGGGCCGCGTTAGCGACCCCGCTCAAGCCGCTTTGAGCGGCTCACAAAATGAAGCCCCCGGCTCTGCCGGGGGTAATCTCACTCACACCATACGGAGTTTGCCGGCCGGCAGTTCCCTTTCTCGCTTTGCTGCCTGCCAGCGTCCAGGTCCTTCAGTTTCCGGTGTACGCGTTTCGCAGATGCCTTCTTGCCATATCGGCCCGTGAAGTCTCGGGTCCGCTGGCGATGGCCGCCTGGTAATCCCGGATGGCCAATTGCCGCTCCCCGTTCAGGTCGTGGCACTCGCCGGCAGACAGCAACGACCGGATCTTGAGTTCCGGTCCCACATTCCGTGTCCGGGCCGCCTCCTCGTAGGCCTGCGCTGCTTCGGTGAAGTGGCGCTGGCCGCGCAGGGCGTCGCCGAGGCCAAAGTAGGCTAGTTCCTGCCGCGCCTCGGCAAAAAATCCCGGCTTGGCGCTGTTGGACGCAATTTCGCGATAGGCCGCTACCGCGCCCATGCCTTCTCCCGCATCCTTGCGCAGGTTGGCCTCCTCCAGGCAGAAGAGGAAGTCGTGGGGATACTGGCTCTTGAGGCCTTGCACCACCTGGATTGCCTCCCGGTAGCGCGCTTCGCGGCGCAGGAAGAGCGCAATCACGGTCCTAGCCTCGATGCTGGTGACCACGCCCCGGTTGCCGGCATCGTTGAGCATCTCAAGGCCGCGGGGTTTGGAGCCGGTGATGCCGGCAAAGCCGATCAGGAACTTGAAGGGCCAGGGCAGCGCTCCCACCACGTATTCGTAGACACCCACCACGAGTTTGGCGTCCACGTAGTTCGGGTCGATTTCGAGCACCCGCACCTCGTCGTCCTTGGCCTTCATGGCCAGCCGGAAGCCGGCGCCAAAGCCGCGCTCGATCATGGCCAGGTAAGTGCACTTGAGGCTGCGCACCCAACCGCGGGCATACAGCGCGTCCACATCGTTCGGGTTTCTGCCGATGCGCCAGTCCGCCTCGCGGATGGCCTCGTCGGCCAGCCCCAGAATGCGGTCGCGGGCCTGGGGGTCCTCGCTGGTGGCGTGGCGGCCGGTGAGAAAACCGTCATTGGCGTAGAAAGTCGTATCCAGCATGTCCTGCCGGTAAAGTTCCTGAAAAAGGACGGCGTTCAACAGGAAGGCCGTGCCCTGGGGATCTCCCGGATGCGCGGCGTGAAAACGCTCGAATCGTGCGACTGCGCCCGGATAGTCCAGGTTGTAGAAGTGAGTATAGGCCTCGCGCACCAGCGGGTCGCGGTCCAGGGGATTTGCGTCTACCCCGCCGGCCCAAACCACGGTGGCTGCTGCCAGCAGGGCGATGCCCCACCCCATATTGCGCAACCCGCACTTGGCTCTCTGCAAGCGCAAACCGACCCCTTTCGGACCTTCAACGTTCAGGATGCCCGACCCGCAATCCCAATAGAGCACGCCCGCCCCCCATCCGTCTCGAAGCAGCGGAAAGGAAACTCCGCATGATTGACGTTATTCGATCACAGAGGACGCTCGAAAATGCCTGGCATTTTTTATTCCATCATCCGCGCGCCCTTCAACCTTACTCCGCCCTCTGGGCTTGGATCCTGAACAATGGACGACATGAATCGGAAAGAGATGCTTCGGCTGCTGCTCAATCAAGCTCAGTTTAACGGATTCGAGTTCCGCAACTGGTTTCAGGCCAACGTTCAGGCGGAATGGCCCGGCGCCGAGCGCGCGACGGAGTTGCTGGGCACAGAGGGACGCTATTACGCGTTGCTGTTTTCCCACCACTTCGCGCGTTGCTTCTGGAAGACCGGCGCGGAGATGAGTTTTCTGGTTCCCGCCATTACGTATCCCAGGGTCACTCCCCAGGGCGAAGTGGTGCAGGTGAGCCGCAAGCCGTATACCCGGCGCACCATTAAGCCGGACGTGTGGAAGTATCACTTGCGCCAGATGGCCGCCGCCGAGGATCCCATCGGTTACCTCAGCCGGTTTCTGCCACAGAACCTGCAAGCCAGGCTGCTGGAACGGCCGGGCACGCCGTCTTTGACCGCCCAGGCCTGAGCACAACCCGAGCCGCCCGCGACCCGCATGTTTTAGGATGCAATCATGCCCATCCCGGATCGGCACAAACCTGCCTTCGGAAACACGCGCTCCCCGTTGACGGACCGAATCGACGAAGCCCGCAAACGACTCATCGTGGCGCTGGATGTGCCGGATGCAGCCGGCGCCGCGCACCTGGTGAGCCAGTTGGAGAACACTTGCAGTTGGTTCAAGGTGGGGTTGGAGCTGTTTGTAGCGGGCGGTCCGGCGGTTCTGGAGCCGCTGATCGCCCGCGGACACTCGGTGTTTTTGGATTTGAAATTCTACGATATCCCCAATACGGTGGCGGGAGCGGTGCGCTCCGCGGCTGGCTTGGGCGTACGCATGATGACGCTGCACGCATCCGGCGGCCCGGCCATGTTGGCCGCGGCGCGGGCCGCACTGGACGGCGTCGAAGACCCTCCCGAGCTGCTCGCCGTGACCGTGCTGACCAGTTTGGATCAAGCCCAGCTCAGCGCGGCCGGCGTGGACCGCTCCGCTTCAGAACAGGTAGAACTGCTGGCGCGGATGGGACTCGGCGCGGGATTGAAAGGGTTTGTGTGTTCTCCGCAGGAGGTGGCCACGCTGCGGCAGATTACCGGACCCGAGGGGGTTCTGGTTGTTCCCGGCATCCGCCCTGCCGGCGCCGCCGTTGGGGATCAGAAGCGCATTGCCACCCCGGCCGAGGCCCTGCGCGATGGGGCCAGCTACCTTGTAGTCGGCCGGCCGATCACCCAAGCCCCCGACCCGGCGGAGGCGGCCGAGGCGATTCTCGCGGAGATGGCCGAAGTGCTGGAGCAATAGTCACGGAAAGCAGAAGAGGCCCGGCGGTGAGCCGGGCCTCTTCAACGCAAGAAACTCAATTTACGCTTAAAGTTTTTCGTGGAAGTCGCACACAGAGCACGAGATGTAGACTCCGCCGGGGACGCCGCGCTCGCGGTCCTTTACGCGCTTGACGATGCGCGTCGGCTTGCTGCACTTGGGACAGTCGGTCGACTTCGTCGTGTCCATTTCCTTCTTGCGGTCACCTGTTTTGGCAATCTTGGCCATCGGTTGGGTGTTTCTCCTTCTGGGGTTGTCTCTGCACACACGCGCTATGCATCTGCGCACGGCTTCAACGTCGCGGTCTGCGCTGGCTCTCGCTTCAAAGCTGAAGCGGGTATTTGGGGCGGGAGGAAGCCAGACTCGCTGCCTTCAGTCTACATCAGGATGCGCCGACAAGCCTCAGCCCTGCGGGTTGGCCTCAGTTCGGCGGGTTGGGCGGCGGGGGCTTTGCAGTATCCTGACGGGCAGGTTGCGACGCAGGCGGCGGCTTCAGGCTGACGGGAGGCTGATCGTCCGGCACACTATCCGGGTTTGCGCCGGGTTGCAGGTCGGGATGCTGCTTGGGAAACTGCACCGGCTTCATGACCGGTGCGTGGGGGTCATCTTCATAGCCTTTCTCGCCCAGCGAGGGCGGAGCGTTTGCGTTGGCCTCATCGCCTTCCTTGAATGTAGGCGGACCGGAGTGATCCGGCGGCGTCAGCGGCGAACCATCGGTGCGCATCAAGCCTTCGACTTCGTCCTTGGTGAACACCACCGGGGCTTTGCCCATCTTCGCGATCTCAACCTGGATGACCCGGTTGCCGTTGATGCGGACAAACTCCACGTCCTTGGGGGTCTTGCCGTAGACCCACTCATCGAAAGGCATGTTCTCGAGCATTTCGTGATATTTTGTCTCCGGCTGGCCCTTGGCGTAGATCAGCATCTCGGTGTTCATGCCCACTAACACCTGGTGGTTGAGAATGGCCTGTTTGAGCTTGTCGGGAAGCGTGTCGGTGAAGGCTTCGATGGGCGTCTTCACATCGAACGAGAGCAGCGGGGCCAGCAGCGCCTTCACCTGCGCACCGGTCAGCTCGGGAACACGATTCCCAAAAGTGAGGGTGACCCGGGCTCCATTTGGCTCCCCGCCGTTGTCGCGGACGATGGGATCCATCTCCCCGGTGCCCCCAATCTGTATATGACGCAGGAAGCGGTGTTTTCCCTCCGGACCGTCATTCAAGTCAATCACGATGTGTCCGTGGTCGATTCGGACGTCGGACAAGACGACCCGATCCCCCGGGTTGACAGCGATCCCCTGGGTAACCGCCATGGAAAGATAGGCTTCCCCCGCCGGCTCCAGGGTTCCGTTGGCCTGAAGAGTCAAGCCCTTGTGCCCGCGCGGAAGAGGGCGCATGGCAAAGCCCTGCTCCGATTGCAGAGCACTGATGAGTTCCAGGCGCGTTTTGGGGTCGAGTTCGGAGCTCGACAACTCCACGTGCGTGGGCTTCACCTGCGCGTAGCGCCTGTCAATCGGGGCGGCCTCCCCTGTATTGTTGGTCACCGCCCCGGTTCTCGTATCCATGACGACGACCTGGGCCGCGACGGTGCCGGTAGCCAGCAGAACCGCCAGAGTGCATAAGATCGCCGCCCGGCCCGGATCGCGCGCCAGGGGAATTCGATGGGCAACCGCGACTGGCCTTGTCCTATTCATGGGGACCTCCCATGCACACGAACAGCATTCATGCAAAAGATAGCCCGAATGGAGAAGAAAAGGCAACTGGCCGCGCGAGCCGGTTCTGAAAAGGACGGAAGCAGAGACTACTCAGGATCGCCGGGCGAGGAAGGCCTGGGCTGCTCCGGCGCGGCGCCGGATTGGCTGGCCACGGGCAGAATCTGTACAAAGGGCGAGGGCGATGCGGCAGGCTGAGCAGGTCCCATGGCGGCCTCGTGCTGGCTGCGCGCGGCCGCATCCAGATCCACTGGAATGCCTCCGGGCACGAACACCGGGGCGTTGTAGCGGAAGTCCAGATCGCGGGTAACCTTGAAGAGGAAGGGCAACGCCAAAAGCAGCACGAAGAACGCGAACCAACTGCCATCAAGCCCGTAGCCACCGCCGGTTAGCCAGAAGGGCCCCATGGGATCGTCCTGCACCACCGGGGAGTGGCTATTCACGCCACTGATGGCGAGGCCGAAGAGGAGGGCGCGGCTAGCCTTCCAGGCAAAGTTGAGGCCCCAACTGAACCAGAGAGCCCTGGTGCGCAGGTAAGCCGAGGAGAGCAGCAGGCTGAAGACGAGGGAGACGGCGATGCTGGCGTGGTTGGCTCCCGGCGTGAGCGCCTGCACGATGGCGTAGTAGGCCGCAAATCCCAGCGCCGTGCCCAACGGTCCCACCGCAATGACAAAACGCTGGAAGCCGTAGCCGCGAAAGGCAACCTCTTCAGCCAGCGCCGCCAGGGCAAAGAAAGCTATCTCGACCAGCAGCCAGCCCCAGGCTGAGGGTTGGAGGATGAGCACAATGGCGATGCCGCCGGCCACCGCCATGGGAAGCACGCACACCACGGCAAGCGCCCAACCGAAGGCCATGCCCAACCCGGCTTCCGCCGGCCAGCCCGAGCGCCGCGGCAACCCTTGCGCGCTGACTGGATGCGCCTGGCGATCGAGGATCAGGGCCATGGCTGCGTAGCCGAAGAGCAGGAGGAAGACCAGGATGGCCTGCTGTGCCAAGGGACGCCACTCGTCCGCCGTGACCAGGCCTCGCGCGCTGTGCGCGGCAAACGACCGGGCAATAAAGAAATAGAGCACCGCCGCGATGAACTGCAGGTAGGCGCGGAACCGGCCAGTGCCGGTCTGCGGCGTGTTCATCGGTATTCCTCCGACGTGGAACTCATTCCTTCAAACCGCTTCCCTGGCTGATTCAAGAGCAATGCTAGCCTTCCGTGTAGAACTGCGCGATGTTGCGGAACTTGAGCTGGCGGGCGGCCACCGTGGCGTCGATGGACATGGCTTTCAACTCCGCCAGGTGCTTCTGGAGCACAGTGCCCAGCAGCCCTGCGCCGGCTTCGCGGTCGGTGTGGATGCCGCCCTCGGGCTCGGGAATGATCTCGTCCACGCAGCCGATGGCGGCAACTTCAGGAGCAGAGATACGCATGGCTTCTGCCGCCAACTGCTTGTGGGCCGCATCACGCCACATGATGGCGGCGCAGGACTCGGGCGTAATGACAAAGTAAAGCGCGTTTTCAAGAATCAAGACGCGGTCGCTGACGGCCAATGCCAATGCACCACCCGAGCCGCCTTCGCCACTGATGACCGAGATGGTGGGAACGCGGAGCCGGGACATTTCGAAGATGTTGCGGGCAATGGCCTCGGCCTGTCCTCGTTCTTCGGCGCCCAACCCTGGAAACGCGCCGGGCAGATCGATAAAGCTAATCACCGGCCGTCCGAACTTCTCGGCTATCTTCATGCACCGCAGCGCCTTGCGGTAGCCCTCGGGGTGCGGCATGCCGAAGTTGCGGCGCACCCGGTCCTTGGTGCTGCCTCCCTTGCGGTTGCCAATCACCATGACCTCTTCGCTGCCCAGCCGGGCCATACCGCAGGCTATGGCCTCGTCGTCGCCAAAGGCGCGATCCCCGTGAATCTCGCTGAAATCGGTGAAGATCCGTTCGATGAAGTCCATGGGATAGGGTCGCTGAGGATGACGCGCCCGCTCGATTCTGACCCACGCCGCCGAAATGGCCGGCGTTTCATTGGAAGTCGCTGTTTCCTGTTCGCTCATCGGTTCCTGATGGTGCTCAGATTAAGGCATTTTCCGAAAACCCGTGGAGTCGCCAAGTGTGTGCCGTGTGGGTTCTTCTTGAGGAAGAACCCATTGCGCAGTTGCGGCCTCGCTCTTTACCAATTCGGAAAATGCGTGCGCGCAAGACCGCCACTCCTGATTCTACGGGGCTCAAGCGGCTGGGACAAATGATTCCTTTGCAGCCCGAGGGGGAAGCGCCTCGATGTATTCTTCCTTTGCGGCAGGCTCTGCTTGAGTATGGTCTTCCGCTGAGCACACCCAACTTGTCATTCAGGAGTTCCCCATGTCCAACATGACGCGCCGAACGCTGCTGCGGGATGGCAGCCTGGCCGCCTCCGCCGCAACGCTCTTACCGGCAGGTATGCCGAAGCCAGCCGAGGCAGAGGACGCGGCAAGCAATGTCTTTCACGTATTCGCTTTTCGCTGGAAGCCGGGCACATCCGAAGCGCAGATCGACCGGGCTACACGAGAGATCCGCGCCTTTCAGGGGCTGATTCCCGGACTTCTCGAAACCCACGTGGGACAAAATATCTCTCCCAGGGGGAACGGCTATACCTATGGCGGGATCATGCGGTTCACCAACAAGGCCGCGCTGGACGCCTATGTGCAACACCCGGCGCACCAGGCGCTGCTCAGCTGGCTGGTCCCGCTGATCGATCCGATCGAGTTGGATATCTACGCCTGAGTGCAGGGCTAGCTCGCGCCCCGGCCGGTTGAAAAAATCCTCAATGGCTGTTGCCTGCGTGGGAGGTTCGTTGCACCGCCAGGCGGCTAACGGCGTCGCTCTGCTTGACCATCTCCATCACGGACTGGCCCTTTTCCGCCAACGCGCCCGTGGGACAGGCCTGCACGCACTTGCCGCAGTTGGTGCAACTGCGCGCCTGGCCCCACTGGTCCATCATGTCGCTGACGATGCGGGAGTGGATTCCGCGCGAGGCGACCTCCCACACGTTTGCGCCTTCCACCTCCGCGCACACCCGCACGCAGCGCGTGCAGAGGATGCACCGGTTGTGGTCCAGGACAAACCGCGGATGGGTCATATCGACTTGCAGGCGCGGATTGTTATAGGCATAGCGCACGTGGGTAATGCCCAGCGACTGGGCCATGGCCTGCAATTCGCAGTGGCCGTTGGAGACGCAGGACGAGCAGATGTGATTGCGCTCGACGAGGAGCAACTCGACCGCCATGCGGCGGTACAGGGTCAGTTTGGCTGAGGATGTCTTGATCGACATGCCATCCTGAATGGGCGTGGTGCAGGCGGGCAGCAGGCGGTCTGTTCCCGCCAGCTCCACGACGCAGACGCGACAGGCCCCCACGGCGCTGAGCCCTTTCAGGTAGCAAAGCGTGGGAATCTGCTTGCCATTGGCGCGGGCCGCCTCCAGAATGGTGTCTCCTTCGTGCGCGGTCACCAGTTCGCCGTCAATGCGGACGGAAATGGATTTGTTCGGCAAGGCGGTGCTCCTTTCCTATTTGGCGCGGCTTCTATTTGGCGCTCCCGGCGGCTCTCAAGTCGCAGCGCAGGCAGCGGCGGCATTCCTCCAGCGCTTCCTGCGCGCTGAGCCCAGCCACAACCTCTTCCTCGTTGCGGGCCCGGGCTTTTGCGGGCAGAGACTGGGCCGTGTGGCGGCGGCTGAGGCTGGGCTCGCCCGGCGCCTGGCGGCTGTATTCGAAGTCCGGGAACAATTGTTCCCACCGCACTGTGCCCGTCAGCCGTTCGTCGATGTTGCGCGCGGCCTGCTTGCCGCAACCCATGGCGTTCGAAACATTGGAAGCGCCGGTGATGACGTCGCCGCCGGCATAGAAGTTGGGGCGGCTGGTCTCATAGGTGAATCGGTCCACAACAATCGTGCCCTCTTCCTTGAGGGCGAGGCCGGAAGCGCGGCAAAAGTCCTGATCGAAGGTCTCGCCTACGGCGAGAATCACGCTGTCGCATTCAAAGCGCTGCACCTCGTCGGTGGGGATCGGCCGTTTGCGTCCCGATTTGTCGTATTCGCCGAGGCGCGTCTTGACGATCTCGATGGCCTTCACGTTGCCGTCGGCGTCGCCCACGATGCGATGGGGCGCGGCCAGGTAAACAAAGCGCACGCCCTCCTCTTCGGCAGCCTGGATCTCCTCGTCGATGGCGGGCATGTCTTTGCGTTCGCGGCGGTAGAGGATGGTGACCTGCGCGCCCTTGCGCAACATGGTGCGGGCCGAATCGATGGCCGCATTGCCGCCGCCAATGACCGCGACGCGCGCGCCCATCGATACCGGTTCATGTTTGGCCACCGACTCCAGAAACGGCAGCGCGGGATAGACACCCTTCAGCTCCGTTCCCGGAAGATAGAGCCAGGACTCCTTCCAGGTGCCGATGGAGAGGAAGACCGCATCGAAGCGGCTGGCCAATTCGTTCAGGGGTAGATCGAATCCCACCCTGACATTGAACTCCATCTTCACCCCGACGCCTTCAATCAGATCGAGTTCGCGGCGCAGCACCGATTTGGGGAGCCGGTACTCGGGAATTGCGAAGCGCAACATGCCGCCCGCCTCGCTGCGTTCTTCAAAGATGGTCACGTCGTGGCCGAGCATGGCCAGGTAGAACGCGGCGGTGAGTCCCGTGGGGCCGGAGCCGGCCACGGCTACCCTATGGCCGGTGGGCGGCAGGCGGCGGGCAATGAGTCTTTGCAGCATGGGCGCGAAGAGATCGGACTGATAGATCGCATCGGCGAGGAAGCGATGCACCTCGCGCATGTTCACCACTTCATCGAAGGATTGACGGCGGCAGCGGTTGTCGCAGGGATGCTGGCAAACCCGCCCCGTGGACGCGGGCAGCGGATTGTCGAGGATGACCGATTCGAAGGCGTCCTCAAGCCGGCCCTCCTGATAAAGCTCGAGGAAGCGCGGAATGTTCATCCGCAGCGGGCAGCTATTTTCACAAGGCGATAGCGCCAGTTCCTGGCATACGCCGGCGCGGCAGCGGTGCGCCACGATATGGTCTTCATACTCATCGCGGAAGTGGCGGATGGTGGTGAGCACAGGATTGGGCGCGGTCTGGCCAAGCCCGCAAAGCGAGCACTCGCGAATCATCCTCCCCAGTTCGTCCAGAAGACCCATGTGGTCGGGATTGCCGTTACCCGACGTAATCGCATTGAGAATGCGCAGCGCCTTGTTCAGGCCCACCCTGCACGGCACGCACTTGCCGCAGGACTCCGAGTGGGTGAACTCGATGAAGTAACGGGCCACATCGACCATGCAGTTGTCTTCATCCATCACCACCATGCCGCCGGAGCCCATGATGGAGCCGATCTGCGCCAGGCTCTCGTAGTCCACGGGCGTGTCCAGCATGTCCACGGGAATGCAGCCGCCGGAGGGCCCGCCGGTCTGCACGGCTTTGACGCGGCGGCCAGCCACGGCGCCCTCGCCAATGTCGTAGATGAAGCTCTTCAGCGGCGTGCCCAGCGGCATCTCCACCAGGCCCGTGTTCTGGATTTTGCCCACCAGCGAGAAGACCTTGGTGCCGGGGCTCTTGGCACTGCCGGTCTCGGCAAACCATGCCGGACCGCGGCTGACGATGGGAGCAATGTTGCACCAGGTTTCAACGTTGTTGATGTTGGTGGGCTTGCCGTACAGCCCCTTCTGCGCGGGGAACGGCGGACGGGGATGCGGCCGGCCGGCAAAGCCTTCAAGCGAAGCGATCAGCGCGGTCTCTTCGCCGCAGACAAAGGCACCGGCGCCCTGGACCAATTGGATATTGAAGTTGAATCCGCGGTCCAGGATGTTGGCGCCCAGCAGGCCGTATTCACGGGCCTGCTCGATGGCGCGGTTGAGGCGGCGGACGGCCAGCGGATACTCGGCGCGGACGTAGATGATGCCTTCCGTGGCGCCCATCACGTAACCGCCGACGATCATGCCTTCAAGTAGCGAGTGCGGGTCGCCCTCGATCTCGTTGCGATTCATGTACGCGCCGGGATCGCCCTCGTCGGCGTTGCAGATGATGTACTTGGTATCCGCTTTGGCTTTGGCGAGGAAGTCCCACTTGTTGCCGGTGAGGAAGCCGGCGCCGCCGCGCCCGCGCAGCCGGGAGGCCTTGATCTGCTCGATCACGCTCTCGGGCTTGCCGTCGATCAAGACCTTGTAGAGGGCTTGGTATCCACCAACGGCAATGTACTCCTCAATGTCAGAGGGATTGATGAGGCCGCAGTTGCGGAGGACGATCTTCCTTTGTCCCTTGAAGAACGGAATCGCGTTCCAGTGCGGAATCTCCGGGGATCCCTGGCCGTAACGCAGGTGCGCGGTAATGTGATCCCATTCCTCGATCTTGCAGTAGACAAGATCCGCCGGCATCTTCTGGGTCGAGATTCCTTCCAGAATGCGCCCGGCATCGTTGGCCTGCACATGGCGCATCATGAGCAACGGACTGCCCGGCAGCCGCACGCTCACCAAGGGCTCTTGAAAGCAGGGGCCAAAGCAGCCGACACCGGTCAGCATCACGTCGAGCCCGCTGCGCTGGATGGCCTCATTGAGCGCATGGTAGAGTTCTTCGGCTCCGTTGCCGCGTCCGCAGGTTCCCATGCCGACTGTCAGGCGCGGAATAACCGGCATCAGTTTGGCAAGGCCCGACTCGCGTACCGCATTGAACGCGCCAATATCCAGAATTCGCGGCATCATTTACCCCCTTTGATCAGCGCCTTCAGTTCCCGTTGCAGCGTGCGCTCATTAACCCGGCTGAGGATGTGATGATTCACCTCGACCACCGGGGCCAGCGCGCACTGGCCGAAGCAGGCAACGGTGCGAATGGTAAAGCGCCGGTCCGGCGTGGTGAGCGACAGCTTGTCGGCCTCGTTTTGGTCGTCCAGATCGCGCTCACTCATCCCCAGGTCGAGGCAGACCTTCTCCAGCAGATCGCGCGAACCGCGGGTGTGGCAGGCGGTTCCGCGGCAGACACACACCACGTTGTCGCCCTGCAGATCGAGGTTGAACAACGCATAGAACGTGGCCGCGCTGTAGACCCTTGCCGGAGGAACCCCGGTCTTCTCCGCGATGTAGCGCAGGGACTCGATGGGCAGGTACTTGTGCGCGTTGGCCGATTGCACCGACTCGAGGATTCCCAGCAGTTCTCCTGGACGTCCGGCCTGCTCGGCAATTGCCTGGTCAATCAGCAGCTTTTCATGAGGATTCAGAGCTTCAGGTTCGGCAGTCTGCATCGTTTCTCCCCTCAATGCACGGCGCGGCGCGCGGCGATGGCCGCAACGCAGGGTTTGCTTTGACCAAAGTGAGTGCGTGGACGCGAGGCGATCTTCCCCGGCGCGCGGAGCTTCCATCCGCTTCGCCTGCGCGGAAGGGCACGGAAAAACAGAGTTGATTTGCGCGCTCTTAAATCGGTTGATTCCGCCGGGCCGAGTCCGCACAGTGCTTTTGCATCGGACCGGGATAAATCCCCTGGTCTGCCGGCCGGTGGCCGTCCAGCGCGTTGGTGACGAACTCCAGAGGGCGACATGGGTCGCACGCTCCTCGCGTCTGGACCCGATCTCGGGAGAGGAAAAAGTAGAAAAGAGCATTCGCCCCTAACGACCTTCATGCAGGACGAAAGACAGGTGTGCGTCCATGCTTCCGCGCAAACCCAAGCCAACCTCTCCCCAGAGATGGTCCGGCTGGAAGATTGAACCCGTGAGGAATCATTACGATGTGCCTCAGGTCACAGCTGCCTGTGATAGCTCGATACGCGGTCCCAAGATCAGCCCCGCGATTCCTCCGAGAGATGGTCTTCGGCTGGATGGTCAGGGATGCACTCAGAGTCCGCAGGCTCGGAGGTTGAGGCGAACGGCGCCTCAATCTCTCCTTCGGAAGCGTGCAACTCCGCCTGAATCTCGTCGGCCTGAGCCTGTGGCTCTTCCGCGACAAGCTCTTCCTCAGAGGCGGATTCGGGCGAGTGCGGTTCGCCGTTGGCCGGCCCAAGCAGCAGATCGATGCGGTAACCCGCGGCCTCGGCTGTAGCCAAAGCCTCGTCCACCGTTTTGCCCATCTGCTCCACCGCCGCGCGGCTTGGGACCGTCTCCCCGGCCAGACGGAGCACCGAGGGCATCAGCAGCCACCAGAGCAGCTCTTCGTAGGATTCGCGCACCAGGTAAGCGTGGCCCTCCGCATCGTGCGCACCGGTCAGCCACCGCAGATCGGGATCAAGCCACAGGCCGGGCAAGAGAGTGATCTTCTCGTCCGTGGCCAGCGCCGATTCGACGGATGGGAAGCTCCCATTTAACGGAACCGGAGTCTCGCCTGAAGCTTCAGCAGCAGACTTTGAGGCATCCGCAGGCTCTTCTTCTGTGACCGCTGGCTCTGCCGCCGCGGGCGCTTCTTCCCGCTTGCCAATGCCGGCCCCGGTGAGCAAAACGACCTTGATGCGGGCAGCGGCGCGCCAGGCTTGCTCGCCCTCGAAACCGAGCGCCGCAAAGGCCTGGGCGAACGGTTCGCGGAGCCGGAGCCGCTCAAACAGATCCAGCGCCACGTTGGCGGGATTCTCCACATCCATAGACTCGGCCAGCAACTCCAGGGCGCACCAACCCAGCACCGGGCCCCAGATCGCGGTGGCGCTGAGCTGCGGGCTGGCGCTGGGCAGCACGCGGCGGGCAGCCACGGTCCACGGCAGCGGGAACAGGACCTCCATTGCGGGAATGCGGATGGCGGCGCGCAGGCGCTCGCGGAATGCCGGGCCAAGCAAAGCCGGGTTGGTGGGATACGCGGCGCCTGCGGGCTGGTCCGGTCCCGCCGTGCGCGCGGTATAAGCCGCTTGCGACCCGCGCAGAAAAGCCTCGCAGCGCGTCCAGGCTAGATCGAAGAACTCCCTGCGCTCCAGCGGACTCCTCTTGTCTGGCGCGGAAACGGCAGCGCGCGGATGCTCCGCCAGCTCCCCAAGCAGGCGCACCACGCTCTGGTCCAACAGCGCACGGAGCGCATCGTGCACCGGACGCAATTCCAGATTCACCAGCGCGTCGTCCAGGTTGGGAACGCCGCGGCCGTTGAGCTGATCGCACAGGCGGTCCCAGGGCTTCTCGGTCGTCGAGTACAGCTCGCGCCAGTCGAGGAAGACGTGGCACTGATAGGCATGAAGATCCAGCGTGAGGCCGCGCTCGGCCAAATCGTTGGCGCGGCGCAGGTATTCCAGGCCGGTGAGCGAGTCCCGCCACGCGAGCACGACAGCCCAATCGCCGGTCACGCCCAGGCCCTCGCGCAGGCGCTGCTGGCGAAGCTGCGCAGAGCCTTTGTCGGCGTAGGCGGCGGAGAAATCGATGGTTCCATGGGTTGATCCATAGCGATTGTTGTAGACCACCAAGGCGCGCTCGCCGCCGTTCTGGTTGGAGTAGGCAAAGACGTTCTCGTCCACCGCGCCCACGTCCTGGAAAAAGTCGTAGAGCAGGAAGTTCGAGCTCTCGGCAAAGAGCCAGCGCCGCTTGAGCAGCGGAGCAATCTCGCGCTCGTGGCGCTCGACGAGCCACGGATTGGCCGTCTCGTCGTAGCGGGGCCAGCGGTACTCCATGCCGTACTTCTCGGTAAAGCCCTCGATCTGGCCGTGGCCGAACATGGGCAATCCGGGCAGCGTGGCCATCAATGCTGCCACGCCAAAGCACTTGTCGCCCTGGCCGAACTGGTCAATCGCCGTGCGCTCATCGGGATTGCTCATGAAGTTCACGTAACGCTTCATGATGTCCGGATCGAACTCCAGCGTATTCTTGATCACCGAGCGGTACTTGGCATTGTCCTCATCGCGCAGCATCACCATGAAGGCGCTGTTGTAGACGCGGTGCATGCCCAGGGTGCGGACGAAGTAACCCTCCATCAGCCAGAAGGCTTCGGCCAGCAGCAGAGTGCCCGGGACCTCGGCCGCCACACGATCCACCACCTCGCGCCAGAACTCATGCGGCATACAGCGGTTGAACTCCTCCTGGCTCATGCCGTACTCGGCGCGCGACGGGATGGCGCCGCTGGCTCCCGGCCCCGGAAACCACAAACGATGGAAGTGGCGCTTGGCCAGCGTCATGGCGGCGTCAAAGCGGATCACTGGAAACAACCGCGCCACGTGGAGAATGGTCTGGATCACCTGTTCGCGCACCGCCGGATTCAGGTAGTCGAGCTGCGCGGTGTCGTTCCAGGGAAAGCTGGTGCCGTCGTTGCCGTGGTAGATGTAACGCGTCTCGCCGCTTTGGCGATCGCGGCGCTGGAAGACCACCGCGGCATCGCTCTGGTCGAAGTAGTGGTCTTCAATCTTGATCTCGACGCGGCCGTCGTGGGAGAGATCTGGACCGTTGAAGCTGTAGGCCGGGTAAGGCGACTCGTTCCGGCTGATAAACCACTCGGGGTGCTCGATCACCCAGGGCGAGTCGATACCCATGTGGTTGGGCACCATGTCGCTGGCCAGCCGGACACCGACGCGGTAAGCGCGGTCGCGCAGATTGGTGTAGGCCGCTTCCCCGCCCAGGTCTTCGGCGATCGCGTAGTCAAAGAGCGAATAGGCTGAAGCCACGGCATCGCGATTGCCGCACAACTGCTTGATGGTCCGCGAGGCGCGGCTGCGCTCCCACACGCCGATCAGCCATAGCGAATTGATGCCCCGGTTCGCCAGGGTCTGCAGCGCCTCGTCAGGAATCTCGTCGAGCCGCCCGATGTGCCGCCCATACTGCTTGCTCAGTTGCGCCAGCCAAACGTAGGTGCTCTTGGCAATCAGCACGGTTTGCGGCATCCAGGCAGTGTCCGGCGAAAACTTTTCGTACTCGTGCGCCGGGTCGCCAAAGACCGGAACCTCGGCCGTGCTGACGACCGACGGTCCTTGCTGCTGCCCGCTCTCGCGGCGGCGCTCGGCAGCCGCGGCGGCAGCGGCGGCCGGGGGATGGAATTGCATCCAGATGGCGATCTCTTCTTCATGGAGGATTTCGCCCGCCAGCGACAGCAGGCGCTCCACATCCGCGCCCAGCAGTGGCTTCCACAGCCGGCGGATGAGCGCCAGTTGCTCTGCCAGCGAGGCTGGCGAGTTGACGGCCGGCGCGCGCAGCAGTTCCAGCAGGCTCACCGGCTCCGCGCCCTCCACCGGAACCAGCGGCCGGGTGGCAAAGTACTCCGGCAACTGGTCGGTGACAGTTTTGTAAACGGTCTTCTCGACCAGCGGCTTGTCTTCAAAAAGCTCCTCGAAGGGCTTGAAAGCTGGATTCCGATTGGCCGCATACAGCAGCACCAGCTCTTCCAACGCAGCCGCCCGGTGCGGAATCCCCTCCGTCTGTCCCTTCAGCCACTCGGCCGGCGTCTCCAGGCCCTTGATCACACTGGCCCCCGGAAACTGCTCCACAAAGGCAAGCAGCATGGCGTTCACGGCGTCGGAACCCACCTGGGCATAGAACCAATCCAGCGCCCCGGTCATCGCATCGGGATCGAACTGCTCGCGATAGCGCGCCATCAGCACGTGGCTGGCCTCGTCGATCAAGCCCATGGCGAAAAGAGCTCCGGCGTTGACGGTGCGCTCGGGGAACTTTTGCGCCTCGCGGACCTGGTTCATGCGGTAGGCGAAGTCGCGGCATCCGGCCAGATTGGCAAACACAACGTTCCCGGTATAGGAGAAGAGCGACTCCGCGAACTGGTAGCGCTGCCGCGCGCTTCCCGAAATGTGGAACTCCATCATAAGGAACCGATCTCCCAAGCTCTTGCCGACCCTGCGCCGCGATTCAACTCATCTTGCCATCGATAGAACGACCAAAGGGTAAAGTAACATCATTGCGCGTGCCGCGGATAGCACGCTCGATGCAGGTCTGCGTGCGCCCCAGCAGAACCATCAAGGCCCGTGCACAAGATGAGAATGAAGTGCGGATGCGCGGCCGTCTCCGGCCCAAAAGCGCGCCCAAATGCTGCTGCTAATGCTAAATGAATGATTGGCTTAGGGGCGACCCAGTGATGCTCGCAATGGGCAACCTGGCAGCCGCTAATCCAGCGCCTTGTGGAAGCGAAGAATGGCCGTTGTGAGCAGGACGAGCCCCAGGCCGCCCATGGCTGCCATCTGCGGCCACAGTATGTCCATGCCCACGCCCTTCAGGTAAGTCCCGCGCAGCACCACCAGGAAATAGCGCAGCGGCACCAGGTATGTCAGGTACTGCATCCATTGCGGCATGGTGCTGATGGGAAATCCAAATCCCGAAAAGCTGATGGCCGGCATGATGAAGAAAAAGGCTGTCACCATCGCCTGTTGCTGCGTCGAGGAGACGGTGGAGATGAGCAGACCCACGCCCAACATGCAGACGAGGAAGAGCACCGCCCCGGCCAGCAGCACCAGGATGTTGCCGCGGAAGGGAATCTGAAACCAGAAGGTGCCGACGCTGCCGATGAGCGCCACATCGAGCAGGCCGATGATGAAAAACGGAAGCGTCTTGCCCAGGATGAACTCCGCCGGCCGTATCGGCGTGACCATGATCTGCTCCAGCGTGCCGATCTCGCGCTCGCGCACCACGGCAAAGGCCGTCAGAACCACCACCAGCACCAGCGTCAGGCTGCCGATCACTCCCGGCACAAAGAACCAGCGGCTGCGCAGGTCGGGGTTATACCAGGGCCGCGGCTCCAGTTCCACCGAGGGGATGGCCTGCACCATCTGCGGCGCAATGCGGCCGATGCGGTCCTGCTGGTAACTCTGCGCAAAGCCGAGCGCAATTTGCGTAATGTAGGCGGAGGCAATCAGGGCGGTGTTGGAGTTGGTCGCATCCACAATCACTTGCAACGGCGCAGTCTCGCCCTTGCGCAACTTCTGCGCAAAGCCGGCATCGAGCTCCAGCCCCACGGTGGCCGTTCCCTTCTGGATCAGGTCGCCAAGCTGCCGCGAATCGCTCAGTTGCCGCTGCACGTCGAAGTATGGGCTCGAAGTGAAGCGCGAAATCAGGTCGCGGCTCTCCTGGCTGTGGTCCAGGTCAAGCACCACGGTGGGCACATGGCGAATCTCGAAGGTGGCCGCGTAGCCGAAGATCAGCATCTGGATCACAGGCGGACCGATCAGGACAAAACGCGTGCGCTTGTCGCGAAAGACCTGGATGAACTCCTTGATCATCATCTGCTTCAGCCGTCCCAGCATAAGTCGTCTCCCTTACTCCAGCCTTTTGTGAAAGCTGCGGGTAGCGAGCAGCCCAAGCACGAACGCGAAGATGGCAAGTGGAACCAGGTCGGAAGCGAGCATCGCTGTCGGGGTTCCCTTTAGAAAGATCTTTTTCAGCAGCGAAACGTAATAGCGAGCCGGCAGGATGCGCGTAATCCACTGGAGCGCAACCGGCATCTGCTCAATGGCAAAGAGAAATCCCGACAACAGAAACGCGGGAAGAAAGGTGATGATGAGCGCAATCTGGCTGGCGGCAAACTGGCTCTTGGCCAGTACCGAGATGAAGAATCCGAGCGAGAGCACAACCACCAGAAACAAGCCGGAAGCCACAAGCAGCGTGACGAATGAGCCGCGAAACGGCACATGGAACCAGTAGATGGCGATCAGGGCGCAGACAATCACGTCAAACATGCCCAGAACAAAATAGGGCGCAAGCTTGCCCAGCATGATCTCCATCGCGGTCACGGGAGTTGAAATCAACTGCTCCATGGTGCCCCGCTCCCATTCGCGGGCAATCGTCAGCGAGGTCAGGAAAGCGCCGATCACCGACATCACCAGCGCCAGAACGCCGGGAATGATGAAGGCGCTGCTCTCAAGGTTTTCGTTGTACCAGGTGCGGGTCTCCACGCTCACCGCGGCCGGCTCAAGGGCCCGCCCGCGCTCGCGAAGCCAGCTCAACTGCACCGCGGAAGAGTATCCCTGCACCACCGCCTGAGTGTAGCCGATGAGTACATTGGCGGTGTTGTCGTCGGTGGCGTCGACGAGCGCCTGCACCTGGACCGCGCCGCCCGCGCGCAGCCGCTGCGAGAAGTCCCATGGAATGACCAGCCCCATCTTGGCGTCGCCGTCGTCGAGTGCGCGGGCAAGGTCGGGATAACCATCCACGACGCCAACCACGTGGAAGTACCCGCTCTGCTGAAAATGCTTGAGCAGGTCCTGGCTTTGCTGGCTGCCATCGCGGTCCAGCACGTACACCGGCAGGCCCTTGAGATCGAGATTGACACCGTAGCCGAACAGCAGCATCAGCGTCACCGGCATGATGACCACGATGAACAGGCTGCGCGAGTCGCGCAGAATCTGCACGACCTCTTTGCGCGCCACAGCCATCAGACGAGTCAGGCTCATCGTTTGCCCCCTTCGGCCTGGCTCGTTGTCAACGAAACAAAAACATCTTCCAGCGTGGGGCGAATCTGCTCGATGCGGGAGACGGTGACGCCTCGCGCGGAGAGAAACTTCTCAATCAGCGGAATTGCGGTCGCGGCACTTTGCACAACCAGGTGCAAAGCGTTTCCAAATACCGCCGCGTCCATCACGCCGGGAGCCGATTGCAGCGCTTCGACAGCCGCGCCTAGCGGCTCACACTCGATCAGCAGCAATTCGCCTTTCATAGAGTCGCGCTTCAGCTCCGACGGCGTACCCATGGCCACGATCTTGCCCCGAAAGATCAGCGCCAGCCGGTTGCAGTACTCAGCCTCTTCCATGTAATGCGTGGTGACAAAAACGGTGACACCCTCGGCAGCCATCTGATGGATGAGATCCCAGAACTGCCGCCGTGAGATTGGGTCGACACCCGACGTCGGCTCATCCAGGAAAAGGATGGGCGGTTTGTGCAACACGGCGCAACCCAGCGCCAGCCGCTGCTTCCACCCTCCGGGCAGCGTGCCGGTGATCAGGTTCTCCTGCCCTTTGAGATTGGCCATCTCGAGCGCCCACTCGATGCGGGTCTGAAGCTCATTCGACGGCACGCTGTAA
>Ga0302320_10010561_pt1 | contig 19664 bp, 18 predicted proteins | sample Bog_T0_3_FD_202130 | JGI IMG/M metagenome (GOLD analysis project Ga0302320, IMG submission 202130) | Peat permafrost microbial communities from Stordalen Mire near Abisko, Sweden - Bog_T0_3 | ecosystem: Environmental > Terrestrial > Soil > Wetlands > Peat | place: Sweden: Abisko, Stordalen Mire... | reverse complement strand
TTCTACCGCGAACACGATGGGCGGTTGGAATACCTGACCGTGGGCGGAGACACCGCGCCGGTGGAGCGGCCCGCCGGCGTGTTGCTGCTCGCCGACATCAAGCGCGCCGCGAAGCCGGTGTTGCGGAACGCCTCCGCCGCGGTGTGGGATATCGGTGATGGCGTGCTGTGCTTCGAGTTCACCAGCAAGATGAACACGCTGGACCCGGAGACGCTGGCGTTGCTTGGCAAGACGATCGCGACGATTTCCGGCCGTTGGAAGGGCCTGGTGATCCACAACGACGGGGAAAATTTCTCGGTCGGCGCCAACCTCGGCATCGTCCTGTTCGCCGCCAACGTCGCCGCCTGGCAGACGATCGAACAATCGCTCGCCGCTGGGCAGCTTGCGTATCAGGCGCTGAAGCAGGCGCCGTTCCCGGTGATCGGCGCGCCGTCCGGCATGGCGCTGGGCGGCGGCTGCGAAATCCTGCTGCACTGCGACGCCGTGCAGGCGCACGCCGAGACCTACATGGGTCTGGTGGAAGTCGGCGTCGGGTTGATTCCCGGTTGGGGCGGCTGCAAGGAATTGCTCGCGCGTTGGCAGGCCAACACGCACTATCCGCAAGGGCCGATGCCGGCGGTGGCGAAGGCGTTCGAGATCATCTCGACCGCCAAGGTGTCGCGCTCGGCGGCACAAGCGGTGGAGCTTGGCTTCCTGCGGCCGACCGACGGCATCACCATGAACCGTGACCGGCTGCTGTACGACGCGAAACAGCGCGTGCTGGCGTTGGCGCAGGATTACCGGCCGCCCGCGCCGGTCACCTACCGCCTGCCCGGAGAAAGCGGCCGCGTCGCGCTGGAGCTGGCGGTGGACGCGTTCGCCGCGCAGGGCAAGGCGACGCCGCACGACGTTGTCGTGTCCAAAGCGCTTGCCACGGTGCTAAGCGGCGGCAACGCGGACTGGATCGACACAACGAGTGAGGACGACGTAACGCAGCTTGAGCGCGCGGTGTTCATGCAGCTCGTGCAGCACCCGGACAGCCTCGCGCGCACCGAGCACATGCTCGCAACCGGCAAGCCGCTGCGCAATTAGGAGCGACCACACCATGGCCGTTTATCAGGCCCCGCTGCGCGAGATGCGTTTCGTGCTCTACGAACTGCTGGACGCGGGCGAACTGTGCCGCCTGCCCGGCTACGAACAGGCGACGCCCGAGCTGATCGACGCCGTGCTGGAGGAAGCCGCAAAGCTATGCGAGCGCGAGCTGTTTCCGCTGAACCTGCCGGGCGACGCCGAAGGCTGCCACTTCGAAAATGGCGTCGTGCGCACGCCGAAGGGATTCAAGGAAGCCTATCGGATTTACGTCGATGGCGGCTGGACTGCATTATCGTGCCACCCGGAATACGGCGGCCAGGGCATGCCGCACACCGTCGCGTCTCTCGTGCAGGAAATGATCTGCTCGGCGAACCTGTCCTTCGGCATCTATCCGTTGTTGTCGCACGGCGCATACAACGCGCTGTATCGTCATGCCACCGAAGAGCTGAAGCAGCTTTATCTGCCGAAGCTCGCGGACGGGTCTTGGTCCGGCACCATGTGCCTGACCGAGCCGCAATGCGGCACCGATCTCGGGCTGGTGCGCACCAAGGCGGTGCCGGCGGCGGATGGTTCGTACCGGATCACCGGCACCAAGATGTTCATCTCCGCCGGCGAGCACGACCTGACCGAGAACATCGTTCATCTTGTGCTGGCGAAGCTGCCGGACACGCCGCCGGGCACGAAGGGAATCTCGCTGTTCTTGGTGCCGAAATTCCTGCCCACCGGCGACGGACGGCCCGGCGCGAGCAATGGCGTGACGTGCGGCGCGATCGAGCACAAGATGGGCATCAAGGCGTCCGCGACCTGCGTGATGAACTTCGATGACGCGACGGGCTGGCTGGTTGGCAAACCGCATGGCGGCATGCGCGCGATGTTCACGATGATGAACGGCGCGCGGCTCGGCGTCGGCATCCAGGGGCTTGGCGTCGGGACCACGGCGTACCAATCGGCCGTGGCGTATGCGAAGGAGCGGCGGCAGGGTCAGTCGCTGGCGAAGCGCGGCGTTGCGTCGGCCGGCGCCGATCCGATTATCGTGCACCCCGATGTGCGCCGCATGCTGCTGGAGTGCCGCGCCATCAACGAGGCGGCCCGTGCGCTGGCGTGCTGGGTGGGGCTGCTGAGCGACCGCGCGGAACGCCACCCCGATCCGAAGGAACGCGAGGCAGCCGACGACCTTGTCGCACTGCTGACACCGGTGATCAAAGCCGCGCTGACCGACCATGCCGTTGAGGCCGCCAACAACGCGTTGCAGGTGCTGGGCGGACACGGCTACATCCACGAATGGGGCGTCGAGCAATTGGCCCGCGACGCGCGGATCACGCAGGTTTACGAAGGCACCAACGGGATTCAGGCGCTGGATCTGGTTGGGCGCAAGCTCGGGCAGGATGCCGGGCGGCTGCTGCGGCGCTTCTTTCATCCGGTCTCGGCTTGGCTCGCGGCGCATGCGGACGATGCGGCGCTGGCGCCCTATGTCGGTCCCACGGCGAAGGCGTTCGGACGGCTGCAACAGGCGACCTTGTTCGTGGCCCAGCGCGGCATGGCGCGTCCAGAAGAAGCCGGCGCCGCAGCCACCGACTACCTGAAACTGTTCAGTCTGGTTGCGTTCGCCTTCATGTGGTGCCGCATGGCGGAAGTGGCGTATGCAAAGCTTCCGAACGCCGAAGCGGAGGCCGGATTTTATCAGGCCAAGCTCGCGGTCGGAGCATTCTTCATGGCCCGGGTGTTGCCGCGCCACGCCTCACATTTTCAGGCGGCGATGGCCGGCGGCGAGACGCTGATGCAGCTCCCCGAGGAGGCGTTTTGACTCCGCCATAGGTGCCAACCGCGCGCGGCCGGTAGCGGTGCGTCGTGCTTTCAACCAGTCTTGACGCGTAGTCTGATCAACATTTATTGCAAAAATGCGGCCCGGCTTGGCGCGTGACGTTGCACCCCCCATCATGACAGATAGAAGACGGTGCTGAACGTGAGTGCAACAGACTATCGTTTCCCTGCCTATACGCCTGCGGAAGTTGCGGTTGACCGGGTCATCCACTTCGTTGGCGTGCCTGCGGCCTTCGCGTCGGCGTGCTGGCTCATCGTCACCGCCGACCCGGCCCGGGGCGATCGGCTGCTGGTCACGCTCGTTCTTTATGGCACCGCCCTGGTTGGCACCCTTGCCGCCTCCGCAGCTTACAATCTCACGCCGGCAGGCCCGAACAAGGAGTTTCTGCGGCGCATCGATCACTCGATGATCTTCGTCATGATCGGCGCGACTTATACGCCGCTGGCGCTGAACGCGATGCTGCCGATCGACGGGTTGATTCTGTGCATCGAAGTATGGACCCTCGCCGCCGTCGGGATCGTCATCAGCGTGTGCTACCCTCGTCGCTATGATGGCGCGCTGCTCGGGCTGTATCTTTGCATGGGCTGGCTGGTGTTGGGGGTGATCCGTACGCTCATCGAGCGGCTGCCGCAGACGGCGTTGCTGCTGCTACTGACCGGCGGCGTCGTGCTGACCCTCGGTGCGTTCATCCACACCCGCGACCGGCTGCAGTACCACAATGCCATCTGGCACGCGCTGGTGCTGGTCGGCACGGGTCTGCACTTGGCCGCTATACACGTCGCCTTCGCCCCGGTGGACGCAGTCTTCCTATAAGGCGCGCGTGGTTGCAATCCCCAGCACCTCCGGTGCTGCGCATTGTTGCGGCGGAGCGGAGCCCTTTGGTAGCTTGTCCTCAAGCCGCTTTAGCGCCCACGCGGGCGCTAGGCGCCGATGGTGAGTGCCCAGCCGGGCCGCTCGACCGGGCACGCGACAGCCGGAGGGAGGGTCATCGCGATGCCCGATCCAGACTTTGCCAGGGCTTTGCGTTTTTGCCTGAAGTGGGAGGGCGGGTATGTCAACAACCCAAGCGACCATGGCGGCCCGACGAACCAGGGCGTCACCCAGAAAGTCTACGACGACTGGCGGGCGCACAACGGCCAGCCGGCGCGCGACGTAAAGGGCATCACGGCGGATGAAGTCCGGGCGATCTACCAGCAGGACTATTGGACTCCCGCCTGTTGCATGCGGATTCAGGCACGGCTTGACATCGCCCAGTTCGATACCGCCGTAAACATGGGCTCGCGTCGTGCCATCCTTATTCTGCAGGAGGCGGTTGGGACACCAGCCGACGGGGAGTTTGGCGCGGGCACCGAGCGCGCCTGCGCGATGTGCGACCTGGGAGTCGCGCTGCACCAGTATTGTGACATTCGCGAGGGCCTGTACCGGCACTTCGCCAAGGCGCCCGGCCAGGCGAAATTTCTACAGGGGTGGCTGCGCCGGTTGAACGATCTGCGCCACGAAGTCGGCCTGCCGGGCTTTGAATCCACTATCCGCCCGGATTTCAGCTCCGCCGGGTTCATGGCGCGCATACCCGATCTGCCGCCCGGGGCAGCGCTGGAAGACTGGCGGTAAGCGAGACCGCTCCAGGGGCGGCGCGAACGCAATGACAAGCGCCATCGATGCCTTGGCTGCCGCCGTGCTGGCGGTTACGCCCGGCCAGGATCGCGAGCAGGTGGAGGCGGCTTGCAGCAGGCTGATCGACGGACTGCACGTCGGCCGCGGCAGGCTAGCCGATTCGACCGCCTGGGAGGTGCTGGGCTGCCTGCGCCGGCAGCGCTGCTTCGGGCCGATGCAGCGTGTCGCCGATGCCATGATCCGGTTTGGCTGCGACACGCCGGCAGTCCGCCGTCAATACGCGCAGGCGCTGATCGACTGCGGCCAGCTCGTCCCGGCGGTCGCGTTGCTGCGCGGCCTGCTCGTCAGCACGCGCGATGACGCCAGCGAGCGGGCGGAGACGTTCGGCCTGCTGGGGCGGGTGCACAAACAAATCTATGTTGCCGCCGGCAGCAGCCCACTTGGGCGCGGCGCCACTGCGCTGGCGGCGGCGCTGGACGCCTACCGGCGGGGGCTCGCGCTCGATCCCGCGCGGCATCTGGTCTGGCACGGCGCGAACCTGGTCGCCCTGCTGCGCCGGGCGGAACGGGACGGCGCCAGCCTGGGCGCGGGCGACGAAGTGCAAACGCTTGCCCATCGGATCATCGCCGCGGTAACGGCGAAACCAACTCCGTTCGCGTGGGATTACGCGGCAGCGGCGGAAGCCGCGTTGGGCCTGCCCGATGTTGCCGCGGCGGAGCATTGGATCGGCCGCTACATCGCCGCGCCGGACGCCGACGCCTTCGCGCTGGCGGGCACGTTGCGGCAATTGACCGAGCTGTGGGGGATCGAGCCCGGGACGACCGGCGCCGGGCAGCTCGTGACCGTTCTGCATGCCGCGCTGCTGCAAAAATCCGGCGGCCGGCTGGACCTGCGGCCGGACGACATGCAGGGCCTGGCGGCGGCGGGGCAGGGTGGGTTCGAGCGCATCCTCGGCGATACCGGCACGCAAACCTACACGTGGCTGCGGACCGGCCTGGAGCGGGCGCGGGCCGTGGCCATGGTGCGGCAAGGCGACGGACGCTGCATCGGCACCGGCTTTCTGGTGCGCGGCGGCGACCTTCATCCCAGCCTGGGCGATGAACGCCTGCTGCTGACCAACGCGCATGTGGTCAGCGACGACCCGGCCGACCAGGGCGCGCCAAGCGATACGGTCAGCGTAACGTTCGAAGCGCGCGACGCCGCCTCAGGGTCCCGAGTTGCCCATCGGGTCGGCGCGGTAGCGTTTCATTCGGCACGGGACCGGCTGGACGCTTCCCTGCTCCGCCTGGAGCCGCCGGTGGCCGGTCTGGCGCCCTGCCCGCTGGCGAAACGGCTGCCCACGCTGGGAGACGGCGCTGACCCGCGGGTGTACGTGATCGGCCATCCGGAGGGCCGCGAGCTGGCGTTCTCGCTGCAGGACAACCGGCTGCTGGATCACGAAGGGCCGCCGGGTGGGCTGCCGTCCCTGGGCGGGCGGGTGCTGCTGCATTACCGCGCCCCGACCGAGCCGGGCAGTTCCGGCAGTCCGGTGTTCGACCAGGGCAATTGGACCGTGGTCGGCATGCACCATGCCGGCGGAGACTTCATGCGGCGGCTGAACGGGGCCTCGGGCACCTATGCGGCGAACGAGGGCGTCTGGATCCAGTCGATCGCCGCGGCTGTGCGGTCCGGGCTGGATGAGCACGCCGGCTGAAGCGCGTCGCGAGCGCAATTCCTGCTCTCCCCCCGCGCGGCAAACTCCTCTACCCTGGGCCCCGCATGCTGACCGACCTGCCCAACGTCCTCACCCTGTCGCGCATCGCGGCGATCCCGCTGCTCGTGGTGCTGATCGCACTGCGCACCCCGCTCGCCGACTTCCTGGCCTGCCTGGTGTTCGCCGCCGCGGCCATCACCGACTATTTCGACGGCAGGCTCGCCCGCTCCCGCAGCCAGCAGTCCGATCTTGGCCGCATGCTGGACCCGATCGCCGACAAACTGCTGGTCGGCGCGGCGCTGATGATGCTGGTCGGGCAGCAGCACCTGTCCGCCTTCGGCCTGTATCCCGCCGTGATCATCATGCTGCGGGAGATCCTGGTCAGCGGCCTGCGCGAATACCTGGCCGAGATCCGCATTGGGCTGCCGGTGACGAAGCTGGCGAAGTGGAAGACCGGCTTCCAGATGGGCGCGATCGGCACGCTGATCGCCGGCGAGCCGACAGCGACGCTGCTGCACCTGTCCTTTCTGCCGGTCAACGCGATCGGGGAGGCCATGCTCTGGGCGGCGGCGGCCCTGACGCTGGTCACCGGCTGGGATTACCTGACCGCCAGTCTTCACCATGCCGCCGGGCCACCGCAGGCCCCGGCCGTGCCGGAGCGCCAGGCCCCGTCTTCGTGATGGCGGCCCGCTGAAGGCCCACCCGTGAAGGTCTTCGGCATCGTCGGCTGGTCCGGCAGCGGGAAGACGACGCTGCTGACCGCCATGCTGCCGCTGTTGCGCGCTCATGGCCTGACCGTCTCCACCATCAAGCACGCAAATCACGGGTTCGACATGGACCGGCCCGGCAAGGACAGCCACCGCCACCGCGAGGCCGGCGCGCACGAGGTGCTGGTGTTCAGCGGTCCCCGCTGGGCGCTGCTGCACGAGGTCGCCGGACCGGAGGAGCCCACCTTGCCCGACCTGCTGGCGCGGCTCGACCCGGTGGATCTGGTGCTGGTGGAGGGGTTCAAGACCTTCCCGTTCCCGAAGCTGGAGGTGCACCGCCCGGCGCTCGGCAAGCCGCCGATCTGGCCGGGCGCGCCCGACATCGTGGCGGTGGCCGCCGATGTGGCCATGCCGGACTGCGACCGTCCGGTGCTGCCCCTGGGCGATCCGGCCGCTGTGGCGGATTGGCTGCTGGCCCAGATGGAATCGCTGCCCTATCACACCGCTGCTTGAGCGCCGCGCGCTCGAAGGGCATATGTTTCGCTTTCGTCGGCAGCCGGGTGCCGTCGCCGCTTCCTTTCTCACCCGGCCGGAGCCACCGCTCATGCGTCGCCTTGCCCTGCTCGGCCTGTGCCTCATGTTGCCCAGTTGCGGTGGTTACAGGTATGCAACATGGTGGAACCCGCCGTTCTCGACGGGCTCCCAGCCGCATGCGCCGGTCGGCGACTCCGAAAACCTTCGGCGCGCCATGGGCGAGGACGTGATCGTCAAGCCGCTGACGCCGGAGCCCGGTGATGTCTGGCCCGGCCCGCTGCAGCCCGAGCCGACGCTGGAGGACCTGGTCAAGCAAGGCAATATGGGCGCGCCCGAGGCGCCGGTGCCCGGGTCGCCGCTGCAGCGCGGCACCCAGCCGCCGATCCAGGGCAGTTCCACGCCGCCCGGCAACGCCCAGCCCGGCCTGCCGCCGCTGCCGACCGTGCCCGGCACGTCCGCCACGCCGGCGGCGCCTCCGCCGGGACGCAACCCGGGTGGCCAGGTGCTGCAGACGCCGAGCGGGCCGGCGGTGACCAACGGCGGCACCAGCGGCTACCAGACCCTGACCGAGCCCGGCGGCGGCTCCGCCGTGGTCGTGCCGAACGGCAACGGGACCAGCACGATCATCCATTCCGATGGGCGGATCGAGACGGTGCCGACGCCGAAGTGACAGGCAAGGGGGTTCGGCCGCCGCAACGGTCGCCCCGCCTTCGCCCGGGCGGCACCGACGCCATATCAATCGCCATGGAAGCAGACCCGAAGCCGCTGACCATCCTCTGGTTCGCCTGGCTGCGCGAGCGCACCGGCACGGGGGAGGAACTTCTGTCCGTCCCACGCCACGTCGCAACGGTCGGCCAGCTGATCGCCTGGCTGGCGGAACGCAGCCCCGGCCACGCCGCCGCACTGGAAAACCGGCGCACCGTGCGCTGCGCGGTGAACCAGGATTTCGCCACGCCCACGACGCCGGTGCACGCAGGCGACGAGGTCGCGTTCTTCCCGCCGGTGACCGGCGGCTAGCAGGCCATGGCGACCATCCGGGTTCAGCGCGAACCGTTCGATCCCGGCGCCGAGTTGGCCGCGATGACCGGCGGCCGCTCCGACATTGGCGGCGTCGGCTGCTTCCTCGGCACCGTGCGCGCCACGGCGGGCGGCAAACCGATCGTCGCGATGACGCTGGAACACTACCCGGCGATGACCGCTCCCGCCCTGGCGCGTATCGCCGCGGAGGCGGAGCGGCGCTGGTCGCTGCTCGGGTGCACGATCATCCACCGGGTCGGCCGGCTGGAGCCGGGCGACGGGATCGTACTGGTCCTGGCCGCGGCGGCGCACCGCCAGGCGGCGCTGGATGCCACCGGCTTCCTGATCGACTGGCTCAAGACCCGCGCGCCGTTCTGGAAGAAGGAGACCTTCGCCGACGGCACCGAAGCCTGGGTGGAAGCACGGGAGGCGGACGAGGCGGCAGCCGCTCGCTGGACAGCCGCCCCGGTCCGATAGTGGTCCGAGCGGTGAGTGGCGGCGCCGCGCGGCGGTTACCGATCAGCGATTGACCTGTTCGCCCTCCGGAACGTCGGCATCCGGCGGCACGTATAGCTGCGCGCAGGATGCCGCCAGCACCCCACCTCTGATAGCGATGTCATCTCGATACGCGTCGCGGATGAAATCCAGTGTGTCCAAGTGCCGGTCCTCGAAATACATGGCGTGTACGTCGCCACGGCCGGCGCCGTACACGATCCGCCCGACTTTCGCCCAGATCGAGGCCATGGTGCACATGCCGCACGGCTGCAACGTGGTATAGAGCGTCGCCCCCCGCAGCTCGGTGCATTTAAGTCGTTCGCCAGCAAGGCGGATCGCGACGATTTCCGCATGGGCGGTCGGGTCGTGGCGCAAATCCACCTCATTGTAGCCCTCGGCGAGCACCGCGCCGTCGCGCACGATCACGCAGCCGATCGCGTTGGCGCCCGGCCGCGCTTCTCCCCGCTGCGCGAGGTCGAGGGCGCGCCGCATCCACTGCTCGTCCTGGTCTGCCATGCGAGCACCGTCCGACGACGATGGCGCGACGGTCAAATTCCGATAGCGTGAGGTTCGCCGCAATCGGTTCTCTCCGACAAACATCAGGTATCGCGACCCAGGCGGCCGGCCGCTGCGCGCGGGCTGCCATCGGGGACATTGCCAGCCCGCGACCAGCCGGCTAGCTGAACCGATCGCCCGGCCCGGCCGGGGGTGGCTGGAGCAGTAGCATGACCGCGGTCGAGCCGATCCCGTATCCCGACGCCAAGATCCGCCGCATCCTGGCGACAGTGCGCACCATTGCGATGGTCGGGGCTTCGTCCAACTGGAACCGGCCCAGCTATTTCGTGATGAAATACCTGCAAGGCAAAGGCTACCGCGTGATCCCGGTGAACCCGGGCCTCGCCGGCAAGGACCTGCTGGGCGAGCGCGCCTATGCTTCGCTGCGCGACATCCCCGACAAGATCGACATGGTGGATGTCTTCCGCGCATCGGACCAGGCGGGGCCGATCGTGGACGACGCGATCGCGATCGGCGCCAAGGTGGTGTGGATGCAGCTCGGCATCCGCAACGACGAAGCCGCCGCGCGCGCCGAGACCGCCGGAATCGAAGTGATCATGAACCGCTGTCCGAAGATCGAGTTCGGCCGGCTCGGCGGCGAACTTTCATGGAGCGGCGTCAATTCGGGCACTATCCGCAACCGCGCGCCCGAGCCGCCGGCCGAGCAGCGCGCCAAGCCCCGCTCGGCGCCCGCGCGCAACGAGACCTACGGCTTCGGCACGCTGGCGGTGCATGCCGGCGCGGCGCCTGATCCCACCACCGGCGCGCGGATCACGCCGATCTTCCAGACTGCGTCCTATGTGTTCGACGACGTGGATCACGCCGCCTCGCTGTTCAACCTGCACAATTTCGGCCACATCTACACGCGGCTCAGCAATCCCACTGTTGCAGTGTTGGAGGAACGCGTTGCCAGCCTGGAAGGCGGGCGTGCCGGGCTCGCCGCCGCATCCGGCCACGCCGCGCAGTTCCTGGTGTTCGCGACGCTGATGGAGCAGGGCGACGAATTCCTCGCGTCGCGCAACCTGTACGGCGGTTCGCTGACGCAGTTCGGTCAGTCGTTCAAGAAGCTCGGCTGGACCTGCCACTTTGTCGATCCGGCCGATCCGGAGAATTTCCGGCGCGCGCTGACGCCTCGCTGCAAGGCGATCTTCGTGGAAAGCCTGGCCAACCCGGGGGGCGTTATCGTCGATCTGGAAGCGGTGGCGAAGATCGCGCACGAGGCGGGCCGGCCGCTGATCGTGGATAACACGCTGGCCACGCCGTTCCTGTGCCGACCGATCGCGTGGGGCGCCGATATCGTCGTGCATTCCACAACGAAGTTTCTCGGCGGCCACGGCAATTCGCTCGGCGGCGTGGTGGTGGAGAGCGGCAAATTCGATTGGGCGCAGGGCGGCCGGTTCCCGTCGCTGACCGAGCCGGAGCCTGCCTATCACGGCCTGCGCTTCTACGAGAATTTCGGCGACTTCGCCTTTACCACCAAGGCGCGCGCGGTGGCGTTGCGCGATTTCGGCCCGGCGATGGCGCCGATGAATGCGTTCCTGACGATCACCGGGATCGAGACGCTGCACGTGCGGATGGAGCGGCACGTGGCCAACGCGCTAAAGGTGGCAACGTTTTTGGAGGGCGATCCGCGCGTGGCCTGGGTGTCCTATGCGGGGCTGTCGTCCAGCCGATATCGCGCGCTCGCGGAGAAGTACTTGCCGCGCGGCGCGGGCGCGGTGTTCACCTTCGGCGTGCAGGGCGGCTACGATGCGGGGATCAAGCTGGTCGAGAGCGTGCGGCTGTTCTCACACCTGGCGAATATCGGCGACACGCGTAGCCTGATCCTGCACCCGGCGTCCACGACGCACCGGCAGCTAACGGATGAGCAACGCCTCGCCGCCGGCGCGGGACCAGACGTGATCCGCCTGTCGATCGGGTTGGAAACGGCGGACGATTTGATCCGCGATCTGGACCAGGCGCTGGGATGCTGACGAAGCCCCTGCGCCGACGAAAACCGCCCAAACAGTCAATGCGGCGAAAGCTGATCGATGACGCGCTCCCACCGATCTCGGTGAGCCTGCATTCTGGCGCGGGCGTCTGGTCCTGCAACGGTCACGCTGTAGCCACCGGCCGTCCGCCAGGACGGTGACGCTGCATGAATGGGTCCAAGAGCATCCTCGACGCGGGCCAGACTGTCCAAGCCATAAAACTCGGGTATCGTCTCCAAATGCCAGACGTGAACGAGAACCACGCCGGGCACACGATCAAACCACGAGCGCTGGAAATTATAGCCAGATGAAGATCTCGCTTTGACCTGGATCGGCACAAAACGAAGCGGAACCGATTGCTTTTGGCGGCAAACCGGTATGCCAGTAAGTCAACGCCGACGTCCGAGGCGGGATAGGCCACCTCGATGCCGCGCCTCATAAGTTCCGCAGCGACCATCAGTTCGCCAGCTTTGCCGATCAATGCTGGATTGGTCGTCATGCGGATTCGCTCCAATACGCCAAAAATTGGAGTTTGGCCGGTCAATGCACCTTTTTAAAGAATATCGCGGCCCAGACAATCGGCTACCGAGTTGGCATGCTTACCCCTTAGCGCCCGGGACGTAATTCAGCAGCTCCGGCCGGTACTCGAAGTGCATCGTATCGAAGTGTGACCAGCGGCCGCCCCAGATGAAACCGTGTTTTTCGAAGATCGTCACGATCTCGTCGGGTATCCGATTGGTATACGCGTCCGCGGGATCGCCGCGATGCCACATCCAGCTATCCGCACGCGCCGGGTTGATGTCGATCGCGGCGCCCCAGCCGTGCATGCTGGGCTGGCCGGTGTCGGCCACGGCACGGCAATTGTAGGTGCCGCCCAGGGGAAAGGCGTAGACCTTGATCGCCATCGGCAGCGCGTCGATCTCGCGGGACACTTCGGCAAGCCGCTGATCGACGCCGTTCACCGAGGTGATCGACACGTCGCGTGCCCAGGTGCTCGGCAGCCAGACCACCGGTACCAGATGCGGCGCAACTTCTCCACGGTGACAATCGCCATACATCTTGTCGAAGAACGCACGGTTGCGCACGCGCCCGGGATCGTCGTCCGGCGCCGGAACCGTGACCGCGGCGCCGGCCGGATAGGCCCTGTTGATCTGGTCAAGGATCGACCCGCTCCGCAGCATCTCTTGCAAGCTCTTGCCGGGCGGCTCGTCGGTGATGGCCATGCGCGTGCCGTCACGCCATACCAGATCGGGCCCCTCGATGCCGGCCAGCGCATCGGGATAGGCCCGGACAAGCGCTTGCAGACGCGCCTGCTCGCCGGCGGCGGGTCCGGTGGAAACGGCATACTCAGCGACCGTAGGCGGCGGCACGATCGAGCAAGCAGCGATAGGGCAAGCGACGATGACCGCAGTCACCATCAGAAGAACAGCCGCCGGCGATCGTCGCATATTTTGTCTCGTCGCACCCATTGCCGGACCGCCTGGCGCCCGGACCTCGGCGTCAAACCGAGGCGGTGGCAACGCTATCACCGACCAGCCGCCGCAGCGCCTGAATGCCGCTATCATGATGCCGCGAGGGATGCACGCGATTGGTCAGCAGCGCCCAGGCGCGGCCCTGCGCGAAATCGATCCACAGCGCCGTCCCGGTGAACCCGGTGTGACCGAGCGTTTCGCTGTTGCAAGCATCGCCGCCAAACCAGCCGTCGTATCGCGCTTCCCATCCCACCGTCCGCGTGGCGGTCTGCCGGATTCGGATCGCCGCAATCCCCTCGGTCGCGTCCTGCAACAAACCCAACGCGAAATCGAGCACGCCATCGATCGTGCCGAACAGGCCGGCGTGCCCGGCTGCGCCACCCAGCGCGAACGCGTTCTCGTCGTGCACCTCGCCGCGCAGCACCCGCCCGCGCCACGGACAGCGCTCCGTAGCCGCGCAGGCATCCGGGTCGGGGCGAAAGCTCACCCCGGCGGGCACTGGCTGCTCGGCAAGCGTCCGGCCCGTCAGCCGCTCGATCGCAATGCCCAGCAGCATGAAATTGATATCGGAGTAGACCGGCGGCCCGTCACGCCAGGCCCGCTGCAGGATGAAGGCACGCAGCGTCGCCGGGTCCTGACCATAGGTGTAGAGCGGCTCGACCGCCGGCAAATGCGTCTGGTGGCTCAGGCACTGGCGGAACGTCAGGCGCCGCTCGGGCGCCGACGCGTCGTAATATCGCAGGTCCGGCAGTGCGACCGTCAGCGGATCGTCGAGCGCGATGCGGCCCTCGGCGACCAGCCGAAGGATCGCCGGGGTCGTGAACAACACCTTGGTCAGCGACGCGAGGTCGAACCAGGTGTCGCGCCGCATCAGCACCAACGTCGGTTCGCGCTGCGCCAACCCCGCGACGTGAACCGCCCGCTCGCCCGCCGCGGTCGTGACGCCGATCACGCCGCCGGGGATCGCGCCCTGATCGACCGCGCGCCGCACCGGGGCGAACGCCGCGGTTGCGATGTCAGAAACGCGCACGCTGCCTCGATGAAACCACTACCAACCCCACGCCGCGCGCGCCCGCCGGGGGCTCCGGACAGGCGTCATGACAGATACCGAGCGGTCAGATGCGCCTCGAACGCCGCCGGGTCCAGCTTCCTGCCGGTGGCCGCCCGCAGCAGATCGTTGAATTCCAGCAGGCTGCCCTTGCTGTGGACGTTCGCGCGCAGCCAGCCGAGCAGCGGCAGCAGGTCGCCCCGCGCCAGGCCGGCATCCAGGTCCGGCACCGCCAGCCGTGCCGCCGCCATAAGCTGCGCCGCCGCCATCGCGCCCAACGTGTAACAAGGGAAATAGCCGAACGCCCCGTCGTACCAGTGGATGTCCTGCAGGCAGCCGCGCGCGTCGTCGGGCGGGGTCAGGCCGAGCAGCCCGGCCAAGCCGTTGTTCCAGGCGCCGGGCAGATCGGCCACGTGCAAGTCCCCACTGACCAACGCCTGCTCCAGCCGGAAGCGCAGGATCACATGGGCCGGGTAGGTCATCTCGTCAGCGTCCACCCGGATGAACCCACGCTCCACCCGCCGCCACAGCCGGCCCAGGTTCTCGGCGCGGTAGGGGGCAGCCTCGCCGCCGAACGTCGCATGCAGTTCCGGGCCAAGCCAGGACAGGAATGCGTCGGAGCGGCAGGCCTGCATCTCGACGATCAGGGATTGGCTTTCATGGGCTGCCATACCGGCGGCCTCGCCCACCGGCTGGCGCGCGTAGGCCGTGGGCACACCGCGCTCGTACAGCGCGTGCCCGGTCTCGTGGACAACCGCCAGCACGGCCTGGGTGAAATCCGCCTGGTCGTAGCGCGTGGTAATCCGCACATCGGTCTTCGTGCCGCCGGAGAACGGATGCGCGGAGCGGTCAAGCCGCGCATGGTTGAAATCGAGCCCCAGGCGTTCGGCCAGCCGCCGGCACAGCGCTTCCTGCACCGCGATCGGGAACGGACCGCGCGGACGCTCGGGTTCCGGCAGCCGCGCCTGGCGTTCCTCGGCTGCCGGCAAAGCGCGCGCCAGGAACGCCGCGTAGTCGGCAAACACCGGCGCCACATCGGCGGCGACGACCCCACGCTGGTAGCCGTCCATCAGCGCGTCGTACGGCGACAGCCCGAGCGCCGGCGCCAGACACGCGGCGGCCTCGCGCACCAGCCGAACCACCTCCTGCAGATGCGAGCGCACAAGGGCGAAGTCCGAGGTCCGGCGGGCTTCACGCCACACCTTTTCGCAAGCCGAGTTGGCACGCGCCTGCGCTTCCACCAGCGCCGGCGGCATGGCGGTGGCGCGGGTATGCGCGTGGCGCATCAGGCGGAGGTTGGCGGCGCGCCAGGGATCGGCCTCCCCGTCCGCTTCGGCATCGGCAAGGTCGTCCGCCACCACAGGGGCGGTCAGCAGCGAATGCCCCAGGCCGGCCAGCACGGCGAGCTGGTCGCCGCGCGCCGCGCCGCCGCCGGGCGGCATCATCGTCGCGGCGTCCCAGCTCAGCACGGAGGCGGCCTCGCTGATCGTCTCGATCCGGGCGAAGCGGTCGGCCAGCCGGTCGTATGCAGTCATGCGCGGAGCACCTTTCTGGACCAAACCACGAAGATGACCACCTGCGCGGCGGCAAGGCCATAGCCGACGGTTGAGTGGGGCAGATGGTCGTTCGCGTCCGAAAGCCACCAGCCGCTCACGGCGCCGGTTTGGCACGCCGCTGCCGCCGACGTCGAACGACTTGCCCCCTATCTCGGCCTTGCGATCGACGAGTTCATCGCGCTGCATACCGAACGGACCGAGTTCGAGCTTGTACCCTCGACCGGGTTCAGCCCGCGTCCCGGAGCACCTTTCTTGACCAGACCGCGAAGATGACGACCAGCGCTGCGGCGAGGCCGTACCACGTGATCGCGTATTGCAGGTGGTCGTTGGGCGGCCGTGGCAGGTGCTTCGCCGGGTCGGGGTAACCCTCCGGCGGCGCCGGCCCCAGCGCGACCAGGACGAAGGGGGCGATCCGCGGCAGGTCGAGTGCGCTGCCGATCGCCGCCGGATCGAGCGTGAAGAAGCGCCGCCCCGCGGGGTCGTCGGACGCGCTGAACCAGCCGGGCGTTTCAGCCGGATGCACATACCCGGTCACCGTCACGTCCTGGCCGGGTTCGGCGAGCGGCCGGCCCCGCGTTTCCGGCACCCAGCCGCGCTCGACCAGCACCGGCGGCCCGTCGGCGCGCACCAGCGGTTCGATCAGGAACGCCCCGAGCGTCGGACCCTCCGGTGTGTCGCGGACATCAGAGCCATACAGCGCGGCAAGGTCGGCGCGCAGCCGGCCGGTCACCGCGACCTTGGCGAACGGCGGCGGCTGGCCCGGGCCAAGCGGCGTCGGCGCGGCGGCCTCGGCGCGCGCGATATCCGCCAGCACACCCTGCTTCCACGCCAGCCGCCGCACCTGCCAGGTGCCCAGGCCAAGCAACACCGCGACCATCGCCAGCGCCATCACGCCGGGCCATAGCAGCCGCCGCAGTTTGCGCGTCACAGCCCCATCTCCGAGGCGCGGTACCGATATTGCTGCGCCACCAGCGCCGCCTTCACCGACCGGATCATCAGCACCGCCAGCGGCAGGGTGACCACCGGCCACAGCACGGCGTGCAGCCAAAGCGGCGGGGAGAAGCGGACCTCCACCCACACCGCCAGCACCACGATCAACGCCCCGAGCACTAGCGTGACCAGCGCCGCCGCCCCGTCGCCGGTGTCGTTCGCGCGCAGATCCAGGCCGCAGGCGTCACAGCGATCGCGGATCTGCAGCAGATTGCGATACAGCCTACCGCGCCCGCAGCGCGGGCAGCGGCAGGTCAGCGCCGCCCGCCAGACCGGGATTGCGGGGTCAGGCACGCCCGCTCACGGCGGCGCCACGACCGCGCTCGCGCCCCACCAGTAGATGCCGGTAAACAGGAACAGCCAGACCACATCGACGAAGTGCCAGTACCAGGCGGCCGCCTCGAAGCCGAAATGCCGCTCCGGCGTGAACTGGCCGGCACGGGCACGGAACCAGCAGACGATCAGGAAGGTGGTGCCGACCATGACGTGGAAGCCATGGAACCCGGTGGCCATGAAGAAGGTCGAGGGATACACGCCGCCGGTGAACTTGAACGGCGCGTCAGAATACTCGATCGCCTGGAACATGGTGAACGACATGCCGAGCAGGATGGTCAGCCCCAGCGCCTGGACCATCGACTTGCGGTCGTTCTCCAGCAGCGCGTGGTGCGCCCAGGTCACCGTGCAGCCCGACAGCAGCAGGATCATGGTGTTGAGGAACGGCAGGTGGAACGGATCGAAGGTCTCGATCCCGGCCGGCGGCCACACCGTCTGGCCGTTGCCCTGGGCGTCCGGGAACAGGGCGAAATTGAAGAATGCCCAGAAGAAGCCGACGAAGAACATCACCTCGCTGGCGATGAACAGGGCCATGCCGTAGCGCATGCCCAGCCGCACGATCGGCGATTGCAGGCCGGGCGTGCCGCTCTCGCGGACCACGTCGCGCCACCAGAACGCCATCGTGGTGACCAACACCAGGACACCCGCGGCCAGGATAATGTAGTTTCCGTAGTGGGCGACGAAGATGATGCCGAGCACCAGCAGGAAGCCGCCGAGCCCGCCCATGATCGGCCAGGGGCTGGGGTCCGGCAAATAGTATGGCTGTTTGAGGGCAGTGGCGTCCGTGTGGTCGGGGCTATCGGCCGCCGTCGCGGTGTGCGCGGTCGTATCCATAGGCCTCCATCCTTGTTTTGGGCCGAGACCGGGTCGCTCGGCATGGTTGGCGCCATTCTCCGCAATACGGGGGGCGGTTCAAGGCCGGCTCGGTGTCGTTCGGGTGCGGCTTGGATCACTTATTGCGACCGTGTTATGCCGCGTCCGTGAGCGCGCACGAAAGGGAAGGGCCTCGGCATGACTTCGGAGATTTCGTCCGGCGGGATCGCGCAGGACACGCCGCCTGCCTTGCTGGCCCTGCGCCAATCCTATCCGCCGCTGAAGGTCGAGGTTGCCGGGTTGGTCTGGGAGGTGGTCGACACCGGCGCTGCGGCCGGCTCTACCGAGACCCTGGTGCTGCTGCCGGGGGCGCAGGGAACCGCGGCGCTGTTCTACCGCCAGGTGGCACTGTTGCGTGACTCGGCGCGGGTGCTCGCGGTCAGCTATCCCGCGGCGCCGGACGCAGAGGTGCTGGCTGACGGACTTGCCGGCGTGCTGGACGCGGTTGGCGTGGCGCAGGCGAGTGTGCTGGGGTCGTCCTATGGCGCCTATCTGGCGCAGCTTTTTGCCGAGCGGCATCCGTCGCGGGTGCGCCTGCTGTTCGTCACCAACGGCTTTGTCAGCGTCGCCTCGCACCAGTCCGGCGGCACGGCGCAACTTGAAGCCGTGCCCGCGGTGGCGCTCAAGGGGGGCGCGCTGCAACGGATCATGGCGCTGCCGCCCAGCGAATTGCGGTCCGCGCTGATTGCCGAGCTGGGCGAGCAGTCTGCCGAGGCATTCAAGGCGCATCTGCTCGGTGTCGCTCGTTCGCACCCGATCGGTCCGCTGGCGATTCCGGACGACCGCGTGGTGGTGATCGATTGCGCCGACGACCCCGTGGTAGGAGCCGAGACACGGGCCGGCGTGGTGAGCCACTACCCGGGGGCTGCGCGGCATACCCTGGAGCATGGTGGCCACTATCCGTACATACAGGCGGCGGACGCGTTTGCCGCCATTGTGCGGGGTTATCTCGGCGGTGCGGAGGGCTAAAGGTGGGGGTGGACTAGCGAACCGTCTCCACGAAACAGATCGTATCTGGCACTGCCGACCGTTGTTGATACGTCAAGCCAAGGCGCACCGACGTCCCGTCTTGGGCGCGAAGCAGCCCCATGGCGCAGGATTGGCGAATTGGCCGCTTTGCGCCGCATTATTACCCTCGGCAAACCGGAGGGTTCGTGACTTACCCGAACTGACCGACTCGGCCGCGTGTCGCCTTCCCACGCGGGCGCGATCCACAGGCCGGAGCCTTCACCTCCCTTTATGCCACTGATCGGCCTTATTTGAACCGGGCGCTGGTTCTCGCGGGAATCGTACTGTCCTTCGGGATTGTCGTTAGCCTCGGCGTGTGGACCCGGCATCTTCCGACGATCGCCGTCCCGGTGGTCGTCGTGATCGCCGTCAGTTCGACTTTCCTTTGCAATGCACTCAGAATGGCCCGCCCGGGGCCTGCATGTTCGTGCTGGCGTCCGCCGCCGCCACTGCTATGCCGGTCCCTGATCTGGCCGTCTGGCAGGTGGGGCTGCTGGTTCTTTCCGGCGGAGCAGTGGTTATCAGGACGCTGGGGACTCTCCCGACCGCGCTCGATTGCGTGGCAACTGGCCCCGTAACAACGGAGGCGGCAAAGCGTGCGCGGCGCGATCTTCAGCATAGTGTTTTCATCCTCGTTTCGGCATGCGAGACCGCGATGGGCGGCCTACAGGGCCAGCGCGCTGCCGCGGAGCAAAAGAACCAAACTTCCAGGATAGTTCATCCACATCGCGCAGATCCTGAACGGAGCCAGCGCATGAGTGCCGACGCCGAACGATCGAGCGGTGGACTTTAGCTATGGCGCGACGTATTCCGGCCCGATCGGCCTTATCAAACGGCTTCCCGCTATTCGGGGTGATGGGGCCACACGCGTAGGTTGAGGCCTGCGCATCTTTCGCTTGCGATTGT
>Ga0302320_10010560_pt1 | contig 19665 bp, 18 predicted proteins | sample Bog_T0_3_FD_202130 | JGI IMG/M metagenome (GOLD analysis project Ga0302320, IMG submission 202130) | Peat permafrost microbial communities from Stordalen Mire near Abisko, Sweden - Bog_T0_3 | ecosystem: Environmental > Terrestrial > Soil > Wetlands > Peat | place: Sweden: Abisko, Stordalen Mire... | reverse complement strand
CGCGGTGAGCGATCAGCCATTTGTCCGGTAACACCACTCCTAAGTAACTAACGAGTTACCTCCGTCTCTGTCTGAGCGGAACTCAGTCTGAAGCTTACCGGGCATGATCCCCTCTTGCCAGTTTGACGCCCATTTTGCCAGAATGCGGCGCGACAATCACGGCAGGCAGACCTCAAGGTCGGGAGGTCAATGAGATGAAAGATCGTCGTGGGATTGCCCTGCTCTCAGCATGCGCGCTGACGCTGCTACTGCTCGGCTGTCGAACGCAGCCTAAGCAGGAGAAGAAGGCAGCAGACCAGCAGAAATCCGCAGACGTCGACCGAGTACGCAAAGCGGCCGAGGACGGAGATGCGAAGGCGCAATTCGACCTCGGGCGGATGCTCTATGAAGGCGATGTGCTGCCGGAGGATCTTTCTGAGGCAGCGAAGTGGTATCGCAAGGCAGCCGATCAGGGAAATGCAAAGGCTCAGAACAGCCTTGGCTCCATGTATCTATTCGGCCAAGGGGTGAAGCAGGACGAAGCTGAGGCCGTCCGCTGGTGCCGCAAAGCAGCTGATCAGGGCGACTCGGACGCCCAATTCGACCTAGGTGGGATGTACTCCTATGGTCGGGGAGTGCCAGTGGATGACGTCCAAGCTGTCCGTTGGATCCGAAAGGCAGCCGAACAAGATAACTCAGGGGCGGAAGCTGAACTCGGCGAAAGGTACGGCAAGGGCAAGGGCGTCGCAAAGGATCACGTCCAGGCTGTCAACTGGCTTGGTAAAGCGGCCGATCACGGAAGTCTAAGCGCCGTGCTGACGCTCATGAACATGTACGACGAAGGCGAGGGCGTGCCTGTTAACCACCTAGAGTCTGTTCGCTGGCTTCGCGTAGGCGCTGGCAAGGGCAACTCCTACCTGCAGTGGATTCTGGGCATGAAGCTAGCTAGCGGCTTCTATGAGTTGAGGCAGAACGAGAGGGAGGCGGTTTACTGGTTTCGTAAAGCTGCCGATCAAGGGCATTCTGGCGCACAGGATGAATTAGGCGAGAGGCATTACGAAGGTCGAGCGGTACTACAGGATTACGGCGAAGCGGCTTCCTGGTTTCGCAAGTCCGCCGAGCAGGGCGACGATTTCGGTCAACACCGCCTTGGGCTCATGTACGCAAAAGGCGAGGGAGTTCCGTTGGATTATGTGGAAGCTTACATGAGGCTCAATCTTGCAGCCGCCGAAGCACCTGCGGGCCCATACCGGGATGAACGGGCCAAAGAGCGAGAACTAGTTGCCCAGAAGATGACTCCCCAGCAAATCGCCGAGGGTCAACGTCGAGCAAGGGAGTGGAACCCGAAGGGTTGGGGCTGGAAGTTCCCATACAGGGACCGCCCGCGCTGAGCCGCCGGGGATCGTCAAGTGGATGTGCGACGCTGTCTCCCTGAAGGGAGAGGTCAGTGGCCGCGTCGGCGGCGATTCAGGATTGGCATGGATGCCACTTCAGGTAGGCCATCACAAGACAGGACGATTATCGAAATCCACTTCATGCTCCGCGTTCAGTGAAAGACTATACTCTCAATCTGGTGCCGGTCCAAGAAATCTCCGCCGGCGGACAGGGCCGGGACAACCAAGCATTTAAGGGAGTCCGGATAACCGGCTTGCTGGATTTGTCTGACCTGTGTGTCAAAGTTCGCCACGTCGCTTCCACCCCGCTGAACGAAGTTCTTCCTTGCCCGGTTAACGTCGCCATTGAACCAGATCAATTGCACGTTCTGAGCTTGTAGCTCCTTCAACCAAGAGAGGCAACGCACGGGAAAGCCCCAATCGAGGACGACTCGATCGTGTTTTTGGCGAAGTCGCGCGACGAAAGCCGCACGGTCGGTGCTCCAGGTTTCTATCAGTTCTGGGTGCGGCCAACCGCGCGGGTAGCACTCCAGGTCGTAGTGCGCGAAGCCGTGATCACGTGCCAAGTAACGGGCGAATTCGCTCTTCCCCGTTGCGGGTAGTCCGGACAGCAAGAGGACGATCTGCTTGGGGACCATCTCCCGGGCCCTCCTTCGAAGAATTGTCGCATCACAAGGCCACCACTGGGCCGCACAACGCGGACCTTGAAGATGCCACTCCGATAGGAGCGTCGGCAATTCGGAAGCAATCCACCGTGGCCGCGTCGCCGGCATGTCGGGCAGGCGGTCGGAATGGTAAACGTTAGTGTTGTATCGGGAGCGCCCCGGCGCGATTGTCTCTCGGGGATGGGCGAGCGTGGATCGCCGGGTCGCTTTCGATACAGCTGTTTGAAGGAAGCCGGTTTGGCAGGGGACGTGCTTAATGGGTATTGAATCGGGTTTGTGATATGCGCTGTGATAATCGTGCTACGACTGCATGGTTGAGATCGGTTCGCACTGCTATCGCCCTGTCGAGCATAACACGCGAAGCGTCTGCCGTAAGGCTTAGTTCAAACGGCGTTATCGGAAAATGACCCACTGGTGGGAGGTCTGGTAGCCGTTATAGGGGATTTCAGAAATTCTGTCTAGCAAGCAAGCTACTCAGGATTTTGGAAAGGGCATGCAATCGCGCGCGTAAGAGCAATTGTGTAACCGCGGAAAATCGAGCTAGTACTCTTGAGGTCCAAATGAGGTCCAAATTTTGGACCTCTACCTTGATTGGATCAAACGAGCTCAATTTGCGTAAGCGTTTGAAATGTGGCGGGTTAAGTGGTGGGCCCGGCAGAACTCGAATCTGCGACCTCTACCGTGTCAAGGTAGCGCTCTAACCAACTGAGCTACGAGCCCTTGCGGGAACTTTTTCACTATATCATGCCGTTCGGCGGCGGCTCCAGCGTGACAATTGTGTGGATGTGCAGTTTGGGCAGCTCAACGACCCACGCCGTTTTCCTCTGATCGCGGCTGGGAGTTTCCACGGGCTGAAGACGCGTGCCGCCAGGCGTCACTTCGATCTGCCGGGGCTTCCAGGGGAGGATCAATTTGATTGGCCCGACCTCAGGAATGAAATCGATGGCGGAGTAATCGCCGGCCACCTGCATGCCGGCCGAATTCAGGAGGTGGACCGCCAGGCGCGCGTCCTTGCGGCGCAAGACGACTTCGACCGTGGGCGGCGCGGCCACGCTCACGAGGGGCTGAAAGCGCTGTGCCACGAGGCGCTGAACGAAGTCGCGAACCGCCGGTGCGTGCGTTCCGGCGTAGACTGCGCCGAGTGGACCGGGCACCAGCAGGATCTCGCCCTGCCCGAACTTGCGCGCGAGGGCGGCGACCTTTCCGCCGGTCCGCGTGTCGTAGTCCGGGAAGCGCTGCTCGAGCACGGTTGCCGAGCCCGCGTCAACGTCGCGCCAGAGCCCATGCAGGTTCGCCAGCACTTCTGAACCAGGGAGCCACGCCGCTTGCTCAGAGGGTTTGTCGCCCTGCAATCGGATGCCGGCCTCGGCGGCGAACAAAGCGGCATTCTCAGCGCCGGAAACTACGAGCAGGCCGCCTGCGGCGGTGTAATCCAACAGCGTCTTCTTCGCCGCGTCGCCAACGGCAGTCCACTCGGGCAGCACGGTCAGCGGGTAGTCGTGGACGATGCGCGCGAGTTTCCAGTCCGGCAAAACGTCGACCGAGTATTGCAGGGCGATCAGCGCATCCACCCAGCCGCGCACCGGGTCCATGGCCGGCCCCCAACTGCCGAACAGCTTGCCGGTGGTCGCATACAGAGATTCCTTCGAGAGGACGACGCCGATCTGCGGAACCGTTTGCGACTGGTGCGACGCCTGCTGGCGCTCACGGCAGAACACGCCCACGCGGCGCATCACGTCGACGTGGCTGCGCTCGAACCAGCCGGCTCGGCTGGGGTTGTAATACACCTGGAATCCGCCGCCCTGCGCCAGCACGACCGCGGCCTCCTGCTGCAACTGTAACGCGGGCTTATGCACGGTTCCGATCTTGTTTGAGCCCGCATCCTGAAAGCCCCAGGCCATCAGATCCCAGCTCTTTCCGGTCTGGGCGAAATAGCGCGCATCCACGCGGGCCGTTGAAATACTTGCATTGCCGAGAAAGTCGCCGGAGAGGAAGTCCACCGGCAGCGTGGGCTGCTCAGGCACGAATGTCGAGTAGAGCCAATTGCTTGCCACCTGGAAACGAGGATGCGTGCGATGCAACTCATCGGTGTAGTGGCGCACATAGCGGCGGAACTGTTCGCGGTTGAGTTCGAGGAATTGCAGCCAGCCCGGCTCGTGCGGCCCTTGGGGCAGGCGCTCTAAGCCAGTCGCGGCGCGGAATGCCGCTTCGACGGCCGGAGAGTAGTCGGGATTGGTGGCCCAGCATTCGCCATCCACCCAAACGCCGTCCAGATCGTATTTTGACGCGGCTTCGCGCAGTTGCCGGAGCATCAATTCGTCGACGTACGGCCCGAACGTGGAGGTTTGCCGCGTGTCGCGCTTCCCATCCGGGCCGACGCGCGCCCACTCGGGATGGCGTTTACAGGCTTCGAAATCCCACACGCCCGAGAAATGGATGTACAGCGACACGCCTCGCGCCGCGGTGGCCCGGCGCCAGATGGCGAGGGAATCGTTCACAATGCCGGGAGCCGAAGGACCGACCTGCGACGGCCATCCGAGCCAGCCCGGATGGCCTTTGGCGTCGTACTGCACATAGTCCGGGCGGACCGCGTCGAGCAACGAGCCCACCATTTCGGCGCTTACGTCGCGGCCCAGCACGGTGTCGTCTGCATTGGGATGCAGGTCGAAATGCAATCCGAAGTAACTCTCGGAGCGTCGCAGGCGGGCGCGCGGAGCCTGCGCGGTGGCGGCCCATGGGGCGGCCGCGAAGGCGATTGCGGAAGCCGTGGACGAAATCACGAATTGACGGCGGGTGATGCTCGAAACGGTTCTCATGGGCATCAATTTACTCCTCTTGCGGCGGGCCCGGAATCCGGCTAAGCGGGTTCGCGGGATCGCGCCTCCCCTACGACGGGGCTTTTTGTTAGCCTTGCGGTGTAATGGGCTTTTTGGTGGAGCAGCGCGAACGGGACGGGGTGCCGATCCTCGCTTTGAGAGGGCGCCTGGTACTCGGGGAATCGATTGAGACGCTGCGCGAGCGGCTGCTTGCGCTGCTGAAGACGAGCCTGGAAACAGGCGCGACCGCCGTGGTCCTCGACTGCCGCGAGACCTCCTACATCGATTCCAGCGGATTGGGCTTCCTGGTCATGGCCCATTCCAGGGCGATGCAGGCCGGCGGCAAAATGCCGATCTTCGGGCTGAACCGGCGCAGCCTGGAACTCATGATTCTCACCAAGCTCACGACCGTTTTCGAACTCTATGAAACCGAGGGCGACGCGGTGAACAGTTGTTTCGCCGGGCGCAAGGTGCAGCACTTCGACATTCTCGATTTCGTGCAGCGGCATCGCGGCGAGAGCGGGAATTTGTGAGGCTCGGCGTGGCCGAAGACGTCGCCGTCGGCCCGCGTTGGTAAACTGGTGGACAGATGGGCAGGGGCACTCCAGGACCACTCGAAAGCGGCGCGACGGCTCCCGATGTGTCGCTCGTGGACGCCGACGGCGCGCGGCGCACGCTCGCCAGTCTGCTCGCCACAGGCCCGGTTTTGCTGGCTTTTTTCAAGGTGTCGTGCCCGACCTGCCAACTCACGCTGCCGTTCCTGGGCCGGCTGGCCGGCGGCAGTTTGCAGATCGTCCCGGTATCGCAGGACAGTCCCGCGGCGACGCGCCGCTTCGCGCAGGAATTCGGCCTGACGCTGGCGGCGCTGTACGATCGCGAGGAGGACGGCTATCCGGCGAGCAATGCGTTCGGCATCACGAACGTGCCGTCGCTTTTTCTGGTGGAACAGGACCGGCGGATTGCGTGGGACCTGCTGGGCTTCCACCGCCAGCAACTCGAAGTGCTGGCCGGTAGAAGCGGGCAACCGATTTTTTACGCGGGCGATATGGTGCCCGAATTGAAGGCCGGTTGAGGGTCCAAAAACTAGGCCCCCGGGCGGGGCCGTTCGAGGCAATAGTGGAATCGAGGCAGCCACGTCTGCCATCAGAGAGTATGCAGGTCATCCAGGCGGCGATGGGGCGCGCGATTCAGCGGACGAAGCGAGCATAGAGGGTTATGCCGACGATCAACGAAATCCTGGCAGGCGCCGCGGCGATCGCCAAGGGCATGGGCGTCACGGTCAAAGAGATGCTGAACCCCGTGCTGACGGACGACTATCCCGGCGCGCCGCCGAAATTTCAGCAGCGCTATCGCGGCCTGCACGTGCTGCAGCGCGACGAGAACGGCCTGGAGAAGTGCGTGGCCTGCTTCCTGTGCTCGGCGGCGTGCCCGGCGCAGTGCATTTACATTGAGGCCGCGGACAATACCGGCCAGGCGCGCATGAGCGGCGGGGAACGCTATGCCGCGGTGTACAACATCGACTACAGCCGCTGCATCTTCTGCGGCTACTGCGTCGAAGCCTGCCCGACCGATGCGATCACGCACGGCCACGGCTTCGAACTCGCCAGCTATAACACGTCGACCCTGATCTACCGAAAAGAACAACTGCTGGCCCCGCTACCGGCGGGAACGAACGGCGAGTTGCAACTCGATCCGCCGGTCGCGACGAGCCCATCGGGGCATTAACAAAGCGCATCTCCGCGGCGCGCGACGCCATCTACACTGAAGTCATGCTGCGACGATCCTTCCTGCGTACTTTGGCGTGTCTTCCAGCCGGCGGCGCGCTGCTTCCCGGCCTGCTGCGCGCCCAAAACGGGGTCACTATTTCGACGCTGGCGGAGCATCTGCATCTGCTGGCCGGTGTTGGCGGCAACGTCGCGATCCTGGAGGGCGAAGACGGTCTGCTGCTCGTGGATAGCGGATTGCCCACGACCGTCGAAACGCTCCTCGGCGCGGCCGGCAAAATCGGCACGGGCCGCGTTTCGCGGCTGATCAACACGCACTATCATTTCGATCACACCGGCGGAAACGTGCGCCTGGGCGCGGATGGAGCCAGGATCATCGCCCACGTCAACGTGCGCGCGCGTCTCGCCGCGCCGCAGACCATTACGTTTCTGAACCGAACCACCGAGCCGCTGGCCGCCTCCGGGCTTCCGGTGGAGACGTTCACCGACAAGGGCCGCCTGGCGCACGCCGGCGAGACCCTCGATTACCGCCGCCTGCCGCCCGCGCACACCGACGGAGACACCGTCATCGTCTTCGCCAACGCCAACGTGCACCACGCCGGCGACCTGTTCTTCAACGGCACGTACCCGTTCATCGATTACTCCGCGGGCGGCTCGCTGGCCGGCATGGCCGGCGACGCCGAGCTGCTGCTGAAGTCGGTGGAAGGTTCGACGCGGATCATTCCCGGGCACGGTCCCCTCGCGAGCAAAGTCGATCTGCGGGTGTACGCCGATATGCTGGCGGCGTGTCTGGAGATTATGAACCAGCAACTGCGCGCCGGCCGGACGCTCGACCAGATGCTGGCCGCGCAACCGTTCAAGACATACGACGGCAAGTGGGGCAAGGGCTTCATGAATGCGGAGCAGTGGATCAAGCTGAACTACGCCGGGATGGCGAAGCAGCCCGCCTGAGCCGCGCCAAGCGCGCATCAGGACGCGCATCGCGCACCGCGGTAGACCGGCGGTGAGACATTCGGGCTCGGGAAGGTCCGTTCCCTCTCATCTTGTATGATTCTTCGTTTGGAGGACACTGGTTCAGTAGTGACTTTCGGGTACGGTCCGCTGGAGGAGCGCGTCCTGGCGTTCGCTGCCCGGCAGTGTGACATGGCAGTCGGGAAGGTCGATCTAATGTCGAGGCTTGTGGAAGACCTCGGCCTGGATGGAGCTCATGCGCAGGAGTTCTTTGTAGCCTTCGGCCGGGAGTTCGAAGTCAACCTGGATGCGCTGCGCGGAGATCGCTGGAAGCGTCACTTCAGACCGCCAGACTTCTCGGCCGGCCCGGCGCCCGCCGCGGTTTTCCTCATGCTGACCCTGTTCCTGAGTGCCTCAATCCTCGCTGGCTTTCTGAGTTGGACCTGGCTGTGGCTCCTCGTTTTCGTAGCCATTTGGCTGTTCGGCTCAAGAGCCTGGCCACTGTCTTTGCTTTGGCCGGACACGATTCCGATCACCGTCCAGGACCTCGTCGATGCGGCCATGGCCGGGCACTGGGTCAAACCCTTCGACCCCTGAGTTCACGCGGAAGCGGATGGGGCCAAGTCTTCTGCCGGCGGCCTGCGGCTAGCCAGCTCGCGCCTCTCCCTTTGATGCATAGGCACTCTAGCAAGATGAAAGCGTGCAGTTCCTGAGTTTGCTGTCGGCGCTCAGGCAGCGGTTCCGCCGGCGGCGCATGCAGCGCCTCCTATCGGTTTTCCCGTTGCGCGCCGATTGGCGGGTCCTGGACGTCGGGGGCACCCTCGACATCTGGGCTCATTGTCCCGTCTGCCCCCGGTTGGTCCTGCTCAATACTCCCCGCGGGGGCGAGCCTGAGCCACCCGGCGCCGATGTGGTTTTCGGCGACGGGCGGCGCCTGCCGTTCGCCGATCGATCATTCGACCTCGCCTTCAGCAACTCCGTCATCGAGCACGTCGGCGATGAAGCAAGTCAGATCGCATTCGCGAGCGAAATTCGCCGTGTTGGGAAACGTTATTGGGTCCAGACCCCCGACCGGTGGTTTCCGATCGAACAGCACCTGTGGACGCCATTTATTCATTTCCTTCCCCAGGGTCTGCAGCGGGCCATTGTCCCTCACTTCTCGGTTTGGCAACTTCTCGTGCGTGTTCGAAACGACCAGCGACGGTACTATCTCGATCACTACCTGGGCACGGTGAGATTGCTTTCGATGAGGGACCTGCGGCGCCTGTTTCCGGAGGCCACGATCATCCGCGAAAGGATCTTCGGCCTTTCAAAATCTCTCGTCGCCGCTCATGGCTGTGAAGATCGGCCGTCGAGATGAGACGCGCCGTTTAGCGCCCCGCGAGCACTTTCATCGCCCGCCGCGCCACGACCACTTCTTCGTTGGTCTCGAGCACCAGCGCGCGCACCGGCGCATGATCCGGCGAGATGATGCGGTCGCCCTGGCCTTCGAGATTGCGCCGCTGGTCAATTTCGATACCCAGAAACTCCAGCCCGGCACACGCGAGCGTGCGCAGCCGCGGCGAATTCTCTCCGATGCCGCCGGTGAACGCTACCGCGTCCAACCCGCCCATCGCCGCGGCATAGGCGCCGATCGTCTTCCGCACTTCGTAGGCGAAGACTTCGAGGGCCAGCCGCGCATCGTCCGACCCCGCGCGTTCGGCCGCCTCGATGTCCCGCACGTCGCCGCCGGGGACGCCGGAAAGCCCTGCCAGACCGCTTTCGCGCGCCAGTTGCCGGCGCACCTCGGCCGTGTTCCAGGCATGGCGGTCCATCATCGCCAGCACCGCGAAGACGTCCAGGTCGCCGTTGCGGGTCGCGTTCTCGAGCCCCGATTGCGCCGAGAAGCCCATCGTCGTATCCAGCGACGCGCCGTCGCGAATCGCGCATATCGACGAACTCCCGCCGAGGTGGCAACTGATCAGCTTCAGGCCCGCGCTCGCGCGCCCGAGTAGCTCCGGCGCGCGCCGGCTGATGAACTCGTGCGATGCGCCGTGGAAGCCATAGCGCTCGATGCCATCCTCGATGCGCCACTCGCGCGGCACGCCGTACAGGCGCGCGTGCTGCGGCATGCTGCGGTGAAACTCGGTTTCGAAGGCCGCCACCAGCGGGACCTCCGGCCATTCGGCCTGGAAGGCGCGAATCGCTTCCAGGTAAATCGCGTTGTGGAGCGGCGCCGCGTCGAGGAACCGCTCCATCTCTTGCAGCACTTGCGCGTCGATCGGAAACGTGCCGCGAAAACGCGGCCCGCCGTGCACCGCTTTGAAGGCCACGGCTTCCACGCCCGCGGCTTCCGCGCGCAGCTGGCGCACCGCTGCGGCGTAGTTCGAGACGCGCTCCATGCGGCCGCGCTTCAGCACGCGCTCCGCCGGCATTTCCAGGACCTGGTATTTCAGCGACGTGGAGCCGAGGTTAGGAACTAGGATATTCATCGGCCCGCCTGCAACCCCTCCAGGTTCTTCTGGCATGGAGCTTGCAGCGACCCCTTGATGTCCGCACAGGCCTTCGTGAACTTCTTGGCATCCGCCAGGATCGCCGCTCTGGCGGTCACTTTGGCCGTCCGGGCCAATTCGTGATTTGCGAAACCGAGATAGAAATATGTGGGAGCGAGCAGGTCCTTGTCGTCTGGAGCCAGCGGCAGCACGGCCCGCAAGTTCGTGTCCGCGTCGTTCCATTTCTTCTGCTCGTAGGCGGCGCGGCCGGCGATGTAATAGCCGCGCGCCATCTTGGCCGCCTTGGTTTTCTCCCAGGCGGCGGGATCGGTGCCCTCCGGCGCAGGCTTGTTTTTCAATGTCCCCACCAGCAGCGCGGCGTACGTGCCGGCCTTCTCGAAATTGTTGGTCGAGAGGTTGTAGTCGGCGACCACGGTCATCAGGTCCTCGTTCGTCTTCTCGATGGTCAACAGCTTCTCGGCCGCCGCCGCAGCGTCGGCGCCGCGGCCACTCTGCATCAGCCCGTAAAGATAGTGCGGCGCCGCTCCGGGCATGTACTGGCTCTCGGGATTCATCTGCATCAGGGCGTCACCCAGGTCGGCCTTCACCTTCGCGTCCTGCGACTGCATCAGGGCCGTGGCCAGCGAGTACTCGCAGCGCACAATCATCTGCTTCGCGTAATCCTGCTCCTTGGCCCACTCCGCGGCCTCGTCCTCGTCGGCCGGTTTCGGAACGGCCAGACTCTTCTTCGCGGCGTCCACCGTCTTGACGGCCCAGATCTTGATGGCCGCATCGTCCTTCTTCTGCTCCGCCGCCTGGAGCGCGGCGTAGCCGGCGGTGGCGTTCGAAGGATCGGAGGCCAGTGCCAATTCGCCCATCTGCATCACTTTGTCGGAGTTGCCGGCCTTGGCGTAGATCGCCTGCAGCGCCGTCGCGGCCATGACCACGCCGTCGTGCTTTGGGTATTTCTGCAGGAATTCCTCGTACAAGGCCGTTTTTTTGGCGTCGTCGTTTTCCTGGCCGGCGGTCTGAAGGAGCACACCCTCAGGCGTTTGGGTATTGATTTCAAAGGGTTTTTTCTGAGCCGAGGCCACGCACGCCAGGGCGCAGACCAGAACTGTCGCAAATACTACTGCTCGCATGGGCACCTCGCAGCGATCTTCCGGGCTCGAACCCGGGGGCATCGCTGATATATTACACACAGTCGGGGTATCCCCGGCACTACACGAGGAATTTCAAGTCATGATTCCAGACACGTATACGAGCACGCTGGCGTTGACCATTGTGAGCATGCTGTGCTGGGGCTCCTGGGCCAATACGACCAAGCTGGCCAAAGGCTGCCGTTTCGAACTGTTCTATTTCGACTACACCATCGCCGTGTTCCTGGCGGCCACCGTCGCCGCGCTGACCTTCGGCATGGTGGACATCACCGCGCCCGGTTACCAAGGGCAGGAACTGGCATTTATCGACAACCTCCAGACCACCGGCAAGTCGAACATCGCCTATGCCTTGATGGGAGGAGCCGTTTTCAACCTGGCGAACATGCTGCTGGTTGCCGCCATCGCCGTGGCCGGCATGGCCGTCGCGTTCCCCATCGCCATCGGCCTGGCGCTGATCGGCGGGGTCGTGCTGAACTACATCATTCACCCGGCCGGCAATGCGGCGCTGCTGTTCAGCGGCGTGCTTCTGGTGCTGCTGGCGATCATCGTCAGCGCCAGCGCACATTCGGCCTACAAGCGCGTCGGAACGCAGCAGCCGCACACACCGCAACCGCGCACGCAGTTAAGACCTGAGCTCTACAAGCCCCGGGTCTCGCCCTTCAAAGGCATCGCGCTCAGTCTCACCAGCGGTATTCTAATGGCGGCGTTTTACCCGCTCGTCGAACTCAGCAAGGGCGGCGATATCGAGCTCAGCCTCTCACCCTACACGGCCGCGTTTTGCTTCGGCGTGGGCGTTCTGCTGACGACACCAATTTACAGCCTGGTTTTCATGAAGGTGCCGGTCGAGGGCGAGGAGGTCCACTTCCGGGACTATCTCAAACTCCGCAAGTCCGCTCACTTCTGGGGCCTGCTCGGCGGTTTGATCTGGACCGTGGGCACAATCTCCAACTTCGTGGCCTCCAGTGCGCCCGCGAGCGTCAACGTCGGCCCGGCGATCAGTTACGCGCTGGGCCAGGGCGCAACGCTGATCAGCGCGCTGTGGGGCTTGCTGGTGTGGCGCGAATTCAAGGGCGCGAAGCCCGGCGTCGTGTGGCGCCTGGTGATCATGCTGGCGCTGTATTTCGTTGGCCTGGCTTTGATCTCGATCGCGCCGCTCCACGGCAGGTGAGATTCACGCGCGGCACGCGGAACGACAGTCCGCGGTTTGCTCAGAGCGCCGCCAGCAGTGCGTTGAGCGCGTCCGCGCCGGGCAGGCTGCCTTGGGCCAGTTGCGCATTCCCGCCGCCGCGCCCGCCGTGCGCGGCCAGCGCTTCCTTTAGCCGGTTGCCGGCGTGAATTCCGCTCGCCGCCGAAGCCGCGTACACGAGCGATGGCGGGTTATCGTATACGCCGATGAAAACCCCGCGTCCCACCGCCGTAAAGCCCTGCGCCAACGCGCGCAGTTCGTCGTTCAATCCTTCGGCCGCCCGCTCGACGTGCCGCCGCAACCCCGCGGCGTCCTCGCTCGCTGCGGCAAACAGTTCCGCGCCGCGGCGCAGCGCCAGTTCCACAGCCAGCTTGCGCCGCGACTTCTCCGATTCCTTGGCCTGCTCCTGTAGCGCTTCGACCAACTGCGGCACTTCATCCAGCCCCGCGCCCAGCCGCCGCGCCGCAGCCGACAGCGCCTCGTAATCGGCCCTGCTCCGGCGCATCGCCCTGAGTCCGCACAGGAACTCGACCCTCGCATTGCCGCGAATCTTGTCGAGTTTGCGGATCAGCGTCGGTCCGATTTCAGCGGTCGTCCGCACATGCGTGCCGCCGCAGGCAGAGCGGTCGAAACCGTCGATGGTCACGATCCGCAGCGTGCCGGCCCGCTCCGTCGCCTTGCGCAACCCCGCGGCAGTCGCCGAGTCTTCGTACTGCACTCCCACTGCGCGGCACTCCAGCGCCACCGCGTTGGCCCGGTCCTCGGCCGCGTGCGCCTGCTCGCGTGTCAGCGACGCCGTCTCCAGGTCGATCGTGCTGCACTCGGCGCCGAGATGAAAGCTCACCGTCTTCATCCCGTACAATTCTTCGAACACCGCCGATAGCAGGTGCTGCCCGCTGTGCTGTTGCATGTGGTCGAAGCGCCGCTCCCAGTCGATCGCGCCCGCGGCGCGCTCCGCTTCGAGCGGCGATTCGACGACGTGCGCGATGCGTTCGTCTTCGTCGATCACGTCCAGCACGCGAATTCCATTCAACGTGCCGAAATCGGCCGGCTGCCCGCCTGAGGCGGGGTAGAAGGCTGTCCGGTCGAGATAGATTCGCCGTCCGCCATCTTCGGCGCCGACGATTCGGGCTTCAAATACGCGTTGATAGGAGTCGTTGTAGTAAAGACGCTCGGTCATGGGAATTCGACCCGCCGGCTCGCGTTCAGGCGCTCAGCGCGCTATGACGATGCGGCTACACCCACTCCAGCGCGCCCTTTTTCCAGGCCCAGATGTAGCCGGCGACCAGGATCGCCAGGAACACGCTGACTTCCGCGAACCCGAACCAGCCCAACTGCCGGTAGCGCACCGCCCACGGGAACAGGAACACGGTTTCCACATCGAAGATCACGAACAGGATCGAGATGATGTAGAACCGCACCGTATAGCGCCCGCGCGAGTTCGACGCCGCCTGGATGCCGCATTCGTAGGCTTCCTGTTTGACCTGACCCGGCGTCGAAGGCCGGATCAGCGCAGCCGCCCACAACAGCACGACTGGAAACAGCAGTGCCACGATCAAGAACACGAACAGCGGCAAGTACCCTTCCGGCATGGCTTCAATATATCAACGTTCGCGACGGCCGGGTCCGCCCCCGGCCGCTGGTAGAATCTAGGTTTGCCTGATTCGTCCATCGTCTTCACTCCGCGGGCCCGATTCCATCTGCCCGGGACCCTGTTTCTGCGCGTCCTGGTCCAGCGCCGCAACCTTATCGGCCAGCTCGTCCGCCGCGACTTCGAGCAGCGCTTCGTCGGTTCCATCGCCGGCTGGGTCTGGACTCTGATCCACCCCCTGGTCATGCTCCTGATCTGGGTTTTCGTCTTCCAGACCGTCCTGCACGTCCCCACGCCGGCTTGGGCGGCCCACAAAAACTTCGCCGTCTATCTGCTCTGCGGCTACCTGCCGTGGCTGCTGTTTTCGGAAGCCGTGGTGCGCTCGGCCGGCTGCCTCGTGGACCACGCCACCCTGCTCACCAAAACCGTCTTTCCATCCGAAGTTCTGCCCGTCACCATCTTTCTCTCCTCGCTCATCTCGAACGCCTTGACCGTCCTCATCGCCGTGGCCTCGGTCCTGATCACCGAGCATCGCCAGCCCTGGACCCTCGTGTTCCTGCCGCTGCTCGTGTTCATCGTCGCCCTGCTGTCGATCGGCGTCAGTTGGATCGCCGCCAGCCTGCAGGTTTATCTGCGCGACACCGCCCAATTCGTGCAGGTGCTGCTCAATGTCTGGTTCTGGTGCACGCCGATTCTTCTGGACGATGCCAACTTCCCCCCGTGGGCCCGCGCCGCCGTGCACTGGAACCCGCTGACAGCCGTCGTCCGCGCCTATCGCCAATGCCTGCTGATCGGCCAGTTGCCGAACTGGCGCGACCTGGCGCTCTCGGCCGCGCTGTCGGCCGCAGTGTTTGTTGTGGGCGGCCTCTTCTTCCGCCGCTTGAAGCGCGGCTTCGCCGACGTCCTGTAGTCTGGATGATTAGGCTGAATGATTGGAGATCGATCGCGCATGAACTGCACCCGACGGGGTTTTTTCGCTTCTGCCGCCACGCCGCTGCTGGCCCGGACCCTGATGGCTCAGAAGGCTCCTGTCTCCGCGCGGCCCAACCTCGTGCTGATCGTCGCCGAGGACCTCGCGGCGTGGATGCTCGGCTGTTACGGCAACCTCGAGATTAAGACTCCCAACCTCGACCGCCTGGCCGCCTCTGGCGCCCGATTTGGAAATCACTTCCTGTGCACGCCCGCCACTTCGGCCAGCCGCGCCACGCTGCTCACCGGCCGCATTCCGCGCCAGCACGGCATCGCCGACTATCTCACCTCCGCGCCGCGCCAGAATCCGGAGCGCGGCCAGTCCGCGCCCCCGCCCTCCTTCGCTGCGGAAGTGCTGCTCTCCGACGTGCTTTCCACGGCCGGCTACCGCTGCGCTTTCGTCGGGCGCTGGGACCTCGGCCACGACGAACGCCCCGGCCACGGCTTCTCCGAAACGGTTACGCTCCCGGCCGGCGACCCCGTTGCCATCGACCCTTCGCTGTTCCTCAATGGCGAACCCACGCCCGAGACCGGCCCTACGCCCGCCGTCCTCACCCGGCGCGCCTGCGCGTTCATCGAGCATCCGTCTTCCGCCAACCCGTTCTTCCTCGTCGTCTCTTACCCCGGCGCCGGTCCGGCTTACGACGGCCTGACGGCAAAGTACCTGGATCTATATAAAACCGCGGGCTTCCAGACCCTCGGCATCCAGCCTGCTTCCCCTTCCGCGCTCGACGGGAAAGACCGGCTGGCCGACCCGCTCGCTTCCATCCGCCAGGCGGCCGCCGCGGTCTCGGCGCTCGACGAACAGGTCGGCGCCGTCCAGCGCTCGCTCATTCAGCGCGGGCTGTTCGAGAACACGCTGGTCGTTTTCACCAGCGTCTCCGGACAATTCCTCGGCCGCCACGGTCTATGGGGCTCGGGCTACGCCTCCAATCCGCCCAACTTCTTCGAGGAATCGATTCGCACCCCGCTCATTCTGAGTTGGCCCGGACATTTCCCCACCCAGTCCCTCCGTCCCGAACTGGTGGGCCTCGTCGATTTCGTTCCGACGGCCTGTGAAGCCCTCGCCGTCGCGCTCCCTTCCGCGCGCAACCTCTCCGGCCGCAGCTATCTGACCATTGCCACCGGGAAACCCCTGCCCAAACGCCACCCCTGGACCGATCTCGTCCTCGGCGAATTACGCGCCGCCGACATGGCCCGCGATAGCCGCTTCAAGCTCGTTCTTCGTCCCGAAGACCAGGGGCCTGGCGAATTCTACGACCTGCGCAACGATCCCGGCGAACGCACCAACCAGTATTCGAACCAGGCCTTTGTCGACGACCGCGACCGCCTCGCCGCGGCCCTGCGCACCTGGCACGAAAAGTACCCGGGCTGAGCCTTTTCGTGCTCTCCGCCCGCGCGGACCTCGTCGCAGGGTGCGCAATCCGCAACCCTGTTCTGTGACCGGACGCAGCCTGCATTTGTGGGTTGCGGCCCTCGCCGGGCAGCATCGCGCGGGCCATTTTGAGCCATTATTCTCTATCCATACTAAATATATTTAAATCTATCCGTGCGCGGCTGGCTCTCACCCCAAAGGCAGCTCCAGAATGCACTTGTTCGCGGCGCAATTGATTATATCTATATTTGGCATGTTTAATTTTAGTACTACTCCCACTCCAGCCCATTCTGAGCCCGCCCATCCTGTTCCCGGCCAACCCTCCAGCGTGCCTATGGTCAGCATTCGCTTTCGTTAGCCGATCCGGAGGCGATAGGCTTCGCCCGTAGCGCCTGCATCGGTCCACGAGACCGGCAGAACCACGGCAGGTAGCGTTATATTCAAAATAACCAATTAAGAATGAGTAGTTTAGAGAGCAGATCCGCCTCTAAGCGGCGGCTCGGTCGCCACCCCTTCCGCCTCGCCATTTCGACAGATTCCAGACGTCTGTCCCTAGCGCGTGGCGCCTCGAACAGGTCGCCTCCCTCCCGATGAGTTTCCCGCCTCCTGACCACCTCCGGACTTCCCTGGCCAGTTCCCTGGAACCGACCTTGGAGCAGGCAAAGTCCCAGTCGCGGTGAGCGCGCTAGTACTTTGTCCCATTACTGAATGCACTCTAAAATGAGACCAATGGTCTACTGCGAAAATACCCTGTACCCACTAACCTGTGGGTGGACGGGTCGTTGGACGGGGCAGACAAGACCGGGTTACTAAAAACCCGGCAAGTGATTACTTCGCACCCACACCGATTGACTCATTGACTGCGGCGGAAATCGTTGGAAACGACGAATTTGGAGATCTTTGCCCGCTCCCGGGAGACTGTGCCTATGCGTTCCTATACAGAAAACTCGACAACCCACTTTTCTCAGACCGCTGCGCCTGCCGCGGTTCTAGCCTCCTCCACTTTGAGGACGGCAATCCTGCGCGTTTTGGGCATGCTGCTACTGGCTTTGGCTCTCATGAGCCTGGCCCGCGCTGGAAACATTACTGTGACTCTGGACCCCAACTGGAGCGATTACGGCACCTACAGCTACACCGTGGCCGGAGTCACCTACACCAGGTACACGGGACCGTATGAAGCCACCCTCACTGGGGGGATTTACGGCAGCGGCACGCTGGCATACCTCTCCTGCTTCGACATCAACGTCGACACTAACATTGGCACACTCTACACCGGTTCCCTCACAGCGCCTACCGGCAAGACCCAACTTGAGGTGGCCTGGCTGATGAATCAGTTGGGCTTGGCCGGCGGCTACTACGCTCCGCTTTCCACCACCGGCCCCATCGGCATGGCCATCTGGCAGTTGGAGGACCCGAGCTCGATCAATCCCGCACCTTTCGTCGAGGATCCCGCTGCGCAGCCCTGGGTCACGAACGCAGTTAACGCGGTCACCAGCGGCGCCTGGACCGCCGCGGATGCGGCGCAGCACCCCTTCTGGACCCCGGATAATCTCTCTGCCGCTCAACGGTTCGGGATTGTGGAACTCGCGCACAGCGCGCCTGAGCCCGGCAGCTTCGCCCTGGTGGGCGCCTCGCTCATCGGCGTCGGCCTCCTGCTCCGCAAGCGTTTGACCGGAAACTGAGCGCAATTCCATTCTCTTCCTTCAGCCCGCCGGCGGATGCATAGGCTCCGTCGGCGGGTTCTGATTATCTGGAATGCGAATTCTGCCCTGCGTTCCCAGGAACGCCTAGACGCTGCTCAGGCCGCTTTCCCGGTGAGCTTCTCGTAGACCAGCGCCGCCGCGGCCACGTCCTCCACGCCCAGACCGAGCGATTTGAAGATCGTCACCCCACGCGGCCGCTGGAACCGGGCTTCGGCCGCCAGCCGGCCGAGTTCGACCAGCCGCAACTGGCCCCACTCACTCTGCGGCACGGCCAGCAGCAGATCGCCCGCCTCGATCCTGGCCTGTTCGATGGAGTCCACGGCGATCAGCCCGGCCGAGCGCACCAGTTCGCTCGGAATCTCGCGCCGGTCGGCCTGGTTCGCGCCCGTCGCATTGACGTGCGCCTCTTCTTCCACCCACGTGCTTTCGAGCACCGGTTCCTTGGCATACGTCGCCGTGATCACCACCTGGGCGCCGCGCACGCACGCTTCCGCCGTCGGCGCAGCCGTCACCTCGACGCCAAACGCCGCGCTGGCCCGCGCCGCGAAGCTCTCCCGCTTCTCCGGCTTGCGGCTGTACACGCGCACTGCCTGCGCCCGGCGCACCGTGAGCACCGCCTCGAGCTGGGTCCACGCCTGCGTGCCGCTGCCGATCAGCGCCACCGTGCTCACCTCCGCCGGAGCCAGCAGGTCCGTCGCCACGCCCGTCGCCGCTCCGGTGCGCATCTGGCCCAGGTGGTTGGCCTCGATCAGCGCCAGCGGCTCCGCGCTCGCGGCATCGTACAGCAGCACGTGGAAGTGCATCGCGCCGCGCTTCACGTTGGTGGCGTAAATCTTCGTCCCCAGGTAGCCGCCCCAGGCCCCGGCCATTTGGTGCATCACCGTGCCCGTCGCGAGCATCAGCCGGCGACGCGGGACGTTCACCGCTTCCCCGCGCCCCAGCGCCGCGAAGCACTCCCGCATGCGCGCCACGCATTCGCCCATCGGCAGCAACTCGCGCACCTGTTGTTCGCTAATCTGCAGCACAACCGCCCCCCAGTCTGCGATCTAGAATCCGCGCCTGGCGGGCGCTTCGGCCGAGGGCTACTACGCCCCGCGGCTGCCGCGCCAGCTCAGTTCTTCGCCGCTTCCTTCTTGTCCGGATCGATGCCCAGATCGTATAGCGCCTGGTGCGCCTTCTGCGCGTCGAATTGGCCCCAACGCGCGAGTTGCGCCAGCGCCGACGCCGCAATCGACTCCGCGTCCACCTCGAAGAACCGGCGCAGATGCGGGCGGCTGTCGCTGCGCCCGTAGCCATCGGTCCCCAGCGCCACCAGCCGCCCGCTGAGCCACGGCGACAGTTGGTCCGCCAGCACCTTCATGTAGTCGCTGGCCGCCGTGATCGGGCCTTGCGTGCCTTCCATCGCCTGTTGGATGTACGGCTTCCGCGCCGCTTCGGCCGGATGCAGCCGGTTCCATCGTTCGACGCTCAGCGCCTCGCGCCGCAGCTCGTTGTAGCTGGTCACGTTCCACACGTCGGCCGGAATCTGGTAGCGCTCCCACAGCAGCCGCTGCGCCCGCAGCGCCTCGTTCAGCATCGCCGCGCTGCCCCACAGTTGCACTCGCGCCGGGCCCTGCTCACTCCGGCTCACCCTGTAAATGCCCTTCAGGATACCCTCAATCGTGCCTTCCTCCTGTGGCAG
>Ga0302320_10010559_pt1 | contig 19666 bp, 12 predicted proteins | sample Bog_T0_3_FD_202130 | JGI IMG/M metagenome (GOLD analysis project Ga0302320, IMG submission 202130) | Peat permafrost microbial communities from Stordalen Mire near Abisko, Sweden - Bog_T0_3 | ecosystem: Environmental > Terrestrial > Soil > Wetlands > Peat | place: Sweden: Abisko, Stordalen Mire... | reverse complement strand
AAACCCTTTGAGTGGAAATTTACCCGGGCAGACCTGCACGAACTGGTCAGCAAGTTAACCCACACACCGCTGGCACTCGCGGCTTGATTATGAATACGTCACCGAATTTACGCCCCAGAGCACTAAGTAAACCGCAAAAATGAAACAACTCTGCAAGAGTTGGCCAAAGCGTCTTGGAGTACGTCGGCAGAGCGGCAGTAGCCACGGCGCTTTCGAACGGACGATAACGACCAAACAATCAACCCGCTTGGGGCGTGCCAGACCGGTAGCGCGCGAATGAACACGACCTGCATCCCGGGCCGTTGCGTCAACTTTTTGTAACGTTTCCAAACATGGTGACGGCGTCTTTGGGGACGTCGGGGTCTGATTCCGCAGCTTGTTCCGCCGCCAAGAGATTGTTATGGGACAAAACCACGCCAGCAGTTTGGTCACCGTTAACTTTTAGAAATGTCTTCGTTCCCGCCGGTGCAGAGCAGCCTTTGATCCACGCCTGTTTGTTTTGAACCAGTTGCACGACCGGCTGCGTGCCGGCAATTGGCTGGCTGCGCAGGCCGTCAAGGTCCAGGTCCTTCACGTCGTCGCAGAAAATGGCTGGGCGCGCCTCGTTGGCCGCTGATTTAAACTCAATGTTCCGCAGCCGTAAGCCCGTCACATGCCGGCAATAAAAACCATAGCTCGGCAGCCGCCCGAATTGGCGCGACTCCGGATAGGATTTTTCCTGCTCGGGGATTTTACGGCTCACCCAGTCCGCCGACCCGCCTTCATCGCTTTCAATGTGGATGTTCGACAGCGTCACGTCTTCCACGTCGAAGCCAGGCAGTCCCGTCACCGAACTGGTGAGGATGGAGTCGGTGGCGTAAATATTTTCAATCATCACGCCGCGCAATTTGCCGGGCGCTCCATCCGGTCCTGGATGCCGGTTCCCGCGCCGGATAAAAATCGGCGTGCGCGTCCGCTGCATCCGGATGTTCGAAATCAGCACGCCCTCGATCCAGCCACCGTCCACCATCTCCAGCGCGATGCCCGAAATGATGCGCGAGCCCAGCGGCACGTCGTCGTTGAAAATCACCGAGTTGGTGAACGTGATGTTCTCGAAACCGCCACGCGTGGCCGTGCCGAATTTCAAGCCGTTGCAGCAGCCCGACAGCACGCAATTGGCAATCGTGATGTTCTTCGACACGCGCGTCTCGCCGCCGTACGGACTTTCGCTCTTCAGACAAATCGCGTCGTCCCCGGTGTCAATCAGGCAGTCTGAAATAAAGACGTTACGGCAGCACGTCGGGTCAATGCCATCGCAGTTCGGGCCATAAACCGGGTTCTTGATGCTGATGCCACGAATGAACACGTTATCGCAATGAATGGGCCGCAACGTCCAGCCCGCCGAATTCTCGATGCGCACGTCCTCGATGCGCAGAAATTTGCAATTGTAAAACTCCAGCATGGGCGAAGGCCGCGGCGGCCGGCCCACCCAGTCAAAGGCAATCACGTCTTTCCAGCCATCCGCCGCCGCCGGCTGTTCCCGTTTGCGCGACTCCCAAAACGCCTGGCCCTGGCCATCCACCCTCCCCGGCCCGGCCAAGCCCACATTTTCCGCGTCGCGCGCAAAAATCAGATGCTTCTGCCCCGCATCACCCATTAGCGAAGGCCCGGTCTGCGGCGAATAATCATCCCGGTTCGTGCTCCCGAGCAAAGTCGCCCCTGCTTCCAGATATAACGTCACGTTACTCTGTAAAACCACCGTGCCAGACAAATAAGTGCCCGGCCGCAAATACGCCATACCGCCCCCCGCCGCATGGCAGGCATCAATCGCGGCGTTAATAGACTTGGTATCAAGTGTCTTGCCATCCCCCGTAGCGCCAAAATCCATCGCATCGAAAATCCGGGCCGCAGTTTTTGCAGCATTGCCTGCGGTCGGCGGCGCGGCATAGAGCGAGCTGCCCGCCGCCATCAGTCCCATCGTTGCCAACATCTCTCGACGATTCATAGGCATGGTTTTTTGTTAAAACACTTCACGGCTAATATGCCCAACTGTGCCGGCGTTTGCCAGTGGTTTGCAATTTATGATGACGAAGGTACGGAGCGCGACTGTGTCCGCAGGACCAGTCGCAGCGGGTGGAAAATGGTGAGGTGTCGACTTATTTCAAAGTGCCGAGAAATTTGGACGTGCGGCGGCTCGGCGCTGCCACAGACGTGCTCCGCACTGCAAAAGCGGAGCATCCTGGAGTAGCCGCGATCATTTGTCGCGTTTCGCCTTCCGTTTGCGGCTTGCAAGGTAAGAAGTAAGGATCGCACTCCCGCCAGCGGCAATTCCCGCGTTGGATCGGTCACGCAGCACAACATAAGCATGAACGTCAGCCCCCGCCGGGACCTCGGGTTGGTAAATCTTCGCACCCCGTTGCTTCTGCTTCCGCCGGTAACAAGCGGCAGCTTTTTTCGGGTCGAAATTGAACCGTTTGGCCAGCTCACGGCGGATGGCCCAGATTTCTTCGAGCGTTTCGTCGGGTTTCATGGTGGTGTCATCGCTACCGCAATTTCACGATCTTTTTAGCCATAAATCTGCGTGAACTCGTTCATATTTGCCATAAATTTGGCCGCTGTGAATCACCTGGGGACAAGAGTTAATATATTGTTCTTTTCAGGCGACACTAACGGAAATTTTGCTAAATCAAATTGGGTTGTGTCAAACGTGGAGCTTCTGCCACAGGATTATTTGGAATCGTTCGGTTTCCAGCAAGCGAACCAACATCCAACGCGAGTGCCATTGTGCTCCTAAAGCACCCATGAAGATAAGCAGCAAGTGACACCGCCTTTGCCCAAGGCTTGTTTTTTTCCAGGGTCATGTATGATTGCGGTGGCGTTAGATGCTCTTTTATGAGATGCGACATGTGGGTTATCGGAAGCCGATCTCGATATGGCCGAACCTCATCAAGTTCAATCGCATAAAGCTCATCCGTGCCAGCAGCGTAAGCGTTAAATTCGATGCGGGAACATCCAACTTGGTCGTGAAAACGCTCCCAAATAATCTCAGGTTTGTTCGCAATCACGCCAGCAATGCGCGCTTCGCCAATCAAACTCATGACCGGAGCGGACGCGTAAATGTTAATTCGGTGACCAATCCAGCGCGTGGAAAACTTTCGCCGCAACTCGACTGTTTTCGTTTGTTGCATGATTCTCTCTGCATATTCGGGCTTCACGCTCATCAAGAGTTGGTTGTCTGGGGCGAATCCCCCCATCGAATATAAATCAGAAAGTTTCGGAATTTTTTGGAGTACGGAATTCCATACGGTTGGAAAAGCCGCCGAACAAGCGAGTTCTCTGTCAAATAGCCTGTATTGCGCTTCTGCCAACTCTGCCGAACGAAATCCGAAGGATTGGAAAAACGGGCCTTTTGTTTCCCAGAGCGATTCTGGAAGTGTAAAATGGATATCTTTTGCCAAGTCTCGGATTTCTAAAGCCATCAAAGAAAAAAATACTTCGCCCAAATGGGAGTCTTGAAGAACCTCGTGGATGTGCAAATGACAAAACTTTGCATCACGTCCCTTCTTGACCACTGCTGAAACAGCGGGTTTTTCATTCAGGTAACCCACAAATGCGACACGCTCATCCTGTTTGATGCCTGGCAACACCCTGCCTTTATACCACCGTTCGATTTCAGGGTACATTTGTTCGTTTGCCAAGATCAATCCCTCGAAATTTGCAAGGTGATCCGATTTGCAACGGACGTCTCCTTCGGCGAGACGGACTATCTGAAAATTTTCTTTCACAAAAAACGTGGCACTCATATTGGCACTGGTCACATTATATTAACACACAATTCTGTTTTTGTTATTCACATTCCTTCCCAAGGGCTAAAAAAACCGGATAATTTCAACTTTTGATTTTCGTAGCCACTTTTTCTGCGATTGGATGTCTGTTTTGGGTATTTGCAATCTTCAGACATTCTATAAAATGTAAGTCGCGCCATCTTCTCACCATCTGTTAGTGTCACTTTCACGTCGTGGCCACGAACTTCAAAAATAAGTGGTGTCCCAGTTTGTCCATCGTCCCTTTCACGTCCAAAAAAAGGATGCACAAATCCTGCATAATGAATCCGCATTTCTCCGATTGTCTCGTCAATGGCTCTGCAATAAACTGCAATACCACCCGGCAGCGAGATTTTTTCCTTTGAAAGAAGAATGTGAAAGGCATTTTTCTTGAGTCTGATCGAATTTTTTGGGCCACCTTCAGCAGGAACTTCATCCGATGCCATTAAGGTCCATAATTTTCTCGTGTTTGTCGCCGCACCCTTCCATAAGGGTATTTTATCTGTCTGATTAGCAGTTGCTCGGAACGCGCAGCCTCCAATTGAAGGATTATTCTTCAAATCAACCGAAAGAGATCCGTCTCGAAAATTACTACCCTGCAAAACTGTTCCAAAAAGTTCTTGAGCATTGATTTCACAGTCACTTGGGCTGCCGTAGAAAAGACGCAATTGTGACAAGGCGATTCCGGCTTTGACTCTTACGCGGAATGTTATTGAAGTAATTTCAAGATACATTTGGCCGGTAGGATGTTGGAGATCATCCGGTGCGAAACCCTCGTAACTATTCATACCATCGACAATAAGGCGCGCGAGCACGTCAACTCGTCCCACAGAACTTCTCGCGGTTGCTTGTCCGTAAATTGCTTTTGAAGTAAGAAGTTTTGATCCGAGGCGTTCCTTAAGAAGAAACACATACGTTTGTTTAGGCTCAAGCAAATATTCTTCGCGTTTTGCCAATGGTTTTGCAAATTTTTTGTTCTTTAGAATTTGATCATACGTCTCCCCAAAGGGTTTGATACAGCCCTCCAACATTTGATACCCCTCGCCCGACAATGTCAGGTCTATTGCCGAGTAGTCGATCGGGTCATTTTTAAGCGAAATATCTTCGATCCATCCGGGTTTGCACAGTTGGGTGAGTTGCCCCTTGGAAAGAGCACCAGGAACCCATTTGTTCAGAGGTGAAATGCTCATTGCGCAACGCGAGTTTATTAAACTGCCAGTGAAGCGCAACTGCTCATATGAAACATCAGATTCTAACCGTCGCCAACTCCTCCTCAAAATCCACAATCTCCTTGATCTGCACCAAGAACCACCGGTCAATCTTCGTCAGGTTGAATATCTCATCCACACTGAAACCGGCCCGCAGGGCGTGGCGGATGAAAAAAATCCGCTCCGCGTTGGGCACGGACAGTTTCCGCGATATCACCTCGCGCGGCAGGATGTCGCGGTCGCCATAGACTTCGTTGCCGATGCGCCAGGGCTTGCCGTCGCCGCCCAGGCCGCTGCGGCCAATCTCCAGCGAGCGCAGGCATTTTTGCAGGCTCTCCTTGAACGTCCGGCCAATGGCCATCGCCTCGCCCACGCTCTTCATCATCGTGGTCAGGGTGGGGTCGGCCTGCGGAAATTTCTCGAAGGCGAAGCGCGGAATCTTGGTCACCACGTAATCAATGCTCGGCTCGAAGCTCGCCGGCGTTTCGCGCGTAATGTCGTTCCGCAGTTCATCGAGCAGATAGCCCACTGCCAGCTTGGCGGCGATTTTGGCGATGGGAAAACCCGTGGCCTTGGATGCCAGCGCGGAACTCCGGCTCACGCGCGGGTTCATCTCGATGATGACCATCCGGCCGTTGTCCGGGTTCACGCCGAACTGGATGTTTGAGCCGCCGGTTTCCACGCCCACGGCGCGGATCACCGCGAAGCTCTGGTCGCGCATGATTTGATATTCCTTGTCCGTCAGCGTCTGGATCGGCGCCACGGTGATGCTGTCGCCGGTATGCACACCCATGGGATCGAAATTCTCAATGGAGCAGATGATCACGCAGTTGTCCGCCTGGTCGCGCATCACTTCCATTTCATATTCCTTCCAGCCGATGAGGGATTCTTCGATGAGAATTTCGCTCACGGGCGAAAGGTCCATGCCGCGCTTGGCCAGTTCCTCAAATTCATCGCGGTTGTAGGCAATGCCGCCGCCGGTGCCGCCGAGCGTGAAGGCGGGCCGGATGATCAGCGGAAACCGCCCCACCTTGTCGGCCACGGTGCGCGCCTCGTTCATGTTGTGGGCCACGCCGGAAATGGGCACATCCAGGCCGATGCTCAACATCAAATCCTTGAACGCCAGGCGGTCTTCCCCCTTGTTGATGGCGTCGGGCTTGGCGCCAATCATCTCGATGTCGTGCCGCGCCAGTGCGCCGTTTTTGTGCAGGGCCATTGCGGTGTTGAGCGCAGTCTGTCCGCCCAAAGTGGGTAGCAGCACCAGCTTGCCGATTTCCTTTCCGGTGGTCCTGCGCAAGCGGTTCATTTCCTCCTTTTCGCGCGCGATGATTTTCTCCACACATTCGGGCGTAATGGGCTCGATATACGTGCGGTCGGCGAACTCCGGGTCGGTCATGATGGTGGCCGGGTTGGAGTTGACGAGCACGACGCGGTAGCCCTCTTCCTTGAGGGCCTTGCAGGCCTGGGTGCCGGAATAATCAAACTCGCACGCCTGCCCGATGATGATGGGGCCGGCGCCGATAATGAGGACGCTGTGAATGTCGGTGCGTTTGGGCATAAATCGAAACCGCCAGATGAAACACGAATTGAGGCCGGATTGAAAGGCAAAAGCCGGGGGCGGGGTGATCCAGATACGGCCAATTCATCTGGTTTTGGCAGGGAGTGGCGCAGCCCTCGCGCAGGCGGGTTCGATCACTACGACGGCCGTTCCTGGAAAGGGTTTCACGTCATTTTGGTGTTGGCGGCAGTGGCTTCCCTCTTCGTCACCAGCATTTACCTGCGCTCCAAAAACTCCCGGCCGCAAAACGCGGTTTAATGCTTTGGAACCTTTCGACTCAACTTAACAAGGTAATATTAATCCAAACTTATCGGGGGTTATCCATTTCATTGCTTGCGCCGGGTGAGATACCAGAATTGGGGCCCTTCGGAGATTTTGACCGTGGCGTTGGTGCTGGCGATGATCTCGGCGTCGTTGGCGTGGAGCCAGTCGTCAATGGTCAGCTTTTTTTCTCCCAGGTGGAATCCGCCCACGACCACATAATGCACCCGCGACCAGATCGTTCCCGGGGGGTCAGTGAGCAGAAAGTGTTGGACCCGCCGGGTGCCGAAGGGACGCCAGAGCGAGACATCATTGTCGTCCGCGCCGGCGACGAGGCCGATCGCGGTTGCATCGGGCGGGAGCAATGCCCGTATGGCGGCAAGGTCGTCGTTGCGTGCGCGGTAAACAGAGTACACCTGCGCCGCCCGGCGAATGACGGCCGAATTGGGATGTTCGGCCGACAGACGGCCCAAGATGGTTTGAGCCGGCCACAGCGGCCGGTCGGGTGAGATGACAAGAACCAGCAAGGCCACGATCCAAGTGGCGGCGGCCAGCAACTGCCACCAGCGGCGGCGGACGACGACCGATTGGGCCGAGCCGGCCACAAGCGTCAGGACAAGGAGCGGATAGTAGGGGGCGACAATCCGGACGGCGTTCTCCATTCCCGATTCCATGCCGTAGGCGAGCAATGCCGCCCAGATGCCCCATCGAACCCAGTGGTTGAGACGGTGGGAAGCCATTGGGCTTTGCGACAGCAAATTCTTGCGGACAAAACATCCAGCAATAACGGAGACTACCAGCAAGACACTCAAGCCACAACCGATGCCGGACCAATCTTCCGTGGGCACTTCGCCGACGGTGAGGTAGCCGACGGTGAAATTGGCGGCGGTGGCGCTGATAAAAGAATGGGGCAGAATGAAAGGCGCATGCTCATTCCACCAGCGGGCCATGGGCAAGATGGGCGGCAGGAAGTTGTCCTGCAGCAATTGATAGGCGTTGCCCATGATACCAATCAGGGGATTACCGGTGGTCATGTTTGATTGTTCGAGCCGGGCGCCGGTCCAATCGCCGCAATGGATGATGTTCAGCACCGCATTGGGCAGAAACGAAACAGCCACGGATAGAACAAGAACCAGCGCGCTGACTGTCACGCGGCGGTTGATTAACGGCAGCAAAGGGAGCACAACCAGGCTCCACGGCAGGAGCAACGGCAGGTTGCTGGCCTTGGCGCCCGTGAGAAGGGCGGCCGAAACGGCGGAGTACCAAAGATCGGATACACGCCCGGATGCGCGCGCGCGAAGGGCGAAGTCGAAGGCGGCCAGCGCGTAAACGGCGGGAAAAGTATCGTTGGCAATGCTGCCGGCCTGGAGCAGAAAGATGTATCCGGCGGGCAGCAGCCACATCCACTGCCAGGCCACCCGGCCGCGGACGCCCAAGCGCGTGAAGACGCTAAAAATCAGCCCGGGCAGCAACAGGTAGGGCAGGTAATTGATGAGAAACAACGCGCGGTCGGACCGGGTAAAAAGCAGCACCGGCACATAGAACCATTCGGCACCACAGGCCCGGTCGTTCATGCGGTAGTCAGGTGTGTGAATCCACCACCATTGCCCGTGATCGAGCCATTGCAGAGCGCGGCCCACGCGATAGGCGAGGCCCGTGTAGTTGCTGGGTGGATAAATGATGCTGCCGAGCAGGACAAGAAACATGAGCAGGGCCAACGACGCCGGAAACAGGCGCCGAAGCCGGCAACGGATTTGAGCGCCGCCGGGAAATTTCCAACCGGACAGCAAGCCGGTAGATTTCTGGCAGACGAGAGCCGCCACCACGAAGAAAAGCACGTAACCAATCCGATTCAACTGGCCGAGCGCGGACAATCCCCAGCCAGCGAGGGTCATACATGCTGAGAGCCAGATCCATAATTTCACAAGCCGCGGACAAACCGCTCCCAGCGGGCGCCCTGATATGGCTGGTTGGTCTCCTATGTTCATTTCGGTCCACCAGTGTGGCGAATTGCGGGCGCAAGTTCCAGCTTGCAATCTTGTCAGGGGCGACGACTTAGGACGCGGATTGTCGCCAACCCGGAGCCACGCGACCAGACCCGAGCCTCAAGCGGCCCACTCGATTTCAGAAGCACCGGCGATGCAGGGTAAATTGTTTTACGGCCTTGCGCGCCGCTGGCATCATGGCCGGATGGAAACCAATGCCCCGCGAATTCGTGGACTCATCGCAACGATGATTGCCGTGGGTCTGATGTGCCGTCTGGCATTTGTTTTTTTAACGCCGATTTTCCAGGCCCCGGACGAGGAGGAGCATTGGAGTTATATCCAAAAACTTGAAAGCGAGCGGTCATTTCCCGTAATGCGGGGTATGGGCGGCGATGCCGAAAAGGATTGGGAGTACGAGCAACCCCCGCTTTATTACCTTCTGCTGGCACCGGTCGTTGGCGCGGCCCAAGGCGCAGGGCTCGGCCAGGAGGCGATGGTCCACCTGTTCCGCCTGAGTTCCGTGATGCTATGGGCGGTGAATGTGTGGCTTTGCACGGTGTTGTTGCGGCGGTTGCAGGTGAAGGATGGCTTCACCTGGGTCTTCGTGCTCGGCATGGTGACTTTGCTGCCGACATATACGTTCGTTTCCTCGGCCATCAACAACGACAACCTGATGGCGGTCTTCGGCAGCGCCCTGCTGTGCGTGCTGGCTGCGCGCGGAACATCCGTCCTCCGCGCCGTCGGGCTGGGTTTGTTGTTGGGGCTGGCTTTGCTGACGAAAAAAGCCGCGCTGGTTTTCTTCCCGGCGGTGGTCCTGCTGCCGCTGTTTGACCTGTGGCACAATCGCACCACCTGGCGTCCTGCGCTCGTGCAAGTGGTGGTACCTATGACCTTGGCGCTGATGATGCTCACGCCGTGGGCTTGGCGCGACTGGCACGTGTATGGCACGCTCAACCCCGAGGTGCTGGCAGCGCCGCGCAAAGTCTGGCCTTCGATGATTTATGGAGTCGCTTCGGCGGTCCACAACTTCGTCAAAACGTTCGCTGCGGTTTCGGGTCTCAGCAACAATATAGGGTATCCGTTGCCGATCCCCGGCGAGTGTTTGCTGCTGCTGGCGTGCGTGCCTGGGAGGTGGTGGCCGAACAGAAGCCCTGTAGCGCCCCGGGGCGATGAAGGCGACAGTTCCACCCAGCTCGTTTTCTTCTTGATTGCCGGCATTAATATCCTGCTTGTTGTGCGCTTTGGATATTTGCTCGGCATGGGACAGGGACGGCATGTGTTCGCGGTGTTAATTCCCATCGCGCTGTTTTTGGCCACACGACTGCGACGACTGTCGTTTGCGGGACTGGAACTGGCGGCGACGGGATTTTGGGTTGTGTACGCGGTGGTATTCACGGCTTGCAGCCTGGCACAACTTCGTTGATGGCGATTCTTGAAATCTCCAAATCATGCCATGCAGAAAAGGAAGTTATCAAAACCCGGCCAAACCATTGCTATAAGCTTGCCATCTGTTTGTAGCCGGGGAAAATTGGTGTCACGACTCGAAAATTGTCCCAATGGGAACCAACCAGCAACCTGAATCGGATGAAGAGAAGCTGCGCGAGCGCCTGACGGAGTTCCTCCGGCGTGCCCGCGAACTGGAGACCGTCACCCAGGCGCCCGCCAATCTGCCGCGGGTTAAGGAGCCATCGCGCCCGCAGTTGCCGCTGCACGAGTCGTTTTTGCCCGGCTCAATCCTCACCACCCTGTTCCGTAACCCCAAAACCGGGCGCACCGTTACTTTCAAGGGCGAGGAACTCACCGAGTTGGACGGCATGTCGTCCGAATACCTGGTAAATTATTACCTGTCGCACTCCCTGTTTACCGACGACGACGCCGTTCGCCTGCGCAACAGCGTCGAGGCCCGGTCGCGGCAGGTCATCCAGTTGATGCGCCACGCCGACTGGCGCGCGGGTGTTTTCAATTATGAGATCGCCAAGGAAGGGGCCATCCTGCACAGCCTGCTGCAACTGCGCCTGCTCATTGAACTGGTGCAAATTCTCACGCCGCCCATGATGACCATCAAGCGCATTGACGATGAGGAATTTGATTTGATTGAGGACCTCCACGGCCTGCTGCGATTGATCACGCTGGCCCTGTGGCAGCGGCTGGCCACGGACGGCTCGGATTTGCAGGCCTACGGCGCTCTGTCGGCGTGCATCGCCGGTCTGGCCGCCCGGCCGGACGAAGCGCTCGCGCTGATTGAATCCGGGTATGCCGCGAGCAACGGCAACAACGATGCGTTCGCCAAATGGTTCGAGAAGGCCGGTCGCCGCGCGATGGAACGCGTGGAAACCATGTTGCAGCCGGTGGACAAATACGGGCTGGACGAAATTTTCAAATTACTGACCAGCCACCTCCTCGACCTCGGCCTGCAGCCGGTCACGATTGAATTTATCCGGCAGACGTTGCAAACCTTGGTGATGACGCTGGCCAACATGGATCATGAAATGTCCGATGGCTGCCGCCGCCGTTCTTCCGTCATCTCCTCGCAATTCACCGAGGTATCCCGGCAATACGAGGTGGATTTCACCGCGCGCGCCGCCGACCCCGGTGTGAGCGAGGAAGACCTCACGGCCATATTCAAGGAACTGGACGCGCTCGTGGGCATGGAGCCGGTGAAGAACGAGGTCCATCGCGCCACGAATTTTGCGCGCATGCAGGTCCTTCGCCGGCAACAGGGTTTGCCCGTGGTGCGGGCCAGCCTGCACAATGTTTTCTACGGCAATCCCGGCACCGGCAAGACCACCGTGGCCCGGTTGATGGGCCGCATTTACAAATCTCTCGGCCTCCTGCGCCGTGGTCATGTCGTCGAATGCGACCGTGGCCGGCTGGTGGCGGAATACGTCGGGCAAACCGCCGTGCGCACCCACGCGGCAATTGACTCGGCGCTCGACGGAATTCTCTTCATTGATGAGGCTTATTCGCTCGCCGGGCGCGGCGCGGAAGATTTCGGCAGCGAGGCCATCGAAACCCTGCTCAAGCGCATGGAAGATGACCGAGACCGGCTGATTGTCATCGTGGCCGGCTACACGGGGCCGATGGAACAGTTCATCTCCTCGAACCCCGGCTTGGAATCGCGCTTCACGAACTATCTCAGCTTTCCCGACTATTCGCCGGAGGAACTGGCGGAAATATTCAACCGAATGGCGGCGCAAAGCGGCCTGGTCTGTTCGCCGGAAACGGCCGACGCCGTTCTGGCCCTGTGCAAGAAGCTGTACGCGGCCCGCAACGAACAGTTCGGCAACGCCCGCGAGATGCGCAACCTGTTTGAATCGGCCGTGCGGAATCAAAGCACCCGCCTCGTGAGCAGCGGCCAGTGCGACCGCGACGCCCTGACCACTTTATTGCCGGAAGATTTGCCCGCCAATTTCGGGTCCGGGATGCCTGCGCCGCCGGAGACTCCGCCGTCGAACTCACGGATTGCGCCGCGGGGCGGGTGAACCGGTTGCCGGGAAGCGCTCCACGTTGTTTGAAGCCCAGCCCTAAAGTTTGGAGTTTTTTCTCGCGCTGGATTCAGGCCCTAGTAAAATCCGGCCCGTGACCAAGGACACCGTCATGAAATCTTTCCCCGACAGGACGCGAGTCCCGCTTTTCCTCTCCCCTGCAAGCAATGCCAGGTTGTCGCGCAACGCGTTGATTCTGGCCGTGCTGTTCGCGGCGTTCGGCGTTTTTGGAGGCCAGGGCAAAACCTTGCGCATCGCCTCCTATAACATTGATTGCGAAGACCAAAACAGCGATGGCAACATCACCAACGCATTTCATTCACTGCCAACAGTGGTCCAAGCCATCGGGCTGCATCACCTGGGCACCAATGCGCAGCCGGTGGACCTTTTAAACGTTGAGGAACTGAATTCCACGACGCTGTCAAATTTTGTGGTGGCGCTGACCAACCTATACGGCGCTGGTTCGTACGCCTACGACCACACGACCGATACGAACAGCGGCGGCGGGCCTGACGGCTTGATCTACAATCTCCACACGGTGCAGGTAATATCAGCACGATGTTTGAAGGACGGTGACACTGTGCTGTTGCAGGCAAACGGCACTTATGCCAGCGCCCATTCGTACAACAACGGTGTCAACGGTGTTGCCCGGTCCCCGATGTGCTACCACCTCAGACCCGCGGGCTTCGGGGCCAGTTACGATTTTTACATGTACGTCAGCCACGCGCGCAGCACCAGCGATAATGCCGTGGGCGATGCCCGTTATGCCGAGGCCCAAGAGGTGCGCAGCGATGCGAAATACAACCTGCCGGCCGGGGCGCACATTCTTTATGCCGGGGACTGGAACCTGTTCAATGGAAGTTATGAGAACGCTTACAAATGCCTCACCGGACAAACGACCACCGACGGCATCAACTGGAGTGATGCCAGTGCGATCTGGGCCAACACAAACCAAACGCAGGCTTTCGATCCCATGTCCAAAACCTCGCCGCCCACCACCGTCACCTTTACGAATGCGGCTGCGGACATTGGCACCTATCTCTACGACGATGCGACCGAAGGAACCTACGCGATGACGTCGCGCCTGGACATTCAACTGCCGAACGCCCTGATGTTCGCCGCGTACAACGGCAATGGCGGATTGCAATTGGCGCCGGACACGGCCGATCCTTACGACCTCTCCAACTTTCCCGCCGCGCAATTCCCATATGCCTTCGAGACCTTCGGCAACGACGGGTCCCCGACCCGCGGCAGCACGGCCACCAGCTCCAGCAACCATTCCTTGAATGATCTCGCCAGCACGACTCCGAATGCCACGACCGTTTACACCGACCTTCAGGAAACCGGCACGGGCAGTGGCAACACCTTCATCGGCAGCGACCATTATCCAATTGTGGGGGATTACAGCATTGTGCCGGAACCGCCGACATCACTGGTCCTGGCCTCGCTGGGTTTTACCAACCAGAATTTCCAACTCGAATTGATTTCGACTTCCACCAACACGGGTTTTGGGATCCTGGCCTCCACCAATCTGGTCAGTTGGACCAACGTTGGCTCTGGTTATACCGGCACGAACGGCGTGTTGCTCTTTCAAGACACCAACACAGGAGGTTCGCCTTACCGCTATTACCGCGCCTTTTGGCCTTTGCCATGAGCCTGTCTGCGCTCGGATGCAGTCTTTGCGCCTTTGCGTTTATCACCGGCCTTGCTTCAATCCTCGCGAGCGCCACACGTAGTATATCGCCGGGTACACCGCCAGTTCCATGAGTGTGGAAGTGATGACGCCGCCGACCATGGGGGTGGCGATGCGTTTCATCACGTCCGCACCCGCGCCGTGACTCCACAAGATTGGCGTGAGGCCGGCGATGATGACGCACGCCGTCATGGCTTTAGGGCGCACGCGCTTGACCGCGCCGTGATGGATGGCGGCATGCAAGTCGGCGCACGTTTTGAGCGTACCGCGTCTTTGCCATTCTCCATACGCCAGTTCAAGATACAGCAGCATCACCACGCCGGTTTCTGCGTCAAGCCCGGCGAGCGCAATAATGCCCACCCATACGGCCACGCTCAAATTATAGCCGCACAGGTATAGCGCCCAAAATGCGCCGACGAGCGAGAAGGGCACGGCGAGCATCACAATGGCGGTCTTGAGCGCGGATTTGGTGTTCAGGTAAATGATGAGCGTGATGAGCAGCAGGGTGAGCGGCACCACAATCATGAGGCGCTGTTTGGCGCGGAGCATATATTCATACTGCCCGCTCCAGAATAAATTGTAGCCGCCGGGTAAAACAATATCGCCGCGCGCCACGGCTTCGTTCACGGCGCGCATGGCCATTTGCACGTAGGTTCCCACATCCACGCCGCGAATATCCACATAGACCCAGGCGTTGGGCACGGCGCCTTCGCTCTTGATGCCCATCGGGCCGTCCACGACCTTGATGCTGGCCAATTGGCCGAGGGGAATCTGCGCGCCCCCCGGCGTGGGCACCACGATGTCCTCGCGCAACGCCCGCAGGTCCGAGCGAAAATCACGGTCGTACCGCAGGTTCACCGTATAGCGTTGGAGCCCTTCGACGGTGGTCGTCAACGGCATGCCGCCGAGCGCCACGGACAGAACATCCTGCACGTCCGCAATGGTCAGCCCGTAGCGGGCAATGGCATCGCGGTCAATTTCAAACTCAATATAACGCCCTCCCATGACCCGCTCGGCGAAGACGCTGCTGGTGCCCGGAACATTGCGGATGACGGCCTCGACCTGGGTGCCGATGTGCTCGAGGGTGGCGAGGTCGGGCCCGGCAATCTTGATGCCCACCGGCGTCTTGATGCCGGTGGAGAGCATATCAATGCGCGTGCGGATGGGCATGGTCCAGGCATTGTTCAACCCCGGAATTTGCACGGCGTCATTCATCGCGTCCGTGAGTTCATCGGGCGTGCGCGGGCGGTGGGCGATAATCTTCCCGTTGTTGTCCCTGATGTCCACTGCTGGCCAGTCGGACTCGGGCTTGAGGCGGATGGTGGTTTCAATCATGTCCATCGGCGCGGGGTCGGTGGCGGTATCAGCGCGGCCGGCTTTGCCGAAAACCTCGGCAACTTCAGGAAAAGCTTTGATGAGTTGATCGGTGCGTTGCAGGATTTCGCGGGCCTTCGTCGGGGAGATGCCGGGAAAAGTCGTGGGCATGTAAAGCAAATCGCCTTCATACAGCGACGGCATGAATTCAGACCCGAGGTTTTGGTAGGGAAAGAGTTTGCCGGCCGACAACAGGCTTTGACGCAACGATCCTTCGGGGAATGTGCGGGAGACAATCGTATTCCAGGGCAGAAATACCCAGACAATCACAAAAATTGCGGTGACAATAACTCCTTTGCGCCGGCGAATGACAAAGTTCAGCACCGGATGATAAATCCAGATGAGCAGGCGGTTGAGGGGATTTCTTTCCTCCGCTGGAATTTTTCCACGGATGAACCAGCCCATGAGCACCGGTGCCAGCGTGATGGAGAGCAGCGCGGCGGCAGCCATGGAATATGTTTTGGTGAACGCCAGTGGTTTGAACAGCCGGCCCTCCTGTTCCTGCAAGGTGAATATCGGCAGGAATGAGACCGTGATCACGAGCAGCGAGTAAAACAAGGTGGGGCCGACCTCAACCGCCGCATCGCGGATGATTTGCCAGTGCGGTTTTTTATTCTGGTGAAGTTCGAGATGCTTGTGGGCGTTCTCAATCATGATGATGACCGCATCCACCATCGCACCGATGGCAATGGCGATGCCGCCGAGCGACATGATGTTGGAACTGAGCCCCTGGCCGAACATTATGAGGAAGGCAATCAGCACCGCGACCGGCAGAACGATGATGGCCACCAGCGCGCTCCGCAGATGCAGCAGAAACGCGAAGCAGACGAACGCCACCACCGCACATTCTTCCAGCAGTGTTTCTTCTAGAGTCTTGACGGCGCGGTCAATCAACGCCGTGCGGTCGTAGTTCACGGTCACTTTCACGTCGTCCGGCAATGCTTTCATAGCCTGGGCGAGCCGCGCTTTTACATCTTGAATCACCTGATACGCATTGGCGCCATACCGCACGATGACAATGCCGCCAACGGTTTCACCTTCGCCATTGGCCTCGGCGATGCCGCGTCGCATGTCGGGCCCGAATTGAATGTCTGCCACGTCCCGCAACAGGATGGGTACTCCCCGGTCCCCCAGCCCCACGGCAACTTTTTTGAGATCGTCCAGGCTCGTGATGTAGCCTTTCACGCGCAGGATGAATTCCCGTTCGGACAGTTCCAGCGACCGCCCGCCGACTTCGCCGTTGCTGCGTTCGATGGCGCGGCTCACGTCGTTCAGCGACAAGTTGTAGGCGCGCAGTTTCGTCGGGTCCACCGTGACCTGGTATTGTTTCACGAATCCCCCGACCGAGGCGACCTCCGACACTCCCGGCACGGCAGTAAGCTGGTATTTCAAATACCAGTCCTGCATGGAACGCAGTTCGGCCAGGTCGCGGTTGGTGGAGTTGAGCGAGTACATGAACGCCCAGCCCACGCTGCTTGCGTCCGGACCCAGCGAGGGCGTGAGGCCTTTGGGAAGCTGGCCGCCGATGCTGCTTAAATATTCCAACACCCGGCTCCGCGCCCAATACGGGTCCGTGCCATCCTCAAAAATCACATAAACGAACGAGAAGCCGTAAAAGGAATAGCCGCGCACGGCCTTCGATCTCGGCACGGAAAGCATTTTCGTGGTGATCGGATACGTGACCTGGTCCTCGATGATGTTGGGCGCCTGGCCGTTCCATTCGGTGTAGATGATGACCTGGGTGTCTGAAAGATCAGGAATGGCATCCAGCGGGATGTGCCGCGCCGCATAAACGCCGCCCAGCACAAGCAGCGCCGTGCCGAGCAGCACGAGGAACTTGTTGCGCAACGAAAAATCTACGACGCGTTGGAGCATGGTTGAAAATGTCGAATGACGAATGACGAATGCTGGTGGCAACGCCCTTCCGTGAATGTGAGGAACCCATTTGTCATTCGTTATTCGTCATTTAACCAATGGCACCAAATCCATTCCGCACTTAGGACATTTGCCGGGTTCGTTTGAAATGACTTCCGGATGCATGGGACAAAAATATTTTTGCGCCGTTTTTTCCACGGCAGCAGCAGCGGACGATTCCGGCTTGGACATCACGGGAATCAACGTCATCCCGCACAGGGGGCATTTGCCCGGCTTGTCTTCATGAACGCTCGCATGTTCCGGCATGGGACACGTGTAGTACAGCACCTTGCCGCCCGGCTGGATTTTTTTCAGCGCCGACGCCGTGACCGGCACCAGCGCCATGCCGCAAATCGGGCAATTCCCCGGGTGATTATAAACAATGGAAACATGCTCCGGCATCGGACAAACGTATACGGTCGTTTCCGGCGACGCTGCCGTGCCGTTCGCTTCAACCGTTTCACGCTTCACCGCTTCACCGCCGGCTTTGCCCGTCGGCCCGCGCATTTTATCAATCGCCTCGCGCAACTGGCTTTCAGAATCCAGCAAAAATTGTCCCGATGTTACAATGCGCTCCCCCGGGCGCAGACCGCTGAGCACCTGTACGAGATCGTCTCCGCCCTCAACCCCCAGCGCCACGTCCCGCGCCTCGAATTTGCCGCCGTCCAACGCCACAAACACGGTGTTTTTTTCCCCGCTGCGCAATACCGCCGAATCCGGCACCAGCACCGCCGAATCCGCCAGTTCCGCCTGAATTTGCGCGGAGATGAACATGCCGGGTTTTAAAAAATATCCGGGATTTTCAAACTCCAGGCGCACGCGCGCCGTGCGCGTTTTTTCATCCACCGTCGGATAAATAAAAGTGACCCGCCCGCGAAATTCACGGTCGGGAAACGCCGAAACTTTTACCACCGCTTCCTGGCCGAGTTGCACAAAAGGCAAATCCTGCTCGTAAATTTCCGCCATCACCCAGACGATGGCGAGGTCCGCGATGCGATAGAGCCGGATGCCCGCGTCCACCATCTGGCCCGCCACGGCATCTTTCTCAATGACGAAACCGGAAATGGGAGCGGACATGGTCAGCGTCCGCAACACGTGGCGGTTGGTTTCAATCTCAGCGATTTGCGCGTCCGGCACATCGAAGTTTTTCAGGTTGCGAATCGCTTCCTGTCTTGCGGCAATCACGCTTTTGAATTTTTTGAAACTGTTGGTGACCACCTGCAAAAACTGCACCTCCGCATCGTAAAGGTCGGGCGAATAAACCTCGAACAACGGATCGCCCCGATGCACGAGCTGGCCGGTGGCGTCCACATCCAGCTTTTCAATCCAGCCCTTGTACCGCGTCGTGACGTCGGCCATGGCCGTCTCATTGTAATCAATGGTCCCGACAGTTCGGATGGTTTTGCGCAACGGACCGGCTTGCACGAGGGCGGTGCGTAAATTCATGCTCTGCCGCGTTGCCGCGTCCACCACAATGGCGGTTGGATTGTTTGTACTGTTGTCCATGCCTGCGCCGCTGCGAATGGGCGTCAGTTTCATGCCGCAAATCGGGCAGTTGCCGGGATGATCCTGGATTATCTGCGGGTGCATGCCGCAGGTGTAAAGCGTCTTGGGGCTGTCGCCGCGCACTTCCGTCACCAGCCACGGGAATGTGGCGAGGATTAAAAACAGGGAAAGCAATCGTCTCATAAATCAATGCCATAGGTACGACGGACAAGGCTGGCAGGGCGCGTCGCTCCGCGCGCACCGTAATTGATCCGCGGTGCTCAAGTACATTCGGAGCGCGCGTGGAGCGGCACACCCCGGGTGATCCCGGTGAGGTTCGCTATTTCTTCGCGTCTGCCGCCCGGATCAACTTCAGGTACTTGTCTGGATTTTTGTCGAAATCCTTTTTGCAGCCCGAGCAGCAGAGTTTTACCTGCTGGCCTTTGTAAACAAAGACATAGGGCGGCCCCATGTCAGCGCCCAGCTTGTCGCCGGATACGGGGCACGTCTTCAGCAGGTCAGGAATGGCATTGGTGTCCGTGTCAGAAATGGTCGTGGCAACCATGGTGCTGCAACAGGAGGGCATTGCGTTCTCGCCGGCTTGGAGCCGGCCAGAAAGGGCGAGCACGCCAAGAGCGGATACAGCGAGCAGGAGGTATTGAGTCGTTTTTTTCATATATTCGGGCAATAATCGTGATTGTTCATTTTGAACAATAGACTTACACCGGCGCTCCGGAAACCCCGCGAAATAGTTTAACTATTTCCGATGCCGATGTTTGAGACTACCAGATTCGGCGAATTATACAAGCCGCACGGAGTCAAGCGGCCCTACCAACCGCAACGGCGTTGCAGATTCCAAACAGCCATTATATATCAGGCCAAACTCCCGATCCGCCGCAG
>Ga0302320_10010558_pt1 | contig 19666 bp, 20 predicted proteins | sample Bog_T0_3_FD_202130 | JGI IMG/M metagenome (GOLD analysis project Ga0302320, IMG submission 202130) | Peat permafrost microbial communities from Stordalen Mire near Abisko, Sweden - Bog_T0_3 | ecosystem: Environmental > Terrestrial > Soil > Wetlands > Peat | place: Sweden: Abisko, Stordalen Mire... | reverse complement strand
GCAGCTTGTTCGAGCGTGTCGAGGATGTGCGCCATCAGGTTGGAACCCTGGGTACGAGCAGACACTGGTGTGCGTGTCGTCAAAGCAAATTGCTTGACTTGCAGCGGTATGAGACGGCGGAGCATGCGTTCATCGACTCGCCCCCAACCTACGTCGGACATTGGTTTGTCATCGACATATTCGAGCAATATATCTTCAACGAGTGGTGACGCGGCTGCGAGGGGTTTGGGATCGTCGAGAATGGGTTTCGCGGCAGGATGGGCGGGATCTGGGGCGAGGACGTGGGCGAACTCTTTGAGCTCGGGGTTCTCAGTAACTGAAAAGAAAGGTGCCGCGTCCTTGCCCATGGCGGCTTGGCTATCGCTGGCGGAAACGTCTTTGGGCGACAGCGGGAAGAAGCTTGGAACAGGCGAGAAGAGTGCGTCCCTGACGCCCTGCACCGGAATGATGGTGTTGATCGGAAGTGGATCGCATCCCGGTTCGAGACCGGCAAAGGTGTTGCGCGTCGACTCAATATTGCGCTCGTAGGTATCGGCGTAGAGATAGACTTCGTTGCTGTCGGGGCAACCTGCCGCCGGTAGCAGGCCATTGCGGACAAAGTCGAGGCGCATGTAAGAGCCCATCTGATGTATCGCTATCGCGCCGTGCGGTGTCAGGTAGCCAAGGGGAACCTCCCATTCAGGCCAGGGATCGTAAGAATGGAGGTCAAGAACTGAAGCAGCGGTGAGGGACGAACGGATGCCATGGCGCGACAAAACCAGCGTAAAGCGGAGCTTGTCTTTGCCGTGGTCAGTGAACGTCTGGTTCTGTGCCGGAAGGATAGTGGCCGTGAGCAGGAGGGCAATTGCGAGGGGAGTCCGCATGCGTATATATTGCCACGTTCCGGTTTGTTTCCGGCTCCGTATCCGTTTTGCGCGAGACATGGAACGGCCCAGGAGCAGCCATGATGACGGCGGCGCTGCGATCGATGCTCGCCCATATGAAGCTGCACAGACCCATCAGTGAGGTACGTAGTCCTCACTATGGGGATGAAGATAGGCACCGCCCGGCGGACCCAGGATACTGCGATGCTGACAGCGCCGCCCACGACCCCCAGTATGGCGTCGGTGGCACGCGGGCCTACCGAGCGACCCTGCTACGCGTCAACCTCCAGCACGCCCCCGTGGTGCGCTTCCGGTACCCAGTCGGGATAGCCTTTCACTTGACCCGGCGAGTAGAACGCCGCGCCTCCGACTTGCGGAACAAACGCAGTCTTAATCACCAGGTCCAGCGGCATGTCCGTCATGCGATAGCCATCCGGCGTCAGCTTTCCCATCACTTCCTGCAAATTATCCCCATCCATCTCCGAGATATTTTGCCGGATCGAGACCACCTCAAACGCATACGCCTTGGCCGGTGCCGCAGTTGCTGCTGCCGTCGTGGCAGCCGACGGAGTAACTGGAGCCGCTGCGTTCGGTGCATTCGCCGCTTAGCCCATCGCCATCCCACAGCCCAGAAGGAATACCGTACCAATCTTGCCTGTCATCTCGTTCTAACCGCTAATTCTCCGACGGCCTCTCCACATGGTCGATCACCAGCGTATCGATCATGCCCGTCCCCGGCTGCAGCTTCAATCCAAGCTGCTCCTGCACCGCCGTAAAGATCGAAGGTAGAGAATCGTCCGCAGCAGCAGGAGTGGGTGCCCCCACTTCTCCCGGCGGTCCCAACCTAGCTCCCTGCACTGGGGCAAAGCTCAGCGTGAAGCTGTACTTCTCCGTAAGTCCGGTCTTGTCCTTCACGATGCGACCCGCGCCCACAAAGGGCTGCTCCAGAAAGGTCGCCAGGTCCCGCATCGTTTCCCCTTGCAACTGAAAACTGCCGATCCCGCGCATCACAGTCAAAGGTCCGGACATTGGCTTTCCGTCCTTGTCCTTCGGGCCATTGGGGTCGATGCCCTCCTTCATCTTCGGGCCGCCCTTCGCCACCACCAACTCATAGTCCGGCACCTGCTTCAACTCGCGATGCGCCTTCATCTTGAACCGGTCCGCCAGCAGCGACCGCAGCAGCGCCTCCATCCGCTGGCCCTTCTCGTCCATGCTCAGCTTCGCGAACTCCGCCGTCTGCTCCGCACTCATCTTGGCCTCGACGTCATAGTAATCGGTCTTGGTCCAGTCCGGCAGTCCGATCACACTGTCGTCGGTGGGAAGCTGCATCACCCCGCCATACGCGTTCCACACCATTGTCGACACCGTCGTCGCGTCCGCCTGGATGCCATCCGGCATATAACGGAAACCCGGCATCCTCTTGCCGCCCGTATCGATCGGCTTCACGGAAACCACATCAAACACCATCGCAGCCGCACTCGCATCGCCACTCTGCGCCGCAGCGCCGGGATGCGTCCCATCTGCCTGGCCAAATGAAAGTCGTGCAGCCATTACTATGCATATGGTCGCGAACGCAAAAGTTAGCGCCTTCGCATTATCGCTCATGACTCGGTTCCTCTTTTTGGCAGCATCATACACACTAAAGAAGCCATCTTGGGCCCGTCCATAATCGCCTTGGCTCCATCATTTAACCATATCCTCAATCGTCCCACGCAATGGCTCGACTGACTGCATTCTAAGAGGGTCCATTCTGCGAACTGCCTGCGAAGTCAGTTTGCGGTAACTTGGGTTCGCTGGCCGATCCTCGACGTGGGCGCAGCGTCAAGTTGGAACTGCACGAGTACAACCGGCAATTCTGCTGAGGGGGCTTCAGCCCTGGTCCACAACCTGTACCTTCCTGACCGCCAGAATTGGCGTCAAGGTTCTGTTGAAAGCAAACCCTTTGCCCATGCGCACGGAGGAAGCCTTGCGGACCATCGCAATCGGACTCAACAATACCTCTTCATGGGTCTGACTCGGGCGGCCATCGTGCCGCATCGCTCTACAGCATGATCGGAACAGCCAGACTCAACGGTCTCGACCCGGTGTTCTACCTGCGCATGGTCCTACAGGGACAGGGCCTGGGCGACCTACTGCTGACGGATGCACTCTACAAGGCATGGCAGGCCTCAAAGCTTGTCTCCTGTCGGGCGGTCGTGGTGGACGCCAAAGAAGGCTGCGTATTCCGGTCGATGTGGGCAGGCGATTCCATTCGATGTGGGCACCTATTCCGTTCTGATGTGGGCAGCATTTGCTGTTTTACCGTAATCGGTGCCCACATGGCGTAATCGGTGCCCACATCGAACGGAACGGTATCCCAGATGAAATGTAAAGGTGTCTGTGGGTTGGGGCCGGAGCGGACAGGGTTGGTAATCCCAGGCAGATGTTTTCCTGAAGTCAAAGGAGAACATCTTGCCCGAAAGTCGGTTACCCATGAGAAAAACGCACGAAATTCTACGGCATCACTTTGAATCACACCTTGTCCCGAGGCAGATCGCCTCGATCTGCAAGGTAAGCAGAAGCACCGTGCAGCGGTGTCTTGAGCGGCTGAAGGCGGCGGGACTGAGTTGGCCGTTGCCGGTCGAACTGGATGACGTGGCGCTGGAGCGGCGCTTGTTTCCTCCGCCTCCGGTCGCGTCGCCCGAGGACCGTTGCCTGCCGGACTGCGCGACGATTCACCGGGAACTGAAGAGCCGCAAGAATGTGACCCTTCAGCTTCTGTGGGAAGAGTACAGGCAGGCCAATCCGCTGGCCGCATCCGATGTGCCCTTGTCATTCAATATCAGCCGACCTCGACGGCTGATTAAACTTAGCAATGCGGCTTAGAGACGGCGTCACGCACGCCACAGCTTCAAGACCTATCGATCTTCATCGACCCAAGAACGAAAGTAGGATCCAGACCTCTTGCGTCGGATTCAAACCTGCATTCGAAGGGGTAAATGTCGTGGATTGCCTCACCTTTGTCCAATGACATACCTGAATCCGCCCCGTACGGTAATCTCGCGTAGACTCTCCCTCTTGCCTGATAAAGAATCCGATATGGAGCAAGGGATAGAATTGACAGACTATCGAGAAGTACGTCATCATCCGGGACATGCGTTGACAGCGGATCAAACTCTTCATCGGCCTCGTCAAACAGCCTGGATTCGAAGTAAATAGCTTCTTTGGCAGCATCAGCCGCACTCGATAGTAGACTGTCGTGTTGCTCTTGGATAAGGCTTAAAAGCTGGTCGAAGGTTCCAAGAGCACGTATTGCTTCCAATTCGGCGGTTTCTCCCGGAATATCGAAACTTTCCTCCATATAGAGTCCGTATTTGCTCAACGCGTCTATTAGGGCCATGCATTCTTTCACCGTGCTCTGTACGTCTATGTGAAGGTCCTCCAAAACGAATTCATCATGGAGTTCTCCCTGCACGGCATATTTGGCGCGCTGCGCCTGCGTGACGCCATCCTCCTCACGGAGATCCGTGTTTTGCTCAAACCATTGGCACTCTCTGATCTTCTCCTTCGGTGCGAGTTGTTCTAGCCAGATATGACCCAATTCTCTCAAGGCAGAGACAAAGTTCTTGAGTCTTAGCGGACTGTCTTCGTGATCGAAGCTTTTCACCGCAGCATCGAAGATTTCACGCTGCAAATCAAGCTTGAAATGACCACGGACGCGATGGATCAACTCATTTTTCGCAAGGTTCATGTGTTCACATTCCATCTGAGCAAATCCTACTTTCGCTTTCCCGCGAGACAACGGTAGCACCGATAATGCTCATCCGGCAATAACTATCGAACGAAGAAAAGCCACATGGCAACGAGCGATGCGCCGCCGATTCCATCGATCGATTTCTTCACATCATCAATCGTAGCGATTCTAGAACCATGTGAATCACTGACGTACTTTCCATCGAATTCGGCCAATCTGGCCCCATGCTTATCTTTGATATATTTGCCATCAATCTCCCCCAACCTACTTCCGTGATGGTCGCTTATGTACTTACCATCAAGTACAGCAACTTTACTTCCGTGTCGATCTATTAATTCATTGCGATCGAATTTGTATTCTGCCATGTTACCCTCCATTGCTTGGCTCCGATGATTTTCGTTAGACGGCAAGAAGGAGCCTTTTCCTTAATGCCCAAAGCACCGCCCCAATCAAGGAGCGGTTGGAAAACTGACCTCGGCGCTAGTTATTGATATTGAGTTCCTTGTTTTTGTCTTGGGCTAGGTTGAGGTCCACGCCGGAGCCGAAGAAGTACAACGCAGCGAGACCGTCGATATTGAGGTTCTTCCTCACTTTGACCTTCAAGGCATCGATGATGTCCTGTCTGTAGGCGGCGATTGCGAGAATAGGTTTCGTTTCTACGCGCTCGATCTTCGCGGACGCAAGAGCCCAGCTATCGGGAAGTAGCTTGAGCTTCTTCTTGACCTCGATCACGTTGTTGTACGCCTTTATGATCTCATCTTTGTGAATTTCGGCGAATGCGGTGTATTTGGCGATCTGTTCGTTGACTTCCTTGAAGCCCTTCGAGTCGGAATAGAGCCGCTTATCGAAGATTTGTTTCAATTCGACGAAGACCAGCTTGTTGTGATTCTTGTCGTAGTTCACCAGATCGATTCTAGTATTGCCGCTGCTTGGCGCGTTCTCTTCTTCGGGATCAGTCTCAGTGCCGGAATCGTTGAACGCGATTTCGGCGTCGAGCAGAGTCCTGCGATTAATCTCCACCAGATTGGACTGAATTCTTTTTTCCTCACCGGCGAGCGCGGCGATATTCGACCTGATCCGTTTGAAGTTCTTTTCCTCAAGAATCGAAGTGACCAGGTTGCAAGTCTTCTGATGAGTGACGGCAAGATCAGAACCGGAGGGCGTGACATCAACGTATTCCGGGCTATGGGAGTCGATCAGATACTTGTAATGAATGCTGCAGACAACCTCCTTATTCCGAAGCTGGATGGTCAGCAGACTTCCCATTCGGTAATAGACACTGAGGTAGTCGCCGCGAACCTGGATGCTTAGCTCCGGGTACTCGAATAAGCGACTGACGAGCGTATTCCACCATTCATGCTTGCCCGATGCAAGTTCAATAACCAGTGGATCTTCTGCTTTGAGACGTTCAAATCGTTTTTGCTCTGCCATGTCTTTCCTCTCTAGCTCAGGACGAAAGGTTCGCCGTCCTGGATAAGTGTTACGTTGTCGAAGTGATCCTGAAACCGCTCCGCGTATTCGGTGTGGATGGGTACGAGCATGCGGGGATTCAGTGCTGCAGCCAATCGCTGCAGATCCTCTACGGGCGCGTGTCCGCTGGTATGGGTGTAGACGAAGTTGATTTCCGGGTCGCTTCGGTAGGCGGCGATTTGGTCGCTGCCGAAATAGTCGGCGTGGGTTCCGTCGAGATAGCCGAGCCACTGCGAGTAGATGACGTTGACAGGGGCTGCGGCGTTCTTGAACGCATTGATGAGGCGAAAGCTGGACATCTTGCCGAAGTAGAGGAAAGCTTCAGGAGTTGCTTGTAGTTCCTCGCGCTTGACCCTGTGGAGATAGAGTCGCTTTCTGAAGTCTCCAAAGTAGTCTGGGTTTGCCTTGAGCCTTTGATCCTGGCGGTAAGCGGCGAAAACTCTTATCTCGGGCCAATCCATGGCAGGGGTATTTTGAGTAATTTGCCGGAGTTGTTCGAGCACCCATGCGGTGTAGATATCGATAACGAGGAGCTTGCCAGCACGTTTGCAGGCGCGATGGGCGGAGACGATGCGGTCGATGTTCTGGGAGGAAGAAAGCAGGAACGAGATGTTCTTCTGTTGTCGAATTGTCTGGAAGATCGTGTTCTCGACCGCCGTCTCGTCCGGGAACTGGTCGTTGCAGCGATGCAGCATGGTGCCTTCGAGGAAGAGGAGATCGATGTCGCGAATCGGACGCTTCACGAGATTCTCGAAAAGTATTCCCTTTCGGCCATGCGAGCGAAGGTCGCCGCTGTAGAACAAGCGCTTGCCTTCGGCTTCGATGAGGAAGGCGTAGGCATCGGTGGCGGAGTGATCGACGAGGTACGGAGTGATGGTGAACTCACCGATGGTAAACGGCTGCCAGGCCTTGAAATCGTGGAAATCGAGCGCATATCTGTCTTTGCCGATGAACAACTGCGGGGCGTCGATCAGGCTACGGGCCAGCCTGCCGATGTAGACCGGAGTGCCGGATGGCAGTGTAGCCATCAGACCGAAGTGGTCCTGGTGGGGGTGGCTGACCAGAAGGGCGTCCACGGAAAGGCCCGAGAGATCTACGGGCTGACTGTCGGGGCTGAGGGGAAGTCCGGCATCGAGAAGGATGCTGGTTTTTCCGGATGAGAGCTGAATACAGGTTCCGCCAATTTCGTGGGTGCCTTTATGAATGGTGATTTTCAATGGTGCTCTATTTCTCCGTGCTCTTTCTCGATTTGAAGGGACAGCACCGCACGTGATTCAGACTCTTTACGCTACGCCGATCATTATAGCTGCCTTGAATGCCCTATCCTGTACTCAAAAACACGAACGAGAAATTTACACTTGCTGGCGCTTTTTCTAAAGAAAGTTGTGGAAAACTCGGGGGCGTCCATTTCAGAAGCCGGACTTTCACTTTCTTGCCGTGGCAGGGCGTTGCGTTCGCAGTGAACACTATCGTAAGCGCTATGGAGTCCACATCTGTTTGACCCTCGTCATCGACCACATCGAGAATCCCTCCGAAAACTAAGCATGCCAATGAGGATCGTCACGCAAGTTGCGTATCAGGAAAAGCTGCGTTCAAGAAATCCTCACGCGGCTCGAAAGCGGCTATTACTGGCCTCGTTTGGGAGTACCAAAGATGGTTCCATCCCTTTCGTGCAAAACCATTGCTGAATGCGGGACCGCCGCTTAATCTGTGTTTGGGAGCATAGTCCATGAGCCATCAGGAACAGATCGTTGCAACAAACGATGAGCTGACGAATGCAGTGCTGTCGGTCGTAGAATCCTTCGAGCCGTATCGAGCCGACCATCGTCCGGACTGTGCGGACTTCGACCGCTGGCTTATCTGGAATGATAAGACTTCCGAGCGGCTGGGCATCGTTGCCCTTGTCGGGCCACAGGAGAACGCTTTATCGCTTCTTGAAAAGAAGGTACTTTTGCGTTCACGCACGATGGATCTGCTGCGCAATGTCGCGTAGCAGCGCACCTGTTCAACAGCGGAAGCAGGATAGATACTGGCGTACTACTTTTGAGTAGTGCTCGTATCATTAGCATCATGTTCAATAGACTCCGCTGGGGAGTTCTCAGCACCGCCAATATCGGCCTCAAGAAAGTCCTTCCTGCGATGCAGAAGGGCCAATACACCACTCTAGCCGCGATCGCATCGCGCGATCTTGCAAAGGCTCGGGAGGCGGCGACTGCGCTTGGCATTCCCACGGCCTACGGTTCATACGAGGAATTGCTGGCCGATCCCAATGTCGACGCGATTTACAATCCGCTTCCCAATCATCTTCATGTTCCCTGGACCATCAAGGCCGCCGAAGCCGGGAAGCATGTTCTCTGCGAGAAGCCCCTCAGTCTCACCGTCGCCGAGGCAAAAACTCTTCTTGTCGTTCGCGCACGCACAGGAGTCAAGATCGGTGAAGCCTTCATGGTCAACTGCCATCCCCAATGGCTTCGCCTGCGCCAATTGCTCGGCGAGGGCCGCATCGGAGAGCTTCGCTCCATCGTCGGCGTCTTCAGCTACTTCAATATCAACCCGGCCAACATCCGCAACCGGATAGAGTGCGGCGGCGGCGCTCTCATGGACATCGGCTGCTACCTCATCCACGCATCCCGCTTTGCCTTTGCAGAGGAGCCTACGCGAGTAGTCGCCTGCATCGACCGCGATCCCACGATGCATACCGACCGGCTCACCTCGGCGATTCTCGACTTTCCCAACGGCCAAGCCATCTTCACTTGCAGCACACAGTTGGTCCCCTACCAGCGCATCCAATTTCTTGGCACCCGTGGGCGCATCGAGATTGAAATCCCCGTCAACGCGCCTCCTGACCGTCCCACGCGCCTTTTCATCGACGATGGGCGCGACCTCTTCGGCAGCGGGATCACGACGGAGACCTTCCCCGTCTGCGATCAATACACCCTACAGGCCGACGCCTTCTCCAAGGCCGTCCTGGAAGACACTGAAGTCCCCGTTCCCATCGAAGACACCGTCAAGAACATGGCTGTCATCGAGGCTATCTTCGACTCCGTCAACACAGGCCAATGGGTATCCCCACAGCGATGAAGGACTTGCCTAAGTCGAAGGTATAGTTACAGCGAGCAATGACTGAAAGGGATAGGTCTGCTCAGTTGTGGGAGAGTCTCACCACTTCCCATTCTTGCGCGAAACAACTATTATCGACACGGCTCCGGGAGTGTATGAAATCTATGCCGAGGTTCCCGACGACAGTTGTTCGGCGCGTGGATTGATGCAGGGAGAGGGGGACCTTTTGTCATGGTCACAACCGAGTTAAATCTCAACCGCTATGAGATGCTGATCGACGGTGAATTAGTGTCGGCTTCCAAGCTGCTGCCGGTCGTAAACCCAGCAACCGAGGAAGTGATCTCCGAATTTCCATCCGGCACGGTCGAGGACGTGAACCGGGCTGTGCTCGCCGCCGAAGAGGCGCAGAAGAGTTGGGCCGCGCTGCCTGCGATCCGCCGGGCGGGCTACCTGCGGGAGATCGCTACGCTGGTTCGCGCCAATCGCGAAGCTCTGGCCCGCGTCATCACCCAGGAGCAGGGCAAGATTCTTTCTCTCGCCCAGGTCGAGGTGGACTTCTCAGCCGACTATCTGGATTACATGGCGGAGTTTGCCCGCCGCTATGAGGGCGAGATCATCCCGAGCGATCGCCCCGGCGAAAACATCCTGCTCTACAAGATGCCCATCGGCGTGATTGCGGGCATTCTGCCCTGGAACTTTCCGTTCTTCCTGATCGTGCGCAAGATGGCACCCGCTTTGGTCACCGGCAACACCATCGTCATCAAGCCCAGCAGCGAAACCCCCAACAATGCCTTCGAGTTTGCCCGCCTAGTGGCCCAGTCGTCGCTGCCCAAAGGCGTCTTCAATCTGGTCTCCGGCTCTGGATCTGTAGTGGGCAACGCGCTGGCCAGCCATCCCAAGGTGGGCATGGTCAGCCTGACGGGCAGCGTAGAGGGCGGTGTCGCCGTCATGCACGCGGCAGCGGACAACGTCACCAAGGTCTCGCTGGAGCTGGGCGGCAAGGCCCCGGCCATCGTGATGGGCGACGCAGACATCGACCTCGCCGTGCGCGCCATCCGGGCCTCGCGCATCATCAATACCGGGCAGGTCTGCAACTGCGCCGAGCGGGTCTATGTCCACCAGTCGGTTGCGGAAGAGTTCATCGAAAAGATTACTGCGGCCATGCGGCAGACGGTTGTCGGCGATCCCTTTGCGGCGGCCACGGAGATGGGTCCGCTGGTCAGCAAGCGGCAGCGGGAGTTGGTGCATGCGGCGGTCGAGCAGGCGCTCAAGGACGGGGCCAAGCTCGAATGCGGCGGCAACTACGAAAGCCAGACCGGCTACTACTACCAGCCCACGGTGCTGACAGACTGCCGACAGGAATCCGGCATCATGCAGCAGGAGATCTTCGGGCCGGTGCTGCCCATCGCCACCTTCCAGACGCTAGACCAGGCCATCGCGTACGCCAACGACTGCGAGTACGGGTTGACCTCGTCGATTTACACCCGCAGTCTGGATGTGGCCATGCGGGCCACGAATGAGCTGAAGTTCGGCGAAACCTATGTGAATCGCGAAAACTTCGAGGCCATGCAGGGCTTCCATGCCGGATGGCGCAAGTCCGGAATTGGCGGAGCCGACGGCAAGCACGGCCTAGAGGAGTATCTCCAGACCCACGTCGTCTACATGAACTATGACCTCAATAAACAGTAAGGAAGCGTTGTCGAACAGCCTGAGAACGTGCGGGCGTTGCTGTCCATCTGGCCAATGGCGGCCTTTCAAAGACCGTGAACATCTCTCACGGACTGACCCTTTCAAAAAAGAATTGCCCAGAAATTCACCCGCAAAACGGATGGTCCAAAAGGATCGCGAATCTCGGACAGCTAAGTGTCATGTTTTCAGCGAAGCTTCGAAGCTGATCCTGATGGTCAAGAACCTACAGGTTGCGGACCACGCCCTTCTCCGCATGGCTGAACAACGCGCCATCAATTTGGTTGACTCGCACTCGCGGCGCGAGTTGTCCCTGTCGCCGAAGAAAAGAGAAGTCGCCTACGGGCGAGGCGGAAACCTGCGGGTATCAGTCTTGGCTCTGCGCAAAGAAAGTGGCAAATACACTTGCTTTACCGATCAGGTATCCGCGCAGCAGCGCGGCGCATTCAGGCGTGATATTCCCATGGACAACCTGGTTCCGCAGAGTGATAACGGGCTCACACTGGCGAACTATTACGCCAGGATTTTGGCCTCGCGTTCGTACGAGACGCTGCACCACAAGATCTTGTTGAATGAAGCGAATTACTTGCCCTGGAGTAAGACGCTTATTGCCGCGACGATTCCGTATCAGTTTTAGGTCCCCTTCATCAGGATAGTCTGCGTGCCCAATGTCGATTAGACTTCGGAATATTGGATCTCTGACACGGATGTTAAACTCGCTCTCAAATGCTTTAGCTTGGAGAAACGCAGCAGACAGTTCGCTCCCATCTCTTCGGCTACAATGTTCCGCTTCAGCCTTGAGGAGAAGATCTCTCGTGACTGAGTCTAACGCTGAGTACAAGGAGTATCCCAGTTTCATCTCAAGTGAGTGTTCAGTGCTTGTCCCAACACTGCGCAGAGTATCGACGAGCCGCTGACGCTCCCCGTCGCCCCACATGGTGTGCCGAGCGCGTTGCGATCTAGCAGAGAATTCTTGGGCCATTGCGATTGCGCAAGTTATCTGATCATGAGTCATCTCTGAAGCGACCGCTTCCAAGAAAGCAGGCGCTCTCGCGAAGCCACCGACCTTACTGAGGTTCAACCACTTGTGAGAGGTCGTGATATCTCGTGGAACGCCCTGCCCGCGAAAGTATCCAATACCGAGATTAAACTGCGCCTCAACGTCCCCGGCCTCGGCTGCTTGTCGGAACCAATCCATGGCGGCAGACGCGTTCTTTGGAACTCCCTCTCCTGACAGATAGAGAGTTCCGAGCATGAACTGTGCGTCTCGGTCTCCTTGATGTGCCGCCATTCTGTACCACCTGCTTGCCTCGGCTGTGTCACGCGGAACTCCCATACCGGCACCCACCATAGATCCCAAAGCCGTTTGAGACTCAGTGATGCCACTGGTTGCAGATGTCTGAAAGAGTTTGATAGCAAGCGCGTAGTCCCTGGGAACACCTCGGCCATCTCGGAATAACGTGGCGAGGCTAAACTGAGCCTCTGCGTTTCCGGCTTCGGCAGCTTGTTTGAAATAACAGGCTGCGACGGAACAGTCGACCTTAGTACCCAAACCAAGCTCAAAGCACAATCCAATCTGCAACTGGGCTCTAGAATCGCCCCCAGTCGCCGCTACTTGCCATAGCTCGATAGCCTTGGCAGTGTCCCCCATCTCCCAGCACAGCAGCGCATCATCGAATTCTGCTAATGTGTCCATCGCGTTTACCTTTGCTGGAATCGGGCGAGTGCCTCTTGCGCTTTCGGTAAGCCTTGCAAGGCTGCTTTGCGCAAGTATTCGACACCGAGCCGGATATCGCGCGAGATTCCCCAACCATTCATGTAGCAAGCGCCAACGGCGTACTGCGATTGGGCATCGCCTAGTTGGGCACCCTTCAAGAAATATTGAAATGCCCGTGCATGGTTCTCTGGAACCAACTTCCCAAGGCGGTATATCTGTCCTAAATTGAAGAGCGCATTCGTGCAAGAATTTCGACTGTCATCGGGGGGTGCAAGCAGATCACCAATCGTTTGCTCGTTAGAGCTGACGCTGGCAGCCGCTCGGTTTAGCCAAAACAATGCCTTTTGAGTGTCCTGTGAGACACCGAGACCTTCTGTGAAAATTACGCCGAGAGTGAATTCTGCTTCCGGATATCTACTTTCGGCAGCGGACGTAAACCACCGCACTGCCTCGTCCACATCGCGGCGTACCCCCTCCCCGTTCAAGAAACACCTGCCGAGATTATATTGGGCCTCTACATATCCCAGACTTGCCGACCGTTGATACCACTTAGCACCCTCGGTGTCGTTCTTAGGCACACCTCTACCGGATCTGTAGAGGAATCCCAGTTTGCACTGAGCCTCGGCGTGTCCCTGCTCAGCGGCTTGTCTATACCAGAACGCGGCGCGTTCGTAGTTTTGCAGGCCAGACTTGAATAGAAATGCCAACCGGCATTGCCCTTCCGCATCGCCCTGCTCAGCAAGTTGTGTGAAAGAGTGAAATGCTCCATCTAAATCGCGATTTTCTATCGCAAGCATGCCCTTTCGCTTTAGTTCACCTCGGTCAGTGTCGGCACAGGGTGCAGCCGCTCTTGCCAAAGGCGGCGTTCCGGACGACGGTTTAGCAGCAGACGAAGACTTGAAGATATCCAGAAATCCCATATATGCTCCTATCAACTCTGGACGACTCTCAAGACGTATACGACAAGTCCAAGTGATTTGTAAGCCTCATTAGACACTACCAGTCACGGCATCCTGTGACCTACATGTCGCGGTTGGTAACAGTGTAACTCACGTACCAATTGAGTGAACCGTCCAGCGTTTTCCTGACAGGTTTGCATGAAAGAAACTGGCTTTGCTACGTTGCTGGTCTTTCCTCAATAAGTGATGCCAAGGCAAGCGCTCTGGCTTGCTGACGCGAATGCGGTGTTCCTGTTGACATCGCATCCGATATAGCTCGAATTCGCTGTAACCGTCTTTCTGTAGCCTTTGCAAAGTCACGAGCATAATCCCAACGAGCGAAAACCCACCGGACAGGTAGGCTGACCATATGCAAGGGAGGTATTGTCGCAGTGCCCACACCGTAGCCAATCAAATTGGCAAGAAACAGGCGTGTTCCGCGACGCCATGTACGCTTTGTAAACTGTCTATGCGTTGTCTTGCCTTGGTACAGAGAGTAACCCTCAGTGGCAAAGACAACGAACTCTCCAACCAACGGGAACGTATAACTGTCTATATGATCGGCGGCTGTCACCGCTGTTTGGGCCTTCTCCTGCAGTGCATCTCCGTCAACCGCGCTGTCGAAGATATGGTCGTATAAACCGGCATTGTGCAGCGCGTCTACCGTTTGATGTGGAACGTAGATGTCAACGTTTGGATAACGCTCCAGCGCCTCTTTAATCAGGGCTACTGAGGCGGTTGTCTTGTCCTGTAGAACTTGAACGGTTTCGTGATCTGGTCCTTCAATGATGATGTCGTAGCCAGGTTGTACCGGGCTTTCGGCCAACTTTGCTACATACCCGGACTGCAAGTGGCCGTTGTTCAGATAATCGACATGTTGCAGCTCAAACAGCTTTCCCTTGATCCCCGAAAAAACGCCTCGTAACTCGTCCGGTTCGTCATGCAACTGAACAAATTGGACAAAGTTGCCAACATGGGGAAACTGAAGATGGAAAGCCTTGATAACTTGGGGATCAAGGTCGGATTCGCTGATGTTCCCGTACCGCACCTCATGGAGAATCTCGGCGACAGACATTCCGGCCAGCGTAGCGGTGTCTAACCATTCCTCACCCGAAAGCTGTGGAAACAGCGTCTTCCGCCAACTTGTGTTCAGAACTCCATAACGCTCGCGAGTCTTTCGTATGAAATCGTCAAGTTTAGGATTCATTTCAGACCCGCCATCTGGCTGCCACGATTGCAACAATACCAGCACACGCCACGATTAGCGTGACCCAAAATATGCGACTAAGCTGAGTCGTTTTCCTTTGCAGCACCTCAACGGTCTCCTCTAAGGTGATGAGGCGCATCACAATTGCAGAATATACAACCTCCATTTCGCTCTGTACTTCTTCCATATTGCGAGTCATTTCTGCGCCCGTAACCTTGTCCATCGCGCTCTTGTACTGATCCGCGAGGTGCTTCCCTGCGTCCTTTACAGCATCGGTGCCACGCGCAAATAAGGACTTGTGATCATCCATGCTTTCATCTCCCGTGAAAGCCCGAAACAGAATATCTATCTAACCAGCGATCTCCATGGTGTCTCTCGGCTACGAGCCAATATACTCGCAGCGGCCTCAGCTCGCGATGTTTTTGCATATCTTCCGGGGGCCAAGACCCCGGGTGTACCCGCAGGGCCGCTGCCGAGAAAGAGACCGGTGACGAGTTGTCTGAACACAATCTGACGCCGACGGTTCAAATCCGAAAATCCGTCATAGCAAACTCCAGGTTGAGATCGTTCACTGCCCGTTTACGGACCTCTTCAACAGCCGTCATGTCCGTGATTCCATTCTCCCGTGCCGCCTGCTCCCAGAAATCCTTGGTCGTCATTGCCATGATGGCAGCCTCCGCCAGCATCTGCTCGTCCGTGAGCGGTGCGTGGGAGGCGAACAGGTCAGCATAGAGGGTGGTGCCCCGGCCATATCCCTCGGTGCAAGAGTCAGGCAGGCACATGCCCCAAATCTCCGCCTGGTTCTGGGATCGTGTAATGTCGGTATCCATACTCTCCGGGTCGGTGCCAACGTACCGGAAGCGCACCACGGGCGCGTGCTGGAGGTTGATCCGCAGAAGGGTCGCTCGGTAGGCCCGCGTGCCAGCATCGCCGTAGCGGGGATCGTGGGCGGCGCTGTCGGCATCGCAATAGCCGGGGTCCGCCGGGCGGTGCCGGTAATCATCCTCATAGAGAGGACTGCGCACCTCAATGACGGGTCTCCCCAGCTTCATATGGGCCAGTGTCGATCGCAGCGCCGCCGTCATCATGGCCGCGACTTCGTAGTCCCGCTGCATGCGGGCGCTCTTACGGTCGAGCGCGTCGTCATTGCGATTCAACGGATGGTCATCGCCCGCCCACCATGAATCGGGGGTGTCGTTGAAGAAGTTGGTCGGGCGTATGACATGAAGGGCGGCCATGCAGTAGGGGATCCCCGCGTCCGGCTGACCCCAACCGTCGCCAATCTTACGCAGTGAGAACGCCTTCACCGTCCGGTTGGTGACCCCGTAGCCAACGCTGAACCCGAAGGGAGTGGAGTCGTCCCAAAAGCGGTCGTAATTTTCGACGTACTTGGCGGTCACGTCCGGCTGGGTGCGGAAGTCTATGTCGAATACGGACTGGAATCCGTGATTGGCAATCTGGCCCTCTACCTGGTTGTTGTGTTCCACCCGACCGCGTTGGCTCCGCTCACCGAGATCCACGACCCAACCGACCTGGTTCACAAGGACGAGGATGATGACAAGGCTTCCAACGACTAGCCATTTGCCCAAGTCCATCAGTATCCGCACGGGGGTGAATAGGAAGTGAAGTACGCTTGCATTCTCAGCTTCGATCTGGCTCCTGTCGTTTTCCATAAACTTCCTCCAGCTACCAATCTGTGGAGCTGACATCTAAACGGGAAGTTCGCGTGGTCGAGGTCCGAAACGCCTCAGAGGGGCACAGACGGACAGACCTCTCCTGTGGAGGAGGCTAGGGGACGTGGTTCGCACGCCCCGTTTGCCGCATAGCTTCGTGAGTTGTTTATCCCATTCGGTAATTCACTCCGCACGAGACCGTGCTATTCCTCGGGCAACCGCGTCCTCTCGCAAGACTGTAGGGTGCTTTTACTGCGATCTTAAGAATCATGCCTTTCACCTCCCTCCTCTCAAGAGTCCAATTAGCAACATCAACCTGGGGGTGTATCGGTGCAACCAGACAGTATTTGGGCGAGATAGCAAGTGTAGTCAGCAGGATTTGTCGGTGAACCCATCTCCAACTGCCAAGACCCGGGACACCGGTTGCAGAAGGCGAAGTGTTGACATGTGGAACACTTATTAATGCCCATCAGCTTCTGGTTAGCCCATTCTGTAAAGAAGGGTGAACATTCCCATATCTCGCCCAGACTTTGCTCAGGCCATTTTCCAAGAGTCTTCATCAGGCCGATGCAGGGGCGGATCGTCCCGTCAGGCCCGATTGAGAGTCCCGTTGATCCTGCGCCACAGAGCAGAGACTGATGTCTCTGTTCATCGTCGGCTATGGCCATCGCCTCCCCATTCATATAGAGGCGGTAGAACCGTGATGAGAACAGATCCGCAAGCGCTGTCTTGTCTCTGACCCGAAGGTCAACAGGGGACTGCCCTCCGTCATTCCTGGGTGTAATGTTCACGTCGAACTGGACGTCGCACCCCAGATCGCTGGCCAGAACCTCAATGTTCCGCCAACCATCGATGGTGTGTTCCATGAGAGGGGCTTTCAGAATGACCGGAACACCACGCGCTCTGAGCGTCCGGATGGCTGCAACTGATCGATTCCAGGACCCAGAAACTTGGGTGACCCCGTCGTGGATCGCTGGATCTGCGGAGTAGATGCTACAGCCCACTGATCGCGGGCTGAGGCTGGCGAACAGGTCCAGACAATCCTCGTCGGCCATCGTCAGGTTGCTGATTACGTTGACAACGATGTTGCGATGACGCAAGTCCCGAAGGATAGCCTTAATGTCCTTCCGGGCAAAGACCTCACCGCCGGTGATCAGCAGAGACATCCCGCCCATCGATTCAAACTCGTCGAGTAGCTCTGAGATTTGCGCCGCCGTCAGTTCAGCCGTCTTCCGAATCTCAGGACAATAGCAATGAACGCACTTTTCATTGCAGCGGTAGGTAAGCTCCAGAACCAGACTGTAAAAGATTCGGTTATCCGCCATGAATTGGGCGACTTGGCTCTCGGTGTCTTCAAGCTCGGTTAAGAGGTGGCGGCCTGCCGTAGGGAACTTCGCGGTCTGCGGCTCAGTGCCAACATCCTTGCTGGGATCGACAAGCAGGTTCGCGTTGCAGAGGGATGCCACGAAGCCATCCAGAACACCGCGAGCCTCGACCACGGGATCGCTCTTGAAGCTTCCGTTGGCCACGATATACGCCAAGGCGTTTTCAGCACCGCCCTTGTCGTCGAATATCCGCTGCCAGACATTTGCCGAGTCGCCCTCCAGCAGTGCGACCGATTGAGAGGGTGTGTGGTACGCGACAGCCCTAATTACTCCGTCCCGCCCCACAAATGTCCGCGAAAACGAGCCGATTGGCAATGTGTAGGTCTTGCTCTGCATTGGTCCTATTCCGCCCTTTTAGGCTTTTGTGCACGACCGGTTTGAGTGACCCCTACAGATGGAGGTGTATTACGACTGCTGGTTGGCGAGGAGTAGACCAGCTAATCTGCTCGTGGTGAATCTGCTCGTAAAACCCTACAACCAAGAGCGTGACGAATCAAGACAAATTCTTCAGCGCTCTTGGAGTAAAGGTGCGCGATCTTCGCAAAAAACGTGGATACACCCAAGAGGACATGATCTCGTGCGGCTTCTCCGCGCGACATTGGCAGCAAATCGAGGCTGGCCGTCCGATTACCGTCACGACGTTGCTGCGCATCTGCGAGGTGTTCGAGGTCTCCATGGAGAAGCTCGTGCGCGGCCTGGATGCTGGAACCTACGTGTCACCAGATGCTGAACCCGCTCTCCAGAAGGGCCGTGGCATGCGGGCTCGTCGCAGATCGCTAAGTTGAGTTGCTAGACGTTACTCAACGTAGAATTTCGTCGGCATGCACATCAACGCACAGAACTCGACATTCTCTTCGGGGCTCATCTCGCGATCGAGATGAAGTAGGTCGTAGGCACGCTGACCAGCGGCCTGGTCAGACATACTCTGGGCACTGGTGATAATGGAGGCTGCCTTGCTGGCTGCAACTTTCATATTGGTAATCGTCGCAGCGTTGGGCTCCAGCAGCGCAGTGCGCAGCCGACAGCAGATCCATGCCGTGCTGCCGTCCGGCAGGCTCACCAGCTTCACGTCGTAGTGGGGATAATACCTATGGCAGGTCTCGCAGCATTCGACGTTGAGGTGTTTGAAGTCTTCACAGGTCTTGATCTCGCCCTCGGGGAGTTGCTCGTTCAACTCCGCAATCACGAAGTCGTCGTAGCCTTCAATGCCTACGCAGTCTGCAATCTCTTCTGGAGGCGGGTTCTGCCTGTACTCTATCTGCTGCAAGGTGAGTGCAATGATTTCTTGCTTCGTCATCGAGATTCCTTCTCCGCTTTTCAAGCCTCGGGCGTGAACGCTTCGAGGCAGGCCCTGAGTTGCCCAATGTGATCCGTGGCTGACTTTCGAATCTCCACGATTCGACCGGCAATTTTGCCGCTGTTGGCCTGAATTGTTAAAGTCCAGGTCTCCATCTGATCCAGCCCCTTCAACTGTTTCTCCAAGGCATTCAGCGCTCGCTCCATATCCAGGACGCTCGCTTGGCTCTTATTGTCGACGGCCTTCTGCCGGAAGAGTAGCGCCTTGGCGACACTGACGGCAGCCGACAGATAGATGTCCGTCGACGGGTCTGCTGCGTCCCAGATCACGAACAGGTCATGTTCTATTCGCGTAAACGGTTGGAGCCCCTGAGGCGCAGTATCCTTGGCGAAAACAAAGACGCCTACGCTTGCGGATCTGTTCTTTCTGGCCTCTTCAATCTCTTGGCTTGCATCCGTCAGGCCGAACTTCTTGCTGCTCTTTGCCTCGAAGACAATCCGCTCACCTGCCGCCGCAGCTTCGGTACCGATCTGGATGATGGCATCGCCGGTCTTGCACTTGCCTATGGCCCCAGGCTTCGTCCCGGTCGCGGTGAACACGTCACCGGCTCTTTGCGCCTCGCGCTGGAGGAAGACGC